>Ga0209726_10006185_pt1 | contig 14051 bp, 17 predicted proteins | sample Subgrocontami54m_FD_187453 | JGI IMG/M metagenome (GOLD analysis project Ga0209726, IMG submission 187453) | Subsurface groundwater microbial communities from S. Glens Falls, New York, USA - GMW46 contaminated, 5.4 m (SPAdes) (version 3) | ecosystem: Environmental > Aquatic > Deep subsurface >... | reverse complement strand
GCTCTCCTGCTTCTACCTTTATGGTAATGGGTGTTTTGCCATATAATTTTCCATCAATTTCTACATTGCTTTCCGAGGGGTTGGAAATAACAGTGATACCCCTGCCTAATCCCAAAGTCAAAACTTCTCCGGCTGAAGAAGATGGATCTTTTGATAAATCTCTATTTACAACAGTCAATGTCCCTTCCCTTTGCGCTACTTTACCCTGCCACAAAGCTCCCTCCTTCTCGATTTTTATACTGTATTCCTCTACATCCAAATCCTTATTTTCATATGGCGTTTTACCTGCCTCCTTCCCATTCAAATAAACTACTGCTTTGTCAGGAGTTGATAAAACCGACAGGCCGCTTTTTTCCTTCAACCCTAAAATAAATTCTGTTATTTTGCCGCTAAAACGGACTGTCAGACTTACAAGGCTGATTAAAACCAAAATCCAAATTAAGATTTTTTTCATGATTCGATCCTGAGTGAAATCGAAGGACTCATCACAAGTAATTATACCTTAAAGACTTGACTGTTGAGCTTAAATTTGCTATTATACGCACCTGTCCGCCATTGGCGGACTTATTTTGAAAAAGCTTATCTACATCTTCTTTATATTATTTAGTTTATTAGGATACTATCCGAATTTTGGGATTCCTCCTGTTAAAAAATCTTTAATACAAGCCTCAGCTTTGGAACAAAAGGGAGAAATTATTGCATCATCGTTTTCTAAACCGTTAAGCTTACCACACCCGGGGTATCTATCAACTAAATTTTCTAGTTGGCATCCAGGGGTAGATATAGCTACAGGTTTAGGCATGCCAATCCATCCTATCATAGAAGGAGAGGTTTCAGGGGTGGGACGCGACTTTTTTGGTTTAGGCAATTTTGTTGAAGTTTTGCATCAAGACGGCTTCAAATCAAAATATGCACACATGGGGAAAATTTATGCTAAAGTCGGTCAAAAAGTTAACTCGGATAATATTTTAGGCGAAGTCGGTTTGACAGGTTTCACCTCCGGTCCACACACTCATTTGGAGATTACTCACAATGGAGGCTATATTGATCCGCAGACCATCCTTCCGGAAATTCCTACGCAATAATCTCACCTTCTACCTCGGTTAAAGTCGTATTCCTGAGTCCAAACTGCTCTCTTTCCCGATTAATTAATCTTTCCAGTAAATTCTTCAGTTCTAAAGGGTAATCCACATATTTTAAAACCATTTCATTGCTGTTTTGCCCGGCAGTATTGATGATAATGGTGCCATGATGCAAAAGAAGGCGATCCAAAATTCCCTGATCTACCTCAAGATGAGTGATCTTATCAAAAAGAGCAGCAGTCAGTTTTACTCCAAAAATTCCCTTTTTAATAATTACTCTTCTTGTGGTTAGCAAATACCTGTTTGCGTGAAAGGTGTGCATTGTTTTAAGTATGACAGACAGAAACATTAAGCCTGCTGCCAAAGTTAATGCCCAAGTTTTACTCATACCTGATACCCAACCTATTCCCAAACCAAATCCAAAAAATAAAAGACCCGGAAAAATAAGATAGATGAAAAATTTAGATCTGATATAGGCTTCCGAAAAGGAGGTTATTACAACGAGTTCCTCGTCTTCTGATAAATACTTTTTAAAAGCATTTTTTTGTTTTTGGGATGGGGATTCGCGGTAGTGAAATTTAGCCATCAACTAGATTGTACGGACCTGCTTCATGCTTCGCAATAGGACAATAATCATTCTGTGCTACTCCATTTACTTCCGAGGAAAGGACTTCCGGGGAAAAGCCGTGCACTTAAACCGGTAGGACTTCTAAATCTTCCTGAGCCTCTTCCTCTTCTTCCTCTTCTTGAAATCAACCCTCTTAGGGGATGTTCTGTGCTTGTTCCCTCATCGTCCAATGGTGTTCCTACTATCTCACGATTTGGCATTGGTAATATTAAATCTTACAACTACCTTAACTCTGCTGTCAAATTAATATTCACCCATTCCACCTGGGGGCATAGCCGGAGTTTCTTTCTTTTCCGGGGCGTCGGTTATAAGTACATGGGTGGTTTGCACCATAATGGCAACAGAGGCTGCATTTTGCAGAGCAGATCTGGTTACTTTCACAGGATCTATAATTCCTGCCTTTACCAAATCCTTCACAGTACCATCTAAAACATCAATACCCATATTGCCTGTGGAATCCAAAACTTTTGCCAAAGCCACCCCCTCATCCATTCCCGCATTTTTAACCAGTATTCTAAATGGCTGTTCCAGTGCTTTTTTGACAATCTCCACCCCCACCTTTTCCTCTGATCCATTAACTACCAACCCATCCAGCACTTTGGCAACTCTGAGTAAAGATACTTCTCCTCCGGGAACAATCCCTTCCTCAATTGCAGCTTTTGTGGCAGCCACCGCATCAATCACTCTTTCTTTTTTCTCCTTAAGTTCAATTTCTGTGGCTGCCCCAACATTAACTACAGCCACTCCACCGGTTAACTTGGCCAGTCTTTCCTGCAGCTTTTCTTTATCAAACTCTGAATCAGTAGTTTCCAGCTCTCTTCTAATTTGAGCAATTCTAGCCTCAATCTTACTCTTTACGCCTTTACCATCAACAATTAAGGTATTATCTTTATCAGATGTGACCCTGCCTGCTCTTCCCAGCTGCGTAACCTCAACTGATTCAAATTTAGTACCTGTATCCTCAGAAATAACCTGCCCGTTGGTTAAAATGGCAATATCTTCCAGCATTTCTTTCCTTCTGTCGCCAAATCCCGGGGCTTTGACTGCCAAAACACTAAAAGAACCCCGCAGTTTATTAACCACCAAAAGGGCTAAAGCCTCACCTTCCACCTCATCTGCAATAATGACCAGATTTTTACTAACCTGGACAAATTTCTCCAAAAATGGCACCAGATCGCCGGCCGAAGAGATCTTTTTATCAGTAATTAAAATATAGGCATCTTCTATTTCTGAGCTCATTTTATCCGTATCTGTCACAAAGTATGGGGAAACAAAGCCTTTATCAAATTCCATGCCTTCTTTATAATCAACGCTCATTTCAGTGGTTTTACCCTCCTCAACTGTGACCACCCCGTCTTTACCCACTTTTTGCAAAGCTTCGGCAATTAAATTACCAATCTGGGTATCAGCTGCGGCAATAGTGGCAACTTGTGCAACTTCTTCTTGGGTAGTTACTTTCTTGCTCATTTTCTTCAACTCTTCCACCAAAGCAGAAACTGCTTTTTCCATACCATGTTTAAGTATCATGGGGTTGGCCCCGGCTTGGATGTTTTTTAACCCTTCAGAAACCATGGCCTGGGCCAAAATAGTGGCAGTGGTAGTACCGTCTCCTGCCACATCATTAGTTTTGGAGGCTGCTTCTTTAATAAGTTGGGCTCCCATGTTTTCAAACGGGTCTTCTAAATCTATTTCTTTAGCAACAGTCACCCCATCATGAACAACATTAGGTGCTCCCCATTTTTTATCCAAAGCCACGTTTCTACCCTTAGGCCCCAAAGTGGTAGCCACAGCCTCTGTTAGGATGTTAATCCCCTTTAAAAGTTTTTCTCTAGCTTCAGAATCAAATTTTAATATCTTCGCCATATTTTTACTCCAAAATTGCCATTAAGTCATCAAATTTCACAAGTTTGTATTCTACGCTATTCACTTTTATCTCATCTCCGCCCCATTTTTTATAAACTACTTTGTCTCCGTTTTTAACCGGGCATTTTACGCTCTTGCCATTTTCCATCACCATATCATCCCCACAAGCTATCACTGTTCCCTGAGCTGGTTTTTCCTGAGCCCCTTCCGGTAAATATATACCGGAGGCTGTTTTGGTTTCTGCATCACCAGGCTGCACTAGCACATAACCCATTAAGGGTTTGATGTTAACTTTATTACTTGCTTCTTTTTGAACTTTTGACATATGAAAACTTATGAGGCAGGATCGAATATGATTTATAACAGAAACTAGCACTTATTGTCAAGGGGTGCCAATAGTCTTCTGAATTTTCCGTTCGTACAGCTTTAAAATTTTAGGCCTGATGTCATTTGGGTGGAAATACAAAGCACCATCTTCTATCCGCTCCATACCTTTCGGCTTTTTCATAATCTTCAGTTGTAACCATTTAGCTAAATTCTCTAACATCGTCATCGCGAGCGGAGCGTGGCGATCTCTTTTTAGATTGCTTCGTCGTTTCACTCCTCGCAATGACGTATCAGATCCTATCCAGTTTGGCAGGAATCTAAATGCCCATTTATTATCCAAAAGGTACTTGGAATAAATCTCCTCCCTTTGCCACAAAACCTTCATCTGTAATACTTCATGTGCAAGGTATATATCTTTGTTGCTCTGCTCTAATTTATCTTCTTCGAGTAAAGTATTTATACAAAGCTTTCCTGCCGCTTTTTTGCCTGTCATTCCGACTTTACGTCTGACTCCCAGAAAATCCAATATTCCTACTGACAAAAGTCTGGAAATCCACAGCCTATTTTTAGCAGTGATAATAAATAAATCTATATCATCTTTTTTGTCAGCATTGCCCATAGCCAACCCGCCGGATACCCCAACCAACTTTATCCACGGAATCAACTTTAAAATCTGTGTAAGAATTCTTGCTTTCCTCAAATACCGCTCTGAGTGCTTCTCTCTTCGTTTTCTTTTTGTTACCAACCCTTCTCTTTGGGGCAAAAAATAATAACCTTTTTCGCTTTTCGCTTTTCGCTTTTCGCTTAAGTGCGCAAGTGCGCCTTCCACCTGCCTCAAATTTGCCTTTCTTCCAATCAACCACTTATGTATTTCCCAAACCTTCAAAGGATAATCAAAAATATCCGCATAAATTAAAGTTTTTAAGATCGCTTTTTCCATGCCGGTAATTTACCATGTATAATTAGCTTCATGCAAATAGTTGATAATTATCCATTAAAAAATATCACTACCTTACAAATAGGCGGTCCTGCTAAAAAGTTTATTGAAGTTGAAACTCAAGCTGAATTAATTGAGGCAATAAAATATGCCAAAGATAATAACTTAGAATATTTAGTTATTGGTGGAGGTAGTAATTTATTAGTAAATGATGCTGGGATAAATAGTCTGGTAATTAAGAATGAAATAACAGGAATAGCTTCACAAGGACCAGCCTTGCAAGTTCAAAGCGGAACTATCCTGCAAGACTTGGTTGATTATTCTATCCAACATGGCTTATCCGGATTACATAAAATGACTGGAATTCCGGGAACTGTTGGTGGAGCTATTTTCGGAAATGCCGGAGCATATGGCCAAACTATTTCTGATCACATCGTTTCTGTTGTCATCCCGGGAAATGCACTTTCCAAAGATGAATGTGGTTTTAATTACAGAGACAGCAACTTTAAAAAGACCCAAGATATTATCCTGGAAATAACTTTCCAACTTGCAAAAGGTGATCCAAAAATTCTACAACAAGAAGCAGATGATGTGTTGGCAAAACGTTTAATAAAATACCCTAAAGGAATTAAATGCCCTGGTTCTTTTTTCAAAAATATCGTAGCATCTACTTTGCCAAAAGACGTTTTGGATAAAATCCCACCGGAAAAAATTATGTATGGAAAACTTCCAGCAGGATACTTACTAGAACAAGTTGGGGCAAAAGGACAAAAATTAGATGGAATAGAGGTAGCCCCTTATCATGCTAATTTATTTATTAATAAAGGGGGCGGCACTGCTCAAGCTTTTTACAATTTAGCCAAAAAATATGCCCAAAAAGTCAAACAAAAATTCGGCATCACCTTAGAACCCGAAGTCCAACTAATAAATTTACCCCCTCTTTATTAATTCCTATTATATTCGCGGTCGAGAAGTTATTGTCTAAATTAGTAGACTCCAAACATTCCTTTAAATATTTACTCCAATCAAAGTCTTTTGAATTCATACTACAGTAATCTTAATTCTTTCATTGGATAATCTTTTTTATTACCAGTTACTAGAATTAGATCATGTGTAACAGCAGTTGCGGCAATACAACTATCTACAAGATGCAAAACCTTTCCTTTTTTACTAAAACTCCTGATAAATTCAATTGCTAATTTTGCTGTTTCCTCCATAACTGGAATTATCTTTAGAGCATTAAAAAACTTGTCTACCTTAGCAACTTGTGCATCTTTAACTCCAATCTTAACCTCTATTACAGATAATACTGAAACGCCGGGAGCTTCCAGCTGGCCAATTTGTTCAATTATAGCAACGGCTTCTTGATTTTTAGCAAAGTAATTTATAATGATGTCTGAATCTAGGAGATAAGTAGTCACTTGGAAAACCTGGTACTGTTTTTACTGCGGTAACGTTTAATATAACTTCTTACCTTTTTTGAGGTAGAGAAATGCGGATAATCTTTAAGCTCAAATATACCTGCAGAATCTTTGACAACTTCTGCAAAATTAATTTTTGCTAAATGTTCACGGACAGATTCTGCTAAAAAGGCACTGCGTCTGCCTTCACCTACTAATCTATCTACTGCTAAAAGTAAATCTTTGGGGAAAGTGATATTAGTACGTACTGTGTTCATATACACACTATTATACACATACTTTTAATTTTGTCAATTTGTAAAATTTTCTTTATCTACTAACTGATAAACCTCAAGCGGTACTTCCTCATATGGATGATTCTTCCTAATTGCATCCAAAACATTTTTAATTTTTTCTTTCTCACAAATAACCTCTATTCTTTCTTCTTCCACCTCTGATTCTTTTCCTTCCTCGCCTATTTCGGGATGAGCTCCTTTTGCAGGAATAAATCTTCCCACTCCTTTTGTTGAAAAGCTGGCATGATGATACTTTCCCAAAATTCCAGCCCCTGCATCTCCCATTGCTTGCCTTACTTTTTGAGCATCTTTAGTTGGAACAAAAGTAATAATTTTATACATATTACTTGGCAGGTGAGGCAGCAGGCGCTTTTGTATATTTATCCAAAACCTGTTTTACACCTTTATCCACTGTTTGAAGCGCCACTTGAGGATCTGTTCCTGCCAGAGTAGCATTTATACCATCCTCCCAATATTTAATCATCTCATCATTTAACCCCTGATCATAGGTATTTGATGCTAAATACCAGAATTTATAATTTGGCCCCTGGTTAACAAAAGCTCCCACTATTGGATCCTGTGAAACCTCAGAGGCCAGAGATGTTAAAGAATACGGCTCACCAAAAAGCCTTATTTGGGATGCCTGCTGATATATCCGCTTTTGTGCTTCAGCTGATGTTAAATATTTAACAAATTTCCATGCTTCATTAGGATGTTTGGATTTTGCAGATACTGCCTCACCCCAAAAGCTGGCCCAACCAACAGTTTTGCCTGAAAGCTGTGGAACTGGGGAAACTTTAAACTTTAAATTAGGATTGGTAATCCTAATCTCATGCGCTCTCCAGGATGGGGCAAAATAAAAACCAAGCCTGCCTTGAGCAAACATATCAGTTGATTTGGGCAAATTGACATCCCAGGTTTTCTTTCTTGGATCTGTCACAAAGCCTGTGTAAAAGCGCAATACCTCTGCAACCGGCTCTGTTGCAGGATTTTTTAAATCCACCCCTGGTTGTTGCAAAAGCAACAATCCCAAAATATCAGACCAGTGGTCAACATTTCCGGCAGTCCCCATGGCTGCTCCTGCTGTTTTGATGCCGGATGCATCCCGGACAGTCATTCTGGTACTCAGGTCCATAAATTCCTTCCAATTGCGGGGTGGTTTTCCACCAATCCCTGCTAACATATCCTCATTATAAAAAAGCGCCAGCCCGTCAATCTCTATTGGGGCTGCATATATTTGATTATTCTTTACAAAACTGTCGGAAGCAACAGGATAAAACATGGATTTGTAGTCGTTAATTGAAAAAACCTCTGCCGGCGCAAAGATAAGATCAGACTCAAACATACTCAACCAGGAATTATGCATTCTGAAAATATCCGGACCAACCCCTTCCCTTATTTGAGTTTGCACCCTGGTTCTGTAGTTTACAGAGGATTTACGTTCATAATTTATCAAAACTTCCGGGTGTTGCTTTGTATATTCCAAGATAACCGACCTTATTAAACTATCCTCTTCCCAAAGCCCCCAATAAGTTAAGGTCACCGGTCCTTGTGGTTTTGGTTTGTTAAACAAAGATATTTGAGGACCAAATTTCCAGAATAAAAAGCCCAGAATAATACTTAAGGATAAGACAATAATAATTACTTTTTTCACTTTTAAATTATACCTTAATTAGTTACAATAGCGCCGATGAGTAAAATAAAATCTCCAAAGAAAGAAAAAAGTGTCCTGATTTTTTTTAAAAAAAACTTTCTGCCGATTTTTTTGTCAATAATCTTAATCTTATTGCTTTTTCTTACTTATCAGATTTTTATAATTGATAAATTCTACCCCCTGACTTTTGTCGGAAACACCAATATATCCTTTCTAAGCTACACCGATGCTGTTAAGTTAATCGATGCTAATTTCAAAAAACGAACCCAAAGTAAACTTTTGTTCACCAAAAATAATGCCAATTTTGAACTTGACCTTGCCACCTCCTCAGCCACAATAGATTACAGAGAAATTGACACGGAGCTTATAAAATCCCACCCCTCAAATCTTTGGAAAAGAATAAAAAAGCAATCTGAAAGTTTAATCTCTTATAAAAAGATAGTCCCGGAAATTTCTGTTTCTTTGGAAAATCAGCTTAGTAACATTTCATCCTCAACTGATAAGAAACCTTTAAATGCTAATTTAATCTTTGATGAAACAACCGATCCGGAGGGTAGCCCTTCTGCCCGTATTCAACTAATAGAGGGTCAGGACGGCCTTAGTCTGGACAAAGACGGATTAATAAAACAGGTGATAGATTTTTTACTGACAGGAAAATACCAATCCGGGCTTCCTGTCAAAATTATTCCTCCCAAAGTCACCACCAAACATGTCAAACAGGCAAAAAGGGCTTTGGAAACAACTCTTAATAAACCAATAAAAGTTATATTCGAGGGCAATATTTGGATAATTGACACAAAACAACTTCTGGCACTTCTAGATTTGGAGAGCGGATCAGAACTGCTTTTAGAGAAAAATAAAACTTACCAGTATTTGGCAAAAATTGCCCAAATAATTGATCAGCCAGTTCAAGAAGGACTTTTTGAGTTCAATCCTAATACCAAAAGAGTTGTAGCATTCAAGCCTTCCCAGGAAGGTCGCAGCTTAGCTCAAGATGAGACTTATCAGCTGCTCACAGATGAACTGACAAACCATACCAGTACAACCCTCACCTTACCTGTAACAATTATCAAACCAAAAATTCAAACTCAGGATGTAAACAGTTTAGGCATTAAGGAATTGCTGGGACGCGGTATTTCCAATTTTGCCGGCTCTATCCCTAACAGGATTTATAATGTTAATTTAACTGCTTCCAGAATAAACGGGGTTTTAATTCCTCCAGGTGAAATTTTTTCTTTCAATCAAACAATTGGAGATATTACGGCTGCTACCGGTTTTAAACAAGCTTACGTGATTAAAGAAGGCAGGACTGTTTTGGATGATGGAGGCGGTGTTTGTCAGGATTCAACAACTTTATTTAGAGCTGTGTTAAATGCAGGATTGCCTGTTGTCAAACGAACCGCTCATGCCTACAGGGTAGGCTACTACGAACAGGGTTTTCCTCCAGGACTTGATGCTACGGTATTTTACCCGTCTGTTGATTTTCAGTTTAAAAATGATACCTCGTCCCATATTTTAATCCAGGCTTATACTTCCGGGCTAACTTTGTATGTTGATTTATATGGCACTTCTGATGGTAGAGTGGTATCTCTTTCAAAACCGGTGGTAACAGATCGGGTCCCTGCACCAGCAGAACTTCGGCAGGATGATCCCACCTTGCCAAAAGGCACAGTTAAACAAGTTGACTGGGCAGCACAGGGGGCCAAAGTAAAATTTACCAGAAGCGTTTATAGAAACGGTGAAGAAATCATTAAAGAAACCTGGAACTCTTTCTACAAACCCTGGCAAGCAATATACCTTGTGGGAACACAGGAAAACTGATACTTTAATATTATGATAACAGTAACCGGTTCTTTAGCTTTTGATCATATTATGGATTTTCCGGGTAAGTTTGCTGACCACATCATGCCTGATAAAATTCATCAGATTAACCTCTCTTTTCTGGTAAATACCTTACAAAAACAAAAGGGTGGGACAGCCGGAAATATTGCCTATAATCTGGCACTTTTAAATTCCCCTGTTTCCATTCTTGGTGCTGCTGGATCTGATTTTTCAGAGTATGGAAAATTCTTACAAGATGCTGGTGTTGATATTTCTAAAATAAAAATTATTGAAAATGAATCCACCTCTTCTGCCTATATTATGACTGATAAATCAGACAATCAGATTACTGCTTTTTATCCAGGAGCAATGAGTGAGAATTCTAAACTTACATTGGGAAATAGTGAATTTGCGGTAATTTCCCCCAATGATCCAAAGGCTATGATGAAGTTTACCAGAGAGTGTCAGGAATTGAAAATCCCCTATATGATAGACCCTGGCATGCAGCTGCCTGCACTGGATCCGGAAGAGTTAAAGAACATGGTAAACGGAGCAACCATTCTAATAGGCAATGACTACGAAATAGCTCTTTTAAAAGAAAAAACCGGATTAAATGAAAGAGCGCTTTTAAGCCAAGTCAAAATTCTAATTACCACTCTAGGAGAGAATGGATCTACCATTCAATCCGGTTTGAAAACTATCCAGGTGAGTTCTGCCAAACCAGCTGAAGTTGTTGATCCCACAGGCGCAGGGGATGCTTATCGGGCCGGCTTTTTAGCAGGGTATTTAAAAGGATTAGGTCTGAAGATTTGCGGGCAGATGGGGTCAATTGCTGCTTGTTACGCTATAGAAAAATATGGTACAACTTCTCATAAGTTCGCTGTTGATGAATTTAAAAAAAGATACCAGGAAAATTTTGGAGAAGAATTAAATGTCTGATATAAAAGATAAAAAACTAGCAAGCAAAGGAAAATTAAAAATTGAATGGGCCGGATCCCAAATGAAAGTTTTAGAGCTTATTAGAAAGCGCTTCGAAAAAGAAAAACCCTTGAAAGGCATAAAATTAGGGGCTTGTCTTCATGTAACAAGCGAAACTGCCAATTTAATGATCGCACTCAAGGCAGGAGGAGCAGATTTGGCACTTTGTGCCTCAAACCCTCTATCTACCCAAGATGAGGTGGCTGCATCTTTAGTTGAAGATTACCAAATTCCTACTTTTGCTATAAAAGGTGAAGATAATGCTACTTATTATAAACACCTAAATGAAGTTTTGGATTTTAAGCCCCAAATTACCATGGATGATGGGGCAGATTTAGTGACGCTTTTGCATACCGAAAGAAAAAACCAGTTGCAAGATGTAATTGGCTCATCTGAGGAAACAACTACAGGAGTAATAAGACTTAGAGCAATGTTAAAAGAAGGTGCTCTAAAAATCCCAGTTATCTCTGTTAATGATTCTGACACAAAACATATGTTTGATAACAGATATGGTACAGGCCAATCAACTGTGGATGGAATAATTAGAGCTACCAACATACTTTTAGCTGGGAAAAAAGCTTTGGTTGTAGGTTATGGTTGGTGTGGCAAAGGAGTGGCTAGCAGACTGCGAGGTATGGGTGCAAATGTGGCTGTATCTGAGGTTGACCCTGTTAAAGCTTTAGAGGCTTTAATGGATGGGTTTGTAGTCAGAACAATCAAAGATGCCATAAAAGATAATGATTTGGTAGTTACTGCCACTGGTAATAAATCAGTTTTATCAGTTGAGGATCTGAAAAGTGCCAAGGATGGAATAATTGTTGCCAATACCGGACACTTTAATGTGGAGTTTGATTACGAAGGTTTAGTCAAAATAGCTAAAAATAGAAGAACTATGCGGGATAACTTAGAAGAAATCACTATAGAGGGAGGGAAAAAGCTATTTATATTAGGTGAGGGCAGATTAATTAATTTAGCTTCAGCAGAAGGTCACCCGCCAGATGTCATGGATATGTCCTTTGCCAACCAGGCCTTGGCTGCAGAATATCTGGTAAAAAACCGCGGCAAATTAAAAGTTGGCGTACACACCATCCCGGCAGAGCTTGATGAAATGATTGCCAAACTAAAGCTGGAATCATTAGGTATAAAGATTGACCAGCTGACAGAAGATCAGAAAAAATATTTATCCTCCTGGAACGAAGGAACTTAAGCTAAAGTTCCCATTCTCCATAAACCTTATCTGGTAATGAATTAGATTGCAGTTCAGTACAAAATTTAACTGTTCCTTCATTATCAGAAATTTCTGGATTACAGAAAGCTCTAGCAGCTGACCCACCCCTTAATACTAATTCCAAAAATCTATTATTTACTCCTCCAGATGACCCTTCTAATAAACTAATTCCGCCAGTTGATGCTGGATTTCCTGCTAAATGGTTAAAGACTCGATGTCTCTCATTACCAATGATAGCTTCAAGAAACGGATGAGTACTTAAATCAGTTGGCAATTGATCTCTTCTGGTTGTAATCTTCAAATTACCATATCCATCTTCAACAATATGGTTAAGTGGAATTTCAGGTATCTGTCCTGGATCAATTTCTTTACCTAAAAAGGTCCTATCTCCGGCTAGAAATCTAACAACTGCTGATCCATAGATATCCCGGGATCGGAATTGAGAACCAGTGTTTGGTATATTCAAATTACGGAATTCCACTAACTCATCTCTAACAAATGACCAGTTGTACCCTGCAGAAACAGCAAATACCTCTACACCATTCCTTAATACTCCATAAAGTAGTTTTTGTCTTTCTTCACCTTCCCAGGTAATTTCATCCTTATTACCTCTGGGAGCCGTATTAGAAAAAATCACTGCTCCGCTGTAACCATCTTCCAGCCCTATTTGTCTAATCCAAAAACCAGTTGATACAGTAGAAAAAGCAGGCACTGACAGGCTTTCCACAACAGAAACAACACCCCCATTTTTTCTGCTTTCGGCTCGAAGTTTTGCATTAACTTCCGTAAAAGCAGGATCCCCTATACCATAATCTGCGATCACATAAAGATCGATTTCTCTATCTAAATTTGACATTTAATTCACCTCCTTTCAAAATTTTTCTCATTAAAAAACCTCTCCTAAAGAGAGGTTAAATTATTTTTTCCTTCGACTACGCTCAGGACTAATCCTCCCTTTACAGGGTTTGGGGTTAGCACCTTAGGTTTGCTAGGTTGCTGGATGGATCAATGAGCCAAAACTCTCCCCATCACTCTTGATTAATATTTAATTGTTAAGTTTACTTTAAACAAATACCAAAGACTTGTCAATTCCCAAAAATTATGCGCATAGTAATAGTATGCGGATTGAAAGTCCCGAAGATTGCGCAGGTTGCCTCTATCTTGACTTTAGAATAAGTTCTGGAGCTAATATAAAAGGAGACACTCCTTATTGTAAGTTTCTGCGTACTGCAATTCAGCCCCATACCACCTGTCCAGACGGACCAGTAATGCGAATACCGAGAACAAATGAGGACTGGGTGAAATTATTACAACAGGTACCTACTAGTCTAAGATCGGAGCTCAACTTAGCTGAAACGGTTTAAAAAAAGTAGTGGATTTTAAGGTATAAAAAATACATGAGATTCTTTATAGCATTGGAGATTCCGAGTGAGAATAGGTTGCAGTTTCAAGCTATACAAGCTAAACTGCATACATTAATTCCTCAAGTCAAAATTACTGATTTGGACAAAATTCATCTGACTTTGGCTTTTTTAGGTGAACAACTGGATCAATTAGAAGATAAATTAGTTGAAATTATAAGAAAAGCTGTCAAAGATATTCATTCATTTGAAGTTACTCCTGCCTATATTGATGGTTTTCCCAACATTCATCACCCAAATATTTTATGGGTGGGAGTCAAGGGAGATATAGATAAAATACTTCTTATCAGAGAAAGAATTAAAGACGGACTGGAACAATTACACTTTCCAGTTGATGAGCGGCGCTTCGTCCCCCATATTTCTATTGCAAAATTAAATAATCCATTAAATATTTCAATAAATTTAGAAGAAAACTT
>Ga0209726_10006182_pt1 | contig 14055 bp, 10 predicted proteins | sample Subgrocontami54m_FD_187453 | JGI IMG/M metagenome (GOLD analysis project Ga0209726, IMG submission 187453) | Subsurface groundwater microbial communities from S. Glens Falls, New York, USA - GMW46 contaminated, 5.4 m (SPAdes) (version 3) | ecosystem: Environmental > Aquatic > Deep subsurface >... | reverse complement strand
GCATCGCCCCCGACCGCATCCGCTTCGACAATCACGTGATGGTTGGAACGCGCATGGCGGAGGAGATAGCGAAGAGGTTGCGATTTTCGCAGGACCAGACCGCGCAGGTCTCCGCGCTCGTCGAAAACCATCTACGCTTCCGCGACGTCCATGAAATGCGCGAGAGCACGTTGAAGCGTTTCCTGCGCCTGCCCAAGTTTGAGGAACACCTGGAGCTGCACCGTCTCGACTGCCTTTCCAGTCATCGCCATCTGGAAAACTACGAATTCGTGCGCTCCAAGCTTCTGGAGCATACCGAGGAGGCAATCCGCCCCCGCCCGCTAATCACCGGCGACGATTTGATCCAGATGGGATACCTTCCCGGACCACGTTTCAAGGAGATTCTGGAGCACACCGAGGACGCCCAGCTTGAAGGGCGAATCACGTCACACGAAGAGGCATTGCAATTTGTCCGGGAGCGGTTTGAGCCGTGAACCAAGGAAACTCGAAACAGGAAACAGGGAACCGATATGATGCGGCCTCGCGCCTGGCGGAGTTCCGCGAGCTGCAATCACGACGAGCCCTGCGTCCGGAGTTAACCGAGCAGCTTGCGATGGAGGCGGCCTCGGCGTTTCTCGACCGCTTCGAGCGGCGCGGCGAATATCTCGCGGACGCCATCGCGCTGCTGGCGGAAATCTCAACGCTCGAAGAGGCCTCTCTCGCCGAACCGGGCCGCCGTGCCACCTTTCCGCTCTTGGTCGAGCGGCTGAGCGATTCGTTCGATCCGCGACTTTGCCCGCTCTACGACCGCGCCTTTGCGCAAATGATCTCGTACTGCCGCAAGCTGCCTTCGGCCGTTGCGATTGATGCCGCACTTCGGCGCTTTGGATTGGAGAGCGAATCCGATCTTGCCGGGCGGAAAGCGCGCCTGAGAAACCCTCCGCCGCTCGTCGATCCTCGGGATCGGAAAAGAGTTCGAAAGGTTCTGGTCCTCTCGCGCGTGACGCTGGGAGCCGACGTAGCCATCACCAGCGTCGTCTTGCAAAAAGCGATAAGAACTTTTCCGCAGGCGGAACTTGTCATGTTCGGTTCGTCAAAGCTGCTTCAGTTATTTGGCGGCGACAAGCGGCTCAGGATTCGCCCGGTTCGCTATCAAACGGAGGGTGGTCTGCTCGAGAGGCTCGCAAGCTGGCTCCCGGTCGTCGAGGCCGTGGAACAGGAAATACGCGGCCTTCGGCCGGAAGAGTATCTGCTGATCGATCCGGATTCGCGGCTTCTGCAACTGGGGCTGCTGCCGGCGCTCCCGGACGACTCCCGCTACTTTTTCCTGGAAAGCCGCGCCTTCGGCGAACTGGGCCAGGGAACCATGAGCCGCATTACTCTGCGCTGGCTCGAAGGCATTTTTGGTCCGTCCAGCGAAAACAGCGGGGAGATTTTTCCCGCCGTGAGCCTCCGCGAATCGGACCGCGACTTCGCGCGCGTCCTCTGTAGCGGGTTGCGGCGTGGCGGCTCGCGATACCTCGTGGCTCTCAGTTTCGGTGTGGGAGGAAATCCCGACAAGCGCGTGGCGGACCCCTTCGAAGAGCGCTTGCTGCTCAGTCTGCTGGAGGACGGCTCGACCGTATTGCTCGATAAAGGATTCGGCGAAGAAGAGCTCGGTCGCGCGAACCGCCTTTGCGATCTCGTGAGAGCGAACGGCAAAACGGTCGTCGATTTGGATGAAGGAAGCGCGGCGGCTGCGTCAGGCGAACAAGAGCTTCACGCACAAATGCTCACCTGGCAGGGGGGGATCGGCCGCTTCGCCGCGCTCATCGGAGAGAGCAATGAATATATCGGCTACGATTCCGCCGGCCAGCACATCGCCGCGGCGCTGGGAGTCCCGGCTATCGACATCTTCTCGCCCAGCGCGTCGCCGGTTTTCCAGGAGCGCTGGACGCCGAGCGGGCGGGAAGCCGTGTACGTAATCGCCCAAGGCGCGCCGGGCGAGGAAAGCCACAGTACGGAGATCGTTCTCAGCGAAGTCCTGGCCCGGCACAAAGCAATCAAGTCCGCATCGGTCACGGCACAATGAAGATTTTATTAACCGGCTTTGAGCCATTTGGACGCTTGCGCACGAATCCCTCCGAACAGATCGTGAGGAAAATCGCCGCGCGCCCGCGCTCCGCGAAGAATGAACTGGTGGCGGAAATCCTGCCCACCGAGTTCGGCGCGGCGGAAAAGAAGATCCGGCGGCTGATCCGCGTCCATCGGCCCGCGGCGGTGGTTTGCCTGGGCGTTGCGGCCACGCGCGAGACAATCTGCCTGGAGCGGATCGCTCTCAACATTGACGACGAGCTTTCGGCCGACAACGCCGGAGTGGTGCGCCAGGGACGCGCGATCGCGGCCCGCGGCCCGCTGGCTTACACCTCCACGCTGCCACTCGGGAGAATGCTCCGGCTGCTCCAACGCAATGGCATCCCCGCCAAGATCTCCAACCATGCGGGAACTTATGTTTGCAACCACGTGTTTTACGCCGCGCGCCATGAGATGGAGCGGCTCGGCGAGCGCGCACCGTGCGGCCTGATTCACGTTCCGGTGGTTCGGAAGAAGACGAAGAGTTCCAGGGAGCAACGATCGGAGCAACGGTCCAAGAAACCTGGAATGACGCTGAGCGAGATGGTTGCGGCAGTTGAAATCTGCATCGGGCTTCTCGCTCGCGCTCCTCAAAGATCGGATCGGAACCGCACCTGAGATAGTGTCTTAGTTTGAATTTTCTGGACTGTAAGGGCACGGTTTCAACCGTGCCGCAATAGCGAATCTCGCAGCGGTTTTAACCGCTGAGGGAGGGCCTCAGGGGCTAAAGCCCCGCTTGTCAGCGGTTTTGTTCGGCATGGCTGAAGCCATGCCCTTACGTCAAACTGAGATACTGCCCGCCCCGCAAATCATCTTGACACACGCAAACCGGATACCCTAGAATCTGCACAGTCCGGTACGGCGATCCGAAGACCTTTTTGTGTGAGTGGAACGCGTGTTGCTGCCATCCTTTGCGGCAAGCTTGCTTTGGAGTTATCACAATGAAGAAAAATCTGTCGGTTGTTTTGGCTTGGGGAGTGAGTTTGCTGGTGGTTTCCGGCCCGGCGTTCGCACATCACGCGGGATCAACCTACGACAGCGAACATCAGGTCACCGTGACGGGAACCGTAACGGAGTTTCTGTTTGTCAACCCGCATGCCCAGGTTCGTTTTGAAGTGAAGGACGACAAGGGCGAGGTCACTCAATGGACCGCGGAGTCGGCTCCTCCGCAAAGGCTGTACCGGGCGGGCTGGACCCGCAACTCCCTCAAGCCGGGCGACCTGATCACCGTGACGGGCGCTCCCGCCAAAGACGGCCGCAAGTTCATGAGTGTCCGTAAACTCGTCGCGCCCAGCGGCCAGGTGCTGGGCCAGGGAGCCGAATAACACAGCTCCCCTCCGATGCTATAGCATTTTCACAATTGGTGTAGACCATACCAAGTGGCTGTCATCCCGAGCAAAGCGAGGGATCTGCACTTTCTTCGTCGCCCCATTTGCAGTAAATCGTGGTCTACACCAACACGAAAAACGCTCTAAGCGTGCCGTGGCCCTGAACTCCCGGGCAACTCAATTTCCCGCTGCCTTGAACTTTTGCACCCTGCGCCCGCCGATCGTTTCGCCACTAATCAAATCGCCTTTGGAGTTCATGGCAATGGTGTGCAGGAATGTGAAGTCGCCGGCCATGTGGCCGAGTCGTCCAAAACCCGACAGCGTCTTTCCGCTTTCGCGGTCCAGTGTCCAGATAACCTCGTCGAGGCCGTCGGCGACGTACATATATTTCTGCGCTTTGTCCTTCGAGAGGAGTATCCAGTAAGGCTTTCCGTTACCCGGAAGGTCCGCTCTCCTTCTCTGAATCACAATATTCTTCTTGAAGTTGCCCATCTTGTCGAAGACCTGGATGCGCTTGCCTTCCCGGTCGCAAACGTATAGCAGACCGTCGCCGCTCATGATGACGCAGTGCACCACGCCTTCGAATACTCCGCCGACGCCCTGGGCCGTCTCGTCCTTGGTAGCCTGCCGGCCAAACTGGCGAATGTATTTACCGTTCTTGTCAAAGACCGCCACGCGGCGGTTGCCGTAACCGTCCGCGATATAGAGCTCTCCGTTAGCCGGATCCACGGCGAAGCTGGCCGGCTCGTTCAGCAGCGTGTGGCTCGAATTCAAGCCGGGACCCTTGCTGGTGCCGTCTGCCGTGTCGAATTTCCCCTTGGTGCCGATCTGCAACAGCAGCTTGCCGTCATGCGTATATTTTTGGGCAATCGCATCCGTGTTGCCGCCGATCCAAACGTTGCCCTCGTAATCGAAATAGCAATCGTGAATGCCGTTGGGAACGGCGCTAAAATCGCCCCAGGAATTGACGACCTTGCCTTCCGGGTCGAACTCGATCACGGGCGGCGCCGGTCTGCCGACTTGTTTTTCCTGGTCGGTCAGGTTGGCCGGGTCGGCGGTTCGGTTGGTAATAAAAACGTGATCGTTCTTATCCACGCACGTTCCGCCCACGTTCCCGGTCACCCAGTCGTTGGGAAGAGGCTTGGGCCAGAAAGGATCGACTTGAAACTTATCCGAGTTCGGTGACGCCTGCCCGCGCAATACATTTCCCTCGCGCGACAATGGATTCCAGACCCCCAGAACGATGCTGCACGCCGTTAGTACGGTGAGCGGAAAAATTAACCTTCCAGCTTTCACGGTGTTCTCCTTCTTTCGTTAATGGATTTCTGCGCGTCGATCTCGGAAACGTTTTTTCGCCTACACTTCGGGAAACATCCAGCAGCCGGATCACTCCCATCCTTTGGGAAGTTCTTCTTTCCAAGTGGTGGAGCCGACGGCCGGCAAGCCGATCTCGGATGCGAATGGCGAGGTCAAGTGGACCACCTTGCCTTGCACTGCCGTCATCAGCACGCGGATCGACGGGATTTGATCTTCCGGAACCGTCAGGATGTCTTTGTCGAGCACGATAAAGTCGGCGAGCTTACCCGGCTCCAGCGTTCCCAAAACATTTTCCTTCATGAGGTAATAGGCGCCCCAGCGCGTCAGAGATTTCAATTGAACGATGCGGTCGGTTTTTTCGTTCGGCCCATAGACCTTCTGGTCGCGGTCGTTGTAGCGGTTCATACCTTTGGTGATGAAGAAAAAAATCTTGTGCGGGAGAGGCCGGTCAATCTCGAACCCGGTCGGGATTTGGGCTTCGGTCAGGCTTTTCCGCGGCACCACCCAACTGGTGTATTCGATTCCGTACTGCTTGGCGATCACGCTTGCGCCGCGATGCGTCTCCCAGAGAATGGTATTGATCTCGCTCGCCAACATGCCGAGCTTTTTCATGCGAGGGATCTGCTCGGGCCGGGGAGCGCCGGCGCCATGGTCGAAGGCGAAGCGCATGGAACGGATCTCGTCCAGGGAAAGGTTTCCCTTCTTGGCGCCTTCTTCGATCGCATCCATGTAATAGTCGATATCCTTGTCGCCGCCGGTGTGCATGGTGGCGATGCGAAGACCGCTGGCGACGATGCGCTCCATAATCTCGCGGCCCACGGCGCCGGGAGCGAATGCGCAGCGGGTCCCTCCGCCTTCTTCCTCTATGGCGCCTAATTCCGCGCGCATCTGTTTCCATTCGGCTTTCTCCGGAACGGTCATGCAACCACTGCCCGATCCGCTCCAGGCGCCCACCATCCACATGTGATCCGTTCCGTGTCCCTGCGTGGCGGCGAGCACGCGCAACGTTTCTGTATCCCACGAGGGTCCCGTATAACTCCAGGCAAAGCGAATCGGCAATTCGCCCTTCTTATCCAACATGTCTATGGCCTGGAGATTGTGATACGCATAAGGAGAGGAACCAAACGCCGTGACGCCCCACGTAGCCCACAGCTCCATCTCGGACTTCAGCAGGTTGGCCAGGATGGGCGTCTTCCCTTTCATCATGGCATCGGGGTCCAACGGGCGGCCCATCTGCCCGGTTTGCCTCACGCGCCGGATGCGGTCGGGATCGGGCTGTCCGGTGCGGCGGCCGGTGGTATAAAAATCCAGATCCGGATGAACGGTTCCGAATTCATCCACCGCCTTGGTGTTCCCGATGGAATTGATAAAGCCGTCCTTCACCGTCACCGGGTTGTTGGGAGCAAGCTCGTCGAGCCACGCCTTGGTGATGCTCTTGCGCCACAGCGGCATCAACTCCGTGGCCCACTGATAATCCTCGCCGTAATTGAACAGGACGCGAATCCACTGTCCCGGCTTGGCCTTCGAGACCGCCTCGCGCATGGTCGGCTCAAACAGCGCCAACTGTTGTTTGGGAGGAACGCTGGGCAGCCAGCGCGAGATAATGACGTCGTCGCCCGGCAGAACGTGCCGAAAGGCGCGCGGCTCGATGAAAGCCCAGTCGGTGGGATGTTCGTGCGTCAGGATGAAGCTGGGCATTGCGGTCCGGCCCTTCAGGTCGATCTTCTTGGTCGGCGGGCCGGCCAGCGCCAGCACTTTTGCATTGGTTCCCGTAGCCAATAATTTTCCGTCGCGGACGGCCATGGCTTGAACAATGGTTCCGACCTTGTTCTCAAATGACGAGTCGTCCATGGTGACGATCTTGCCGTTGTAGAGAATCATTTGCGGATATCCCAACTGGGCGGCTACGTCCGCATTTTGCGCGGGCGCCGCGGCAGCAAATAGAACCAGACCCAAGAGCAAAGCATATGCGCGCTTCATGACTGTTTCCTCCTCGAAATAAGCGTCGTTGAAAATCGATTAGAACCCAAACGGTGTAGATTTTTTTCGAAGCCCCGGCAGGGGCGGCAGATTTTAGCCCACGGCGCAAGCCGTGGGTGCGCAGGCCCCAAACGATTCCAGCCCCGGTAGGGGCGACAGAAACTCCGGTCTACATCTAATTGTTAAATCGCCCTAAAGTCGTGCCCTTTCGAGACTCCCACGAGGTTATGCAACAGCTTACTACTTTGCTTTTTCCGGATGCAGGATGAGTTTCTGCACGCGCCAATTCAGCAGTTCGCCGACAATGATCTCATTTTCCGACGGACAGGCGATTTCGTGAATCCATCCGAACTGTTTGAGCTGCTTGCCGGACTCGCCGAGGACACCCAGGACCTTTCCATCCAGGCTGAGCTTGTAGAGGCGGCCCGGATAGGCGTCCGAACTATATAGCACTTGATTGGGACCGGGTGTAATGCAAAGCGCCCACGGCGCTCCGGGAGACTGCGTCCCGGTGGTCGCGGTCGGCTTGTTGCCGATGGCCGGACGAGCGTTTGGATCGAACGGAACGTCGATGGTGATCACGCGAAGGAGCTTGCCATCGCCGTCGAAGACTTGTATGCGGCGGTTGCCGCGGTCCGCGACATATATGTTCCCCTGCGCGTCGGCCGCGATGCTATGCGGGGTATTGAACTGTCCGGGCTTGTCGCCGGGCTCGCCCCACGACTTGATCCAATTGCCGTCTTTATCGACCTTGGCGACGCGGGTGTTGATATAGCCGTCGCTGATGTAGGTGTTGCCGGCGGGGTCCCACGTCACGTCGGTGACCTGGCGGAAGCGGCCGTCCTCGGGAGGCAGCGGCGGCTTGGGATGCTCCAGGGGTCCGGTTTCCTTGTCGGAGGCTTCCTGCTTGCGCCCGAACACCATCACCACTCGGCCTTCGGGATTGAATTTGATGACCATGTCCGAGCCTTTGTCCGTGACCCAGATGTTATCCTCCTTGTCGACACGCACCGTGTGCGCGAACGACCATGCATAGAGGTTGCGGCCGATCTCGCGGAGAAACTTGCCGTCGGGAGCGAACTCCAGTAGTTGCGTCGCAGCCGCCGCATAGGCGGGACCGCTGGTATTGGCGCGCGTCAGGACAAAAACGTGTCCCTTGGAATTCACCGCCACGCCCGAGGCCTCTCCCAGATACATGTTGACGGGAAGCTTCAGAAAATTGGGGACCGAGTCGAAGGGAATCACGGGCACGGACGAACCCTGGGCAAACAGGACTACAGGCTGACAAAACAAAAGTATCAACAGCAAACGTCTCATGGTGCGCCTCTCGGAAAGAAGTTTCGTTGCAGATCTAAACCGGAACTTTCTTGTGACCGCCGAACGCGAGGATTATACGCCGAAATTAGGGGAATGGGGTACGGTGCGTCGTGATTGGCGAAGTGTCGCGGCGTAACCGGCCATCCGCTTGATTCGCTTTTCTTGCTCGGCTGGTGGGAGCTGCTCCAGGAAAGCGAGTGTGGCGTCGGTCATACGTTCCAGGGCATGTTCGGCCTTTTTTGTCAGCTTCATCGGGGATTCATTATAACCGCTATTCGAGACTCTTGCTTCCGCGCCGAAACACTGCCGGGTAAGTGAGGATCAACCCGATTGCACCGAGTGTTGACGGGATGGGCGCCGTTGGAATGAAATTTCCTGTCATTCGATAGACCGAGATCACACTGACGCTGTCATTCAGGCCGACCCAAGCCCAGACCAGAAACGCGCACCACCATCCCAGTTTGTGGCCTTTTCGCACGCCGAACCACGCGGCGGAGGCCAGTATGATCCCGGTAAAGGTGAGATTGACCCACGCGACCATGTTGACGAGGACCCAGTAGGGACCTAGCTCAGGGCTCCACTGAGTGAGTTGTTGGAGGGCAAGCGTGGTCATTCCGGCGCCGGTTTTCCAGGGGCGCGCGTGGTCCAGAATCGACAGCAGTGAGGAGCCGTAGGAAATCAGCCCGTTGAGTGCCGCGAAAAACCCACAGAAAAAAATGATGATCCAACCAACCTTGTGTCGCCGGGAGTGATTGTCGTTCAAGGTTGCTCCAATCCAGTGCATCCTTCACTTAGGTTTCTTTTGGGTTCCTGGGCGAGGAGTGAGCGAAGCGAGGTGCTGTTGCGCCTCCCGGGCTTCGTCGGAATCCGGGTATCGGGTTACGATTTTCTGGAACAGTTCCGCCGCTTCTTTCTGGTGCTGCGCGCTGGTTCCCGAACTCGCTGGACCGGGCAATAGATCGCCTACGCGCAACAGGCGGCTCAGCCGCAGGTGGTAGACGGCCAGTTCCAACTCGACGGAGGCAACCGACCCATGTTTAGGATAGCTCCGGAGAAATTGAGATGCCCGTGCGATCGCCTTTTGCAATTGCTCGACATCGTCGGGGACATCCATATACCGGATCAGGACCAACTGCGCGGCAGCCCCCCGCTCGCCGTTGGGCGCGAGGCGCAGGTACTCATAGATGGCCGCGAAATCGTAGGAGTAGCCGGTTTCGACCTTGGCGATTTTTACGCCATACTGCGCGAGCCTACGGAGAATCAGGCCGATCAGTTTTGGGTCGCTCGCGCCATGCTCTTGGAAGTCCTGGTTCATCAGGGCGGTAAGCTGGTAGGACCGCACGCCTACGTCGTATATCGCATTCAGCCGCTCTACCTCTGTCTTCCCCGATTTGGTCTGTTGATAGGCCTGGCCGATGACGGCCAGATATTCCGTCGCGCTCTCCGCGTCGAGAACAACGTGGGCGAAGGCGGCGATGACGCCAGCGGCCAGAATCACGAGCGCGAGGCCCATGTTCTTCACCGAATTCGAAGCCGCATACCTCGACACGAAATCTATCCTCCGGAGATTCTTTGATACAGCCACGTGGAGCCTAGCGAAAAAATTACAATGGACAACGCTTTTACGAATACGGGATTGAATTTCTTGTCCTGGATGGACCACAACATCGGCAAGAGCAAGGCAACGATGCATATCTGCCCCAGCTCGACTCCGAAATTGAAACAGAAAAGCGCCGTCCCCAACAGCTCCCGCGACAGGCTCAACTCGCGAAGAGCGCTGGCGAATCCGAAGCCGTGCACCAGTCCAAAGAAAAACGTAACGATCCAGCGCCGGTCGAAACTTTTGAAGAACAGGTTTTCCAGAGCGATGTACATGATCGAAAGCGCGATGCCCGATTCGACCAGGCGCGTTGGAAGGACCACCACATTGAGTGCCGCCAGGGCGAGCGTGATGCTATGAGCAATGGTGAACGCCGTGACGATCTTGACGACGCTACGAAACGTTCCGCCAATGAGCACCAGGCCCAGCAAAAACGTCAGGTGATCGTAGCCGGTGAAGATGTGGAACACGCCCATCCGAACGAACTGCCGGATGGCCGCCAGCCGCGAGCGCTGTTCCATTTCAAACGATTTTTTCCCTTCGAAAACGAACTCTTCGACGGCGCCCGCGCTGGTAATTTTGGCGAGCGTGCGATGGTTCGACGAAGCGTCCTGGAGTATCTCGCAGCGAAGCGTGGCGCGGCCCAGCTTTTCAGCCGATACAAACACCATCTCCGTCTCGACGAACGGGTGGCCCTCGCGATCCTGCCAGAGCCGCGGCGGGCCTAGAGTGCCAGGAAGCGCCACGCCTCCCCGCTCGACGGCAACCTTGCCGCTGAGATAGTCGTGCACCCGCCCGGACTCTTGCTGCAACTCGGCCTCATCGATTTTGCCGTCATGGTTGTGGTCGAGGTCCAGAAGCAGATCGAGCTCCGGAACCGGCACGCGCAACTGCCAGCGCACTTGATGTTCGCCGACGCCGATCTCGGCGTAGCTGACGCTGATGGTATGCGCCTCGCACTTGGCGCTTATAAACGACAACAGCGCGCAGACCAAGGCCAGACTTCGGAACCCGGTAGCGATTCGAGTTACAGACATCCTTACCCAGGCAACTTACGGCCAAGCTTTCCGTTGGGAGCGTCCCAATGAAAGCCCCCTGGAATCATTTGCCTTCTTGCGGGGCTTCCCCTCTCTTACGGAATACATTGTCGGGCGATCCGGTGTTGACGCCGTCTCCCGTTTCCATATGGATCATCTCCCGAGAAGCGTCCAGAATCGCGTCCTCCTCCAAGACAGGCCCGCGCAGACCCATGAATCTGGCCGGCTCGTCGTAGGGGTTGGCATGGCTGTGCCAGGTGCCGGCCGCCGTCATCCACGGCATCACCCACATATCCCACTCACCCCAATAAAGCCTTGCCTCGGAGGATTTCGTGGTTGCCCTCATGCCCATATACCCTTTTCCTTTCAGGCACACAAACCACAGTCCACCGCCATGTTTATGCCCAATTTCGGAGGAGTGGGGAGGCATCTCTTCAAAGACGTTGAACAGGCTCCGAATATTCATATCGCGGGCAGGCTCCGCATTGACGCCTCTCCAACCCTCGTCCGCCCGGAGCTTGAAAAAGTAAATCGGCCACTCCATGCGAGCCACGTCGAACGGCGCCGTCGACTGTGTTACCTGGACCGTGTTGGCGTCCCCTCTCTTGGCGATTTCCACGTGGGGGGAAGACGAAGGCTCCGCCATTTTCAGAATGGCAGCCCAATCCAAATTCTCGATCACCGTATCGTCGGTCATCTTCGTCCGCCGCTCGCCGGGGATTTCCAGATCCCGAACCGTCCGGATTCGATTCCCCAAGTAGGGATTGATGATGTCATGATCCAGGTGGCATCCGAGCGTTACGATGCGGGCCGGTTTGTCGAAGGGATTGGCAAAGCCATACCAGGAAGCAAAGGGCTTATAAAAAAAGCTCTTTTCTTCCCAAACGAACCCCTTCCCGGGCTTACTCGCATCGTCGCGAAACTCGACGTAACCTTTTCCGGAGACTCCCAGAAACGTGTACGCGCCGGTTTCTTTTCGCCCGATCAGTTTATTGCTGTGTGGAGGAATTTCTTCGATCATCAGAACACACAGAGTCGGAGTGGGCGCTTCGGCGTAGGCATGCAGCCATCCGGCGGCCTTTTTCTTCGGCCGATAATGCGGGAACAGTTCCGCCTCCTTCACGTTGATTTTTCCGATCAGGGGCAGCTTATAGACCGAGGCGCCGGCCACCGTTTCGACGGTGTATTCTTTTTCTTCGCTTGCCAGGTCTTTCAAAATCTTGGATTGTTGCTGCTGAGGGTACACGGCGACCGCGGCCAGGAAAAACACGGCCAAAAATCCCAATCCAGCGATGATTCCTCTCTTCACTTTTCCACCTCCTGAAAAATCCGTTGGGATGCTTCGCGGGGAAACTCCTCGATCCACGCTGTATAGGTTCCTGATTGTACGCCAGTCGCGTTATCGACTCCAACTGAAACGCTGGCGGCTTGCTACTTGCAAGCTAGAAAGACAGCTTCAGCCCAAATTGAACCTGCCGGGCCGGGGTGACCGTGCTGTTGACTCTTCCCGCCGCGCCCGAGAAGCTGCCGGTGGGCGTAAAAGCGCTATTAAACGGGAGGCCGAAATTCGTATGGTTCGTTCCGTTGAAGAATTCGGTGCGAAACTGTACAGTCAGATTCTCGCGGACGGCGAACGCTTTCTCCACGGAAAAATCGAGGTCGGAGAAGCCAAGGCCGGACAGCGTATTCCTTCCAAGATTCCCGTAGAAGCCGGCCGCAGGCAACCGGAAAGCCGTGGGATCGAAATATCTATCCGGTCCGCCCAAGACCGGGTTGCTTGCGCCGGCAACGAGATCCGGCCGGTCGGCGACATTCGGGTCCAGATTTCTCGAACGGTTGAACCCGGTCAGCACCGTGAAAGGTCGGCCGGAGTTGAACGTCCCAATCGCGTTCACCTTCCAGCCTTGGATTACCATCGCGAGCGGACGGTAGCTGGAATGAAATGGGAACGGGTAACTCGCGTAAAAGACGGTGTGGTGCCGGGTGTCAAAGGCTGAAAGGCCACGGTCGCGCCGCCGGTCGTCGGGGTCCATAAGAGAAGGACGTTCATTCGCGACGTCACCCGTGCCTAGTGATGTACTGTCGTCAAGAGACTTGGAAAACGTGTAGGAGGTCTGGAACTGCAAGCCGCTGGCGCTAGTGCGCCGCACGGAGACCTGGAAGGCATTGTAGGAAGCGTTGTAATCGGTTTCAATCACTTGAATTGGGCCGATGGCGGAGTTGAGGCGAGGTGCGCCCGCCGGGAAAAACCTTGTGCCGCCGGACAAGACTAGAGGAATGGCGGTGTTTCTTTGGGCGTTTCCCCAAAGGTGACGCGCTTGTGAGCCGATGTAGTCCAGTTCTACAACCGTGCTTTTCCAAAGCTGCTGTTCGAAGGCGATATCGTATTGGTACTTGGTCGGTGTCTGGTCCTGCCAGGCCATGGTTGTTCCGGAAGGAATCGATAGAGAGCTTGGTGCGACGCCTCCGAATGGGAACGGCGGATTGGAGACTTGGGCCAACGCAAAAAAGGGCCGCGCGGTGAAGGTGGTGCGCCCATAGACGAAGGGCAAGAGCTGATCGTGATAGATTCCCGCGCCCGTGCGCAGGACCGCCTTGTCGGTGATTTGCAGAGCGAGCCCGGCGCGCGGCTCGAAATTCTTTTTCGCAACGGTGAAAAACGTGTCGCGCAGCGTTGGAGTTGAGTCGGGGACCTGGAAGCCGAAAACGTTGTGGGTGAGTAGAATCGCGCTTTTCCCGCGCGCTTCGGTGGGATCGGTGACGGCCTCCCAGCGCAGGCCGAGATTCAAGATCAGGCGGCTGGCAAGCTTGATGTCGTCCTGGCCATACGCGGCAAATAGCGTCTGCCGGAACTCGCGGGAAGCGTCCGAGCCCGGCGCGGCGGCAGTAAAGGTGCTAGGTCGGCCGCCCAAAAAGTTGGCCAGCGAGTTAAACGTGAACGATCCTCGTCGAAAGGTATTCTCAGCGGCGTTGTCCCGGATTCGCTCGATGTTGCCGCCGAACTTCAGCGCGTGATTTCCCCTGGTATAGGACAGGTCGTCGCCCCATTGGAATGAATTGAATATCCACCAGCGGGGCGCATTGGTGCTGGTCCCGAAAGACGAAATTCCTGCGACCGAAAGAGATCCGATCGGCTGGCCGGGTACAAAGGAAGTTTCCGGACCCAACGGAAACCTGGGCAGCGAATCGAAGCGCTGCGCGGTGCGGTTGTATGCAAAGCGGAACGAGTTGAGTAGGCTGGGACGCAGCACATGGGTCAACTGGATGGTGGAATATTGTCTGCGGGCGCTGAGGGTATTCTGGAAAATGGGCGTTGCGGTCGGCGAGACTTGGGAATCGTCGTCAACGGCGTAGCGGCCAAAGAGGTTGACCTTTTCGCCGAACT
>Ga0209726_10006179_pt1 | contig 14060 bp, 13 predicted proteins | sample Subgrocontami54m_FD_187453 | JGI IMG/M metagenome (GOLD analysis project Ga0209726, IMG submission 187453) | Subsurface groundwater microbial communities from S. Glens Falls, New York, USA - GMW46 contaminated, 5.4 m (SPAdes) (version 3) | ecosystem: Environmental > Aquatic > Deep subsurface >... | reverse complement strand
CAAGAGCTTTTTTGGAGAAATCACTCATTAATTCTTGAATCGTCGTTATAGCTTCATCAACTGAGAGCAACTGGGTTTCTTCTTCATTCCTGAGTTTCCACTCAATTTTATCGCCAGTCTTCGGACTGACGACCAATCGAATCGGTATACCAAGTAAATCTGCGTCTGCGAATTTCTGTCCTGCTCCAACATCTTCCCGATCGTCATACAGCACTTCAATATTACTGGCCAATACTCTTTCGTAGATCGTATCTGCTTTTTCTTTCATTGCTGCGTCTTGATTCGTAATACTCACCAGATGCACTGCATATGGCGCAATTGATAAGGGCCAGATCACGCCTCGCTCATCATGACTCACCTCGACAACCGTTCCCATAACTCGCGTCGGACCTATACCATAACTTGCAAACCAAGCAGGCTTACGCGTACCATCTTTATCTGTAAAAAGTGCCTGCATTTTCTCAGCATACATAGTTCCGAGCGGAAAAATATTACCAACCTCAATTGACTGGACATGCTTAATACTTTCATCATGCAACTCTTCTTCTGTCATCACCTCTTTATTTTTCCAGTGCTCCCAGCCTTCCTTGTGATAGATAGTGTCCTCGCCCGCATCGCAAATGACCTGAAATTCATGGGTATGTTTTTTTGTGAACACGCCTCCGTCAGCCTCAGTAATTATTGCATCAAGTCCGATACGAGTAAAGATGCGAAGATAGGCATCCGCAACCTCCCAGTAGTATCTGATTAAATCTTCCTCGCTTACGTGTGCGCTGTAGAGATCCTTCATCATAAACTCCCGGCCACGAAGAATGCCCGATTTTGCCCGAAGTTCGTTGCGGAATTTCGTCGAAAAATGATACACCATAAGAGGGAAATCTTTGTAGGATGAAACATGCTTACGAATCAAATCCATCACAATTTCTTCATGGGTGAACGAAAGCGCGTACTCTTTTTCGTTTTTCTCAAACTGATACATTACTTCTTTTGCAGAATCCCAACGTCCAGTTTCATTCCAGATCTCCTTTGGATGCAGCAGCGGCATCAACAGTTCTTGTGCTCCTGTCCTATTCATTTCCTCACGAATAATGGTGTTGATTTTTGAAACAACCCGCATACCCAGTGGCAAAAGTGTATATGATCCTGCCATGAGCTTATCGATAAATCCTCCGCGCATGAGGAATTTCGCATTCACTGCTACTTCATCTTTCGGATCTGTCTTTATTGTTTTAGGAAAATGCTGTGAGTATCTCATATCTTTACTATACTATTAAAACATCTTTGTACCAAGCTTTGCTTTTTCTGTCGGTATAAGTAAAACGACGTTTCCCGTTTCATCTTCCACTCCTAATGTTAACACTTCAGATAAGAAAGGCCCGATCTGTTTGGACGGAAAATTCACCACACCGATGACTTGCTTACCGACAAGTTCTTCTTTTGTATACAATGCCACGACCTGCACTGATGATTTCTTCAGACCAATGTCTGGTCCGAAGTTAATCGTCAGTTTATAGGCTGGCTTTCGAGCCTCTGGGAAATCGAGTACTTCGACAATCTCTCCAACTCGAATATCTACTTTTTGAAAATCATCGTAGGTAATCATAAAAAAACCCTTGTAAAACTCCTACAATAGGTAAGAATCTTACAAGGGTCCTTTAGGGACGTTACCACCTTGCTTCGTTTGATTATTGCTAATCAAACCTTACTGGCTGACTCCAAAAGATATCAGCTCCCCTCTTTAATGGTTGGGACTCCATCATGCTCTTCGCATGCAGCTCATTTGGCGGGAAACCAAACTCATTCGCTTGTGGGTCTATTATAACGCTTACTTATGTTTTGTCAATATTACGTTGCAGCTGGTGCCTCACGAAAGTCAGTGTACGCAATACCATATACCAACCGTGGGATAGCAGTAAATGTTTTAGTAAGCGCACTCCAGGCACACTCACGCGCCTCAGAGATTGTTGTGGCTTGAAGAAGCATTCCACGCGTTATCGGATGAGGCAAAGCCTCAGCCTCCGGAGCTACCTCTCCTATCACTTCTCTATCGCTATGTGGGACTTCTCCTTTCTTTCTTCCCACAAAACCCCATACATGCGATGTGTTTACCATACCTGCACTCACTCGAAAACTATGCTGACCAACACTAAAACACATATCTGCCTTTGTCAGTACAGAGAGAACCTGCTTCTGCCGAGGATCTACTGCTGGATAAAACTGACAATCGTGGGTAACTTTCAACAACGCTTCATTATTATGAAAACCATCAAAATGACCACGAGCAAAATCTACAACGAGCTGAGAGAAGTGGGCCGTTTCAAGAAGGTGTCTTGCCAGGAGATAATCTTCTATCGCTCGCTCTTGCTCCTCGGGCCCAAATCCGCTGTTTCTCATGCCCTCCAGGGTTTCCTCTTCTAATCGAACTTCATGTGGTAAAAGAATATCGGGGACAGCATACGAAGGAGCAGGAGATTCTCCTGGTTGTAGGGAGACTGGTGTAAAAGGACGTGTATCAACACGACTCATCTTACCAGCATTGTAACGCAAGAAGAAAATCTCGACAAGTTAGCTTTTTTTCTTAACTGCATGTCCACCAAATTCAAAACGAAGGGCTGAGACGAGTCTAGCAGCAAGAGACTTCTGAATTTTTTCATCTGTTTCAGACTGTTTACGAAACGCAAGCGATTTCTCAGTAATCTCAATCGGCAAATGATGTTTTTTTGCCTCATCAATGGTCCAAGCTGTCTCACCGGAGGCTCTTCCAATAACTCCATCTATGTTTTCAAGCTTCGGATCTTTTTCTAATGCATCTACTGCACGATCCATCATAAAGCCTGAGATAAGTGTGCCTTTCTGGTAGATCTTCGCCACTTGCTCAAGATCAAAACCATAGTTGGCTTTTTCCAAAACGCCAAACCCTTCACCTATCGCCTGCATGTACCCATACTCTATGGCATTATGCACCATCTTTACATAATGCCCTGCCCCACCAGTTCCGAAATATGTATGTCCTCCACCTGGCTTGGCAAGCGAGTCAAGCAGTGGCGTCACTTCATCGTATGCTGAAGTATCTCCTCCGACCATCAAGGGATAGCCTTCTTTTGCCGCAACAACACCACCACTCACACCAATGCCTAAAAATCGGACGCCTTTTGCTTTAAACGATTCATAGCGACGATCTGTATCGACAAAGTGCGCATTCCCCCCATCGATAACAATATCCCCTTCCTTAACAAATTCGCTAACCTCTTGCAAAATCGAATCAGTCGCTTCTCCAGCGGGAAGCATGGACCAAATGACTCTTGGAGAAACGAGTCCTTCAACTAATGAGGAAACACTGAAGGCAACAGCGAGATCGGTATCTTGTTTTTGCTCTGCCATCAGTGTTTGGAACTGCTCTAATACATCCTTCGATCGATTCCAAACAACAACCTGATGGCCTTCTAGCAGAAGCTTTTCTACCATCCGCGTTCCCATTCTCCCCAATCCGATAAAGCCTATTTTCACAGCCATTTCCTCCCGTCTTTCTCTATAAGACGATCTGCTTCTTTCGGTCCTGAACTGCCAGCAGGATAGACGGGAACAGCTAATCGTTTTTCGTTCCAGCCATCAAGAATCGACTCAATAAACTTCCACGATGAGTCCAGCTCATCTGAGCGATTAAAAAGCATTTGATCCCCTGAAAAGATATCCAGCAGCACTTTTTCATAAGCATCTCTTCCATGACTTCCAAAACTTTCATGATAAGAAAACTTCATATCCACTGTTTGAAGCGCCACTTTCGCACCAGGTTGTTTAACAATAACACGAATACCGATACCTTCATCTGGCTGAATGCGAATCGTTAAGACATTCCCTTCTTCAGGACAGCCATACTCTTTAAAGAGAATATGACAGGTCTGAATAAAGACGATTTTTATCTCAACCACGTCCTTATCCATTTTTTTCCCTGCGCGAACATAAAAAGGTACATCTTGAAATCGTGGTGTATTAATAAAAAACTTCATCGCGACAAATGTCTCTGTCTTTGAGTCTGGAGACACATCTTTTTCCTGTTTATAACCCTCATATTGACCTCGAACCACCTGCTCAGACACTTTCTCTGACGGAATGGGCATCGTCGCTGCAATTGCTGCTGCACGAGCGTCTCGAACGTCTTCTTTTGAAAAACTTTTTGGCTGTTCCATCGCAACTGTCGCGGCAAGCTGCATAAGGTGATTCTGTGCAACATCGCGCAAGATGCCAACACCATCGAAGAATTTTCCGCGACTCCCAATACCTTTTTTCTCCGAGAAGGCTATCTGCACATGATCGATGTAGTTTTTATTCCAGACCGGTTCAAAAATGCTATTTGCAAAACGAAAGGCGATCATATTCTGCACGGTTTCTTTACTTAAGTAATGATCAACTCGATAGATCTGCTTTTCCTCAAATATCTCTGAGAGTTTTCGATCAAGCATCTGAGCTGTTGGCAGGTCTTTGCCAAACGGCTTCTCGATAGCTATCTTTGTCCATTTATTGCTCCCCTGCCCACACCCTTCAGAAAGCTTTGTCGAGTAAAGATTATCCAGAATTGCCTCATAATTCTCAGGTGGGGTGGCAAGGTAAAAAAGACGTGTGATACACGCACCAACTTCATCATCAAACTCCTGCAGTCTTGGGATTAGTGTCTTATACCCTTCCTTCTCATCGAATAATCCTTGTTGATAGTAGATATGTTTTGCAAATGAACTAAATAATCTCTCGTCGTCTGGTGAAATTTTTAAGAAATCATGGACCATCTGTCGAAATTCAGTATCACTCAGCGGTCTCCGGGCAAACCCGATGATATAAAGCTTTTCGGCAAACTGTCGCTGTTTAAATAGTGAAAAAAGCGCGGGAAAAAGTTTATTTTTCGCCAGGTCGCCAGTAGCACCGAAAATAACTAAAGCAAATGGAGTCATCATATCTCTGTTGTCCTCTGTAACTTACACTGTTTGATCCGTAATAAAAATCGTCTTTGTAGCTATCTCTGGTCGTTTAAAAAACCTGGCTGGAATTTCTTCCTCTTTACCTTCTGAAAAGGTTAACTCCAGGGCTTTTCTCTTATCTTCCCCAAAAACAAGAACGATTAAGAAATCGAGCATTGAAAGCCCATTAAACGTCATCGTAACACGCTCTTTGTAAAAACCTTCTGCATCATTATACTCTGTTACCATATTTGTTTTACTGTGCTCAGTAACACCAGCCTCCCAAAGCGCTGGGTTTGCAGGAAGACCAGCTGTATGGCCATCAAGACCTATGCCTAAGATCCCTACATGCTTCGGATAGGTTGCAAAAAGCCTCCGTACTTCTTGATCATAGAGATCCGCTGTCTCCTCTCGAGACACTGAATCTTTTAAAATGCCATAGAAAGGAATTGCAACAAATTTCGCATACTGTGTAAGACCGGTGTCTCTGAGCATTTTTTCATTACTGTCAGGATGCATCGGTGGACCGTATCGCTCATCGATCAAAGCAAAAGCCCCAGGATTTAGGAGCTCATCATCAGCAAGCTCCGTGTAGAGTTGCTTCGGTGTTCGTCCTCCTGAAAGATAGAGCACTGTCGTTTTTTCAAGTATCTTATAGAGGAGCTCCCGCACGAAGGAAAAACCCATTGCTGAAGTGGGAAATGTTGCTAGAAGGATCCCTTGATTCTGATGGGAGTGAATGTTCTTTTGGGAGATAAGCTCTGAAGCCTGATCAATCATAGTGCTGAAGCTACTTTATGATAAATTGAAAGATATCTTTAAAGGTAATACCAATAATAAGTGCCAGAAGAAGTGCCATCCCAACAGCGTGAGCCATACTCTCAAATTTTTGGTTCACTTTTTTCTTAAAAATCCCCTCTATGAGAATAAAAAATAGTCTTCCGCCATCGAGTGCCGGAATAGGAAGAATGTTAAAAAATGCGAGTGATAATGAGAGAATACCGGTAAGATTGAGGAGCTGTAGGACTCGTTCTTTTATGTTCGGTAACTCGACAATTGTACCGACGAGTGAGAAAATACCAACTGGTCCGGCAACACCATCTCCCAGTGGCTTGGCTGTTTTCTCTTTTATCGATACACTAATCAGTTTGCCTAAGATATCGAAATTGTAAGCCATCAGATTCGCTGGATGAATCACTCCTGAGAGCGCCTTCTGAATCGGCGTATTGTAACTTAAGGTCACCGTGTCATAGGAAAAGAACTTCACCCCGATTGCTCCCTCGTTCTTTGGAGGATTTAATCGCGGAGTAATTTTTTTCGTAAACATTTCTCCAGTCTTCATGTTCTTCCAGGTAAGCGTGATCTCTTGTCCTTTACGTGCTTTTATCTCCTTTGTGAATTGGTCAATATTCGCGACACTTTTACCATTAATACTCAAAATATGTGAGCCTACTGTCAGTGCAGCCTTTTCTGCAGGTGAATTCTTCACTGTTCCACCAACAATAATTTCTGATTTCACTTTCTGATCAACGAAGAAAAACTTGTGCTGCCCGAGAAGCGCAAGATCAGTCTTAAATCCGGAGATAAACATAAAAATGTAGAAGATAAGAATTGCCAGAATTGCATTCATCACGACACCTGCAACTGCTACTGCTGCTCGTTCACGAGGGGGCCTTGAAAAAAAAGCTCGTTTTTTATCTTTCACCTTCGTCGGATCGGCTCCAGATCCGATTTTCCCGGAACCTGCCTCATCTTCGCCATAGAGTTTCACAAATCCACCAAATGGCAGCCAGTTTATTGAGTAGATTGTCTCCCCGACTTTTTTCCCCCAGGCTCGTGGAGGAAGACCGAAACCAAACTCTTCTACCTTTATACCGAGTTTTTTTGCAACGAAGAAGTGCCCTGCTTCATGGATCATAACAAGAAGTGAGAGGATGAGGACAAAGATGATGATGGTGAGTATCATGAGATGCTCAATTATAACACAGATTCAGAAGCGTGAGGTCTCAGATTTGGAGGAGTTCTTCTTCTTTTTGTTTACCCATGCTCTCGATCAAATCCATGCTCTCATCTACTACTTTTTGTGCTTCTTTCTCTAGTCGAGCTGACTCATCATCAGAAAGAGACTTATCTGCGTGTTGTTTTTTTATGTCATTCATTACGTCTTGACGAACCTGGCGGATCATAATTTTTCCATTTTCAAGCTTGTGCTTCATCGCCTTAATGAGTTCCTGTCGACGCTCTTCGGTCAGCTGTGGAACGGTAATGCGAAGTATTTGTCCATCAACAACAGGATTTAACCCTACATTGGCTTCTTGAATCCCTTTTTCAATCTCTTGAATAATCGTGTGGTCAAATGGGGTTAACACAAGAGTATGTGAGTCTGTCGTTCCAACGGTTGCCAATTCCATAACTTTAAGATACGTTGTTCCGCCATAGGCTTTTATCATGATATTTTCAACGAGTGCCGGAGTTGCACGTCCGGTCCTAATCGTTCCAAGATCTGTTTTTAAGACGTCAATTACTTTTTGTAGTCTCTGATTTATATTTGAATCCATAGGCGTATTATCGATATATCACATCGCGTTGTCAAATATGAGATAGTCCTCTAGCTAGCTATCTGCGGAGCCTGCAATGTGAGAGCATATGCATCAAAACGCTGCGCAAAAGCATAATCCGCAATTATATAATTAGCAAAACACTCGACAGCAGGAAGCGTATTGAGAGGTTTATCATAAGATTTCCCTTGGTTCTTTCTATGCGCATCTACAATAGGTCTGCATTCCATGAAAAACGCGTAGTTGAGGTAAAGAGGAATTCCGGAGGGATTCAGTCGGAAATCATAAAGTACAGACGCACCCCAATGAGGAGCGCTTCCGAGATCTACTTCTGACCTTCCATCAATAATCGCACCGAGCTGTTCCTCAAGTGCCGCTTAGGGACATTCTTCGTTCGCGTTCATCACCATGAGGTAAATGAAACTCTTCATCCCACCCGAGTGAACGCGCAATACCTTTCCATCGCCAAGGGCTCCCCAGTACTTCAGGAATATGAGGATGACGAATATCATGATGAGAGGAGTAAACAACATCCCCTCTATCAATTGGTTTTCCATCAGGGCCTTGGGGAAAAACAAGTCTACGTCCTGTCGCGTCTATTACTTCCAGGATATCATCTTGCTCCAACTCTCGAGCTGACATAGCTATAAACAGTTTTAGTATACTGTCTCGTTATGTGAAGTCAATATAAAGAATTACTCTGAGATGCTGAGGCGGTGGAAGCGTTTAATGGTGATATTCTCTCCAAGCTTTCCGATAACTTCTTTTACCAGTTGTTCTATCGTCTGGGATGAATCCCGAATATATTCCTGTTTCATCAGCACTTCGGTATCTTTTGGATTCATCGCTGCTACTTGCATCGCGACTTCACGAGCGAGTTTTTTAAATTCATCTGTCTTGGCGACAAAGTCTGTCTCGCAGAGAAGCTCCACAACCGCACCGACTTTTCCTCCTGCATGAATATATGCCTCAATCAAGCCTTCTGATGTCACACGATCAGCTTTTTTCTCAGCAATTTTTGCGGCACGTTCTTTCAACCACGCAAGTGCTTTCTTATAGTCCCCCTGAGATTCATCAAGAGCACGACGACAATCTGATACTGAGGCTGATGTTTCGTTTCGAAGTTTCTTAAGAAGTTCTAGATTGATCTCTGCCATATCCTACTCAACTCCCACTGTTTTTTTTGTTTCTTTCGTTTCTTCAATCTTTTTCTTTGCAGTCTTTACTGGCTTCTCTTTCGCTGGTTTCTTTGCTTCTTTCTTTTTTTCTTCCTTTGACTCAGTTGCATCAACAGGCTGGCCTGCCGAAACGGCTTCTTTTTTTGCAGTTTGTTCTGCGCTTTTTGCCGCTTTCGCTTCTTCGCCCTTTGCTGCTTTTCGCCCTTCAATCCAGGCATCAATAACAGCACTCGTGATCAACTGAATTGACCCGACAGCGTCATCATTTGCGGGAATTGCATAATCCACCATCGTTGGATCAGCATTCGTATCTGTCATACCAACAGTCTTTACCCGCGTAACGATCGCTTCTCGCACAGCTAAATTCTCAAGATGCGTATCGATGATAAAAAGTGCATCCGGTTTTTCTGTTAAATCAGCTATGCCGCTATAAAAGCTGGCTAACTTTGCTCGTTCCTTTTCCCAGAGAGAAATTTCTTTCTTCGTGTACTTTGCCTTCTCCATCTCGTCTTGTAGTTGAGCTGTAAGTTGTTTCAAGCGTTTGAAGTTCTTTGATACTTCCGGAAAATTGGTCAAGATACCACCGATCCAACGATTGGTTACTGCATAAATCCCATCGATTCCTTCTTTCTCAGCTCGAGCAAGTTCCTCTCGAACAATTCCCTGTGCTTGTCGTTTTGCACCAAGAATAACCAACTTTCCGCCTTTTTTCGCCAAATCATGCACAAACTGCAAAGCAGTATCTAAACCCTCTTTTGTTTTCTCAAGATCGATAATATGGATGTTGTCACGAGCTTCGAAGATATAGTCTCGTGCTTTTGGATTCTGACGAGTTACTTGGTGACCAAAATGGCAACCTGCCTCAAGAAGTTCTTCAAGTGAAATATTTCTCATATATGTCTTTTAAACATCCATCTCTGTGTATTCTGCTTTATCTTTTAGCAGAACAAAGACAAATCAGAGATGTGTTAAGATCTGCCTATTATACAAAATTATATCTAAATGCGCAATAGGAGGAATTAAGTGAAATACCTTTTTGTTTAAAATTAGCGTTTTTTTGATTTATGATAATAAGTCTCATTTTCCTTTTTATTAGGCTCGTTTTTGACGCTGAAGCAAAATAAGATCTTGACAATTTACTACCAAATATTGTATATAAAAAGATAGAAATTACTATAGACCTATGAGTGGAAGTACAATTGAATCAAGATTTACCTCACCCGCGGCTACACCTTTAACTCCCGATGTGCCCACTATTTCCCGAAGAAGACTTGTGCAAGGAGCTGCAGCATTAGGTTTAAGCGCAATAGCAACTCGTGTTTTTAGTGTACCCCAAGCAGCAGAAGCAAATCCTTCTCAGGATCTTATCGTCGAGCTTCCAACCGAGACACCATTTCTGATGGGACCAGGAAACATTAGAGTTCCCGGAGCAACCCGCACAGAGTTTGGCGCATACGCGATCCTCCCTCAAGGAACTCCAATAGAACTTAACGGCGTTTATGGAGATTTTATCAGAGGTAAGGCAACGTACGAAAAAAAGAAAGATGGAAAAACAGAGAACGTAACAAAAAATGGTTATATCTATAAAGGCGATATCCCTTCTGTCCCCGATGGGCTGAAAGAATTAACAATTGAGCAAGTACCATGGGTAAAAACGCCAATGGTAGGAAAAGAAGGCATGGAAATCGAAGCTGGCAAAACAGATCTCACGCAGCTTACCCCTTACTATAAAACGCTTGATGATACAGATGTAAAGGTAAATCTAAAGGTATCCAGCGAAGGTACAATCGCAGATAATGACTTTGTTGGAGTCGTCATTTCTAATCCAGGCAGTGATGGGAATGCCTTAAATTTTCTCAATGTAGTCAAAGAAAACGGCTATTGGACTTTAAACTATCAACAAGGTGATCAATGGGGCGAAATCGCTCAATTCGCTCCAGGAGATGATCCAAATGCTCTTGAGTCAAGCTTAAGAATCACTGAAGATGGGAGTTTGGTAACAATTACCCAAGGGGACTCCAGTACAGATCCAATTGCTCTTCCTGCTGCGTTTTTCACAGGGTCTCGCATACTTGACGTGTATGGCATTAACACTCCAGCAGACGGATCTTTGAAAATTGATCGATTAGACATCCTTACCCCGCCCTCTGGTAAGTATGTAGAAGAGAAATAACTTTTCCTCTTTCGCTCCGTACAGAAGTTAAAGCCTAGAAACGCAGCTGTTGTCCTAACCCTTCAGCCACCGTTAGAACCACTCTTAGAGAGACTAGCGTAGCGACGCTCATCTATAATGAAATAATGTTAAAAAAGCAGCGCTTATCTCTCTTCTCTCAGCATTCCTCAAAACTCATTCTCATTATTATTCTTGTTATGAGTTTTTTTGTGCGAATTACTTACCTCGATTACCCACTTTTACTGCATGATGGTGATGGAATGGAGGGATACCTCTTGGCAAACCATATTATTCGGTACAATGAATATCCATCGGTAGGTCCGTTCAATCCAGGAGAGTATGTTATCCGATCTAGTCCTCTCTATTATTACCTTATAGCATTATTCCTACTCCTTCATAATTCTCCTGTTTTTCTGAGCTTTGTCAGTATTGTGATACAACTTTTTGTTATTTATTTTGTCTATCTCTTCGGCAAAAATGCTTTTGATGATAAAAAAGCACTAATTGCAACTGCCCTTTATAGTATCAACCCGTTTGTTATTTCACATGCGCTCTATATTTGGCCAAATTATTTTATGCAGTTCTTTTTATATCTTAGTTATCTTCTACTACTTCTTGGATACAAGAAGAACAATTATCAGTTTCTTTTCTTCTCCATGATTTCCTATGTCTTCGCGGTCACATTGCATATCTCTGCTCTCCCCATGGCTCCCATTTTCTTTTTTCTTATCATATCTAGTCTGCATCGAATGCATACCATGCTGCATAAATACCTACTCTTCGTTACGGTCTCTGTTTCAACAGTATTGCTCCTTAATTTTCAGCTACTCTTTCCAGATGCAATACATATTTCGAAGATTTCTTTTCAACAATTTCCACATTATGACTTTTCCTTACCTATTCTGACGACTCTAACAAAACTCATCTCATTTAATAACACGTTTTTCTCCTTTTCATTTCTTACAAAGAATATTCCAGCAATATTCTTGTTTTTATTGTTGGTTGGCTCACCATTTTTGTATATCCTTCATAAGAAGGTTCATTCTTTCTCCGGAAAAATTGTTTGGATTATGCTTTTTGCCATAATACTACAAGTAGTGTCATCAGCATTTACCCCCAGGATGTACCCCGTATATCTCTTACCGATTCTTCTCTTTGTCCCTTTTCTTTTTCTAGAAACTCTACTCATCTTCTGTACAAACAATAAACTACTTACTTTCGTCTCTATGCTTTTCTTGATCATTCTCTTTTCAAATAATGGAGAAGCATTTATACAGAGGAAACAACCCCTAAAAAACCAATATGTATTATCTGAAACGCTTGATACTATAACAGCTCACCTTGCTGATATTAAAAACGAAAACGACTACGCTGATTATTCCTTTTTCACTATACGTTCATTCTATCCGCATGTGATAAACAATCAATATATCTATGGTATAAATGATGCTGTTATGCTTGCTCCTTTAGAAAATAAATTGAAAGAAAAACTGACAGTTGTGAAGAATAAAAATAACCGTTACTCTCAGCTGGGAAACGGGGAGTATTCAGTTCTTGTCTGCTACCATCAATGGAATAAAAATGTGTCAGAGGAAGCGTGTAGGCAGAAGTTCTTTAATGAGTATCCACATATTAAGACACTCTATTCTGTCCAATCAAAAGAGCCGATCAGTATCTTCTTTACCAGATTAGAGAAATAGTCTTTATCTTTTGATTCGTAACCTAGCCTGCCTAAATCTATCTATAGGTTTCTCAATGTACTCAACTATAAGCACTGAGCATATAAGCGTTACTATAATACATACTATTCCAAAAAAATAGTTATTTTTGAATCCAGCAAAATAGTAAAAGAAAATATTAATAATAAGAATCTGGGAGACATACATTGGGTACGACAATCTGCCTATATATCTATCAATGCTATTATTTTTTGTTATGCGAAAAAGAAGCGGTATAAGAAGAGCAATGCCTAAGAAGTATACCCAAGGATTTATATTAACACCTAATAATGATACTTGGGGGATGAAAAAAAAGAATACTGTGAGTAAAACCATGAATAGAGAAAGCATAAAAATAAATAGCTTATGCATGCTTTTTTGCGAGGTGAACTCATAGATGCGATACGACAAACAACCTAAAAAGAAAAAAAAGATCTCAACAGGAAAGAAGCGCAGTAGCCAAGGATCTGAGGGAAATCTGTAGAACGTGAGATACCATCTGATTGCAAGACTAACGGCAAGTAATAGAAAAAGAACAATCGTTTTTCGCTTTACAATAAACGGAGCTAGTAAATAAAAGTATAACTCAAGGCTGAGTGTCCATCCTTGAGGAAGTAATAACATTTTCCATAACTGAGGTGCAGCATTAAAAAAATTTGTTGTGAAGTAGAAATTCCCTGTGTGTTCATGTAATGACAAGAAATAGACAATGTCCTGGCCGAATACAAAAAGATTCGTACATATAATAAACAGTTGAGAAAGGATACTCATTTTTCCGGCATAGTAAAGATGCATAAACGTCGTAGTTCCATCGCTCATCATCCATATGAAATATACGAGCATCGTAAAGAAAAAAATAAATAAATACGATGGGTAAATACGAAGAACCCTGTTTGAAAAAAATAACCACAATCCATTTTTCTTATTGTCATACTTTCCCGAAAGAATAAGTGACATATAGAATCCTGAGATGATGAAAAAAGACTCGACAGCAATTTTTCCTCCGACGAACGTTGTTCCAAACAAACTACCTGAGTGAACAGTAATAAGGGATACTGCAAATAATAATCGGAAGATTCCCATAGCAGATTATCGCTTGCTTTTGTGTCTCGAATGGAAACTCGGATGTATGTCCTGTTGACGCATTTGCTGTCTAATCGCTATTATTATCTATATGCCCCAGTCTAGCAATAAGATCTTTCTCTATCTTGGTTCTCTCGCTTTCCTCATTGTCATTGGGATGCTAGGATTTATCTTCTATCCATCTCTAGCTTCTCAAATCGGAATACTCCAACTGATGAATAACATGAGTCGAACAGAAGCAGAAAAAATCCTATTTACCCCGCTACAAACAGATGCTTCAAAAGCCGAACAGGACAAACGGTTCAGTGCAATTCTCTCCTTGGCAAAAAGTACCAATTACATAAACATTCATGATTGTAAACCTGACCCTCTCGTTTATAAAACGACGACATTAAAAATCA
>Ga0209726_10006176_pt1 | contig 14061 bp, 11 predicted proteins | sample Subgrocontami54m_FD_187453 | JGI IMG/M metagenome (GOLD analysis project Ga0209726, IMG submission 187453) | Subsurface groundwater microbial communities from S. Glens Falls, New York, USA - GMW46 contaminated, 5.4 m (SPAdes) (version 3) | ecosystem: Environmental > Aquatic > Deep subsurface >... | reverse complement strand
CGGAAACCGTCGCAATCAATTAAAATATCTTTTTATCGCAATGTTCATTGGGTTCAGTGGCGGAGGACAACATTTTCTGCCTGTGTATGGGATTAATGTTTATCCATATGGAAATTTTCTTGTAGCGGTTTACACTGTAATCGCATCTTACGCTATCTTTAAACACAAGTTGTTAGACATTGAAGTTGTTGTTCGGAGAGCGGCGGTGTTCGCGGGATTATTCGCGTTTGTGTACGGCGTGTTCATGGTGGTGACGGTTCTCGGACAGGAGTTTTTCAAGAGCACGCTTGGTTGGAATCAGTGGCTGGCGCTGGTGCCGACAGTGTTCATCATCATATTTGTTCATCGCCCTCTTGAGAATTTTCTCACTAATGCCACGGAGAGATTCCTATTCCAAAAAAAATACGACTACCGAGAACTTCTTCGGACATTCACGAACGAGATCTTAACTGTTTTGGATTTACAAAAATTAATGGAGCAGACGATCGCAGGTCTTATCAAGATTATTAAACTAGAATCTGCCTCCGTACTGCTTTTGGATAAAGATGCTAAGGTTTACAAAATGATGGCCAGCACCGGCGTCAAAGACAAGAATCTGACGTTTAAAGAAGATGATACGCTGATATCTTCTCTTAAAGCTACTCATCAACCGATCGCTCAAGACAAGACCTCGGATAAAATAGAAGGAAGAAGCGCTCTTAAAGATGAATTCAAGTCGTTAAATGCGAGATTATGTCTGCCTATTTTACTGCACGACAATTTAATAGGCGTTTTGTGTTTAGGCATGAAGAAATCAGGTGAAGATTATAATCAAGATGACATGGATGTTTTGTTGACACTGGCGCGGGCGGAGGCGATCGCTATTTCGAACGCTCAACTATTCGATGAGCTTTCCAAGACGCAGGCAGAAGCAGCGCAGAGAGAGAAGATGGCGGTTATTGGGACGCTCGCGGCTGGCATTAACCACGAGATATGCAATCCTTTGGGCATCGTGAGAGGCCACTGTGAGATGTATTTGTTGAATATTCGTGACGGTTTTTATAAAGAGAAATCGCAAGAAGAGATGCTTAAGATTTCAGCCGAGATCATGAATAAAGTAATCAAGGAGACCGATCGCGCCACAGGGATCACCAAAAAACTTTCAAGTTTTGCCAAACCATCCAAGAGGTCGGATTTTGAGGAAGTGTATATCGAAAAAGAGGTGGGCGAGGTACTCGGTCTCATAGGTCACGATCTTCAATTAAGCAATGTTGACGTACAGACGGATTTTCCAAAAGATTTTCCGGTGATCGTTGGTGATAAAAAACAGATTCAAGAAGTGCTTTTCAACATTATTCGTAACGCCGCTCAAGCGATGGATAAAAAGCAAGGCAAGATCGTCGTTTCCGGATTTTCAGAAAACGGATCGACAGTAGTACGCATAGCTGACAATGGGGCCGGTATTCCACAGGATAAGATAGACCAGATTTTTAACCCATTCTATACGACTAAAGCTCCGGGCAAGGGTACAGGCTTGGGTCTTTTTATCGTAAAGCAAGTCGTCGAGCGAAACAAAGGAACTATCGCGGTTCAGAGTGAAATGGGGGTTGGCACGACATTTACACTGAGATTTCCGGCGCCGTGACTGTAAAAGAAGGATCAATGCAACAGAAAGGAACAAAGGCAGGCAAGGGTTTAGTTTTCTTTCTGGATGCTAATATAGGTATGACCAACACCTACATTGATTTTTTGGGGCGCAGAGGCTATGAAGTCGAAGCGATGAGTGATCCAGACAAAGCCCTCGATTTTATCGGGGAACATTCCCCGAAGATCATTTTTTTTAATTATCTCGCGAACCCAATGGGCGCCGAAAGATTTTTTAGAGAAGCCAAGAAACTGAGTCCTCAAAGCGTTTTTATCCTCCATACTGGATATCATCAACACTTGATTCACGATAAAATGACTGATCTTGGTGTTGAAAGAATTATCTATAAACCCGCTAGCCTCCGGCTTATTTTGGCGACGATTCAAGAGTACGTATTTTAATTTCATTTAGATCAACATTTGATTTCTGACCCCGTAGGACAATTAATAGAAACCATCGCCAAAGACAAAGCCGACGCTTTAGCCCAATTAAAGGCCTGGGCCAAAACGCCGATCTGGACCTGGTGTGGTAAAAAAGGTCATGTCCATGGAGATTTTTCTAAACAACTAACAATAAAAGAGATACAATACTGTCTAAAATTATGACAGTAAATTATCTAACAAAAAATCTAACGAAACAACCAAATAGCGGGCTTAATGGCCCGTTTTTTTATTGCTGCGAGGTTTTCTGCAATGGCAACTAATACGACAAACCGCATGAGTAAGAAACAGAATCCTGCCGTACAAAGGTTCAAAACCGACGATACGGACAACCAAACGGCAAGAAAAGGCTCAGTCAAATATTTCAACAAAGCAAAGAGTGAAAAGAACGATGAGTTCTACACAATACTTGCCGACATCGAAAGAGAGCTTAGGCACTACAAAAAACACTTCAAAAATAAAGTAGTGCTCTGCAATTGCGATGATCCGCGTGTCAGCAATTTCTTCCATTATTTCGCATACAACTTTGAGCAGTTGGGTCTGAAAAAACTGGTCGCTACCTGCTACAAAAATCAGAATGCAGATTTGTTTAGCGAACACAAATCTGAAAGAGCCATTTACTTAGAATACACTGGCGACAAAAACCGAAACAGCATTCCCGACCCCAAAGAAATCGGTATTAAACAATTAAAGGGTGATGGAGATTTCCGCAGCGAGGAATGTATTAAGCTGATGAAACAAGCCGACATTATTGTGACTAACCCGCCGTTTTCGTTGTTCAGAGAGTATGTGGCGCAACTTGTCAAATATGAAAAAAAGTTTCTGATTATCGGGACTTGGAGCGTAATTACCTACAAGGGAATTTTCAAGCTGATAAAGGAGAATCGAATGTGGGTTGGCATAAACAGTAATCGCAATTTTTCGGGGTTCATCGTTCCGAAACATTATTCTCTGCATGGAACAGAAGCCCGTGTTGATGAGAATGGAAATAGAATCGTTTCTACTAACACCACTTGCTGGTTCACAAATCTTGATATTGACAAGCGACACGAAGATTTAATTCTTTTCAAAAAATACAACAAAACCGAATACCCTAAATACGACAACTATGACGCAATTGAAGTGAGCAAGACGGCTGATATTCCGATGGATTATGCAGGGGTTATGGGTGTTCCTGTTACGTTTCTTGACAAATATAACCCACAACAGTTTGAAATAATTGGATGCAATCGAGATGTCGCTCAAGACCCGGACAGAGTGTATGGAAGAGGTTCTATGTTGAACGGGAAGGAAACATTTAAACGGTTGTTCATCCGCAACAAACAAATAGGACAAGGCAAATGCAAATCACGCTCAAAAAAATAACCGTCCGTGAATTGACGGATGGCTATAAAGACCACGCTGAGGCAGGCGTTGTCGGATACGGCGGCAAGCTCGATATTCGACCGCCGTATCAGCGCGAGTTCATTTACAAGGACAAGCAACGAGACGCCGTTATCAACACTGTCACAAACGATTTTCCTCTCAACGTGATGTATTGGTCAGTGCGTGGTGATGGAAACTTTGAAGTGATCGACGGACAGCAAAGAACAATTTCACTTTGCCAATATGTTGTTGGCGACTTTTCAATTAACGGATTAGCATTTCACAACCTCCCAAAAGATAAGCGAGAACAAATCTTAAACTACCGCTTGATGATTTATTTCTGTTCAGGAACTGATAGTGAAAGGTTGGACTGGTTCAGAACGATAAATATTGCTGGAGAACAACTATCAGATCAGGAATTGCGAAATGCTGTTTATTCAGGGTCATGGGTTTCAGATGCTAAACGGTATTTTTCCAAGACCAGTCGTCCTAAAATTGGAGATGATTATCTCAGTGGTTCAGCCATACGACAGGAATACTTGGAAACGGCTATTGACTGGATTTCCTCAGAGAAAATCGAGGATTACATGTCGAAGCATCAGCACGACAAAGACGCGAAAGTTTTGTGGGATTACTTTAGAGAAGTAATTGAATGGACAAAGAGCATCTTTACAAGCTATCGCAAGGAAATGAAAGGCGTCCCATTTGGATTTCTCTACAATGAATTCAAGGGCGAAAAATTTGATCCGAAAAAGTTGGAAAAGGAAATTGCCAAACTGATGGAAGACGAAGATGTGACGAACAAGAAGGGTATTTACTCTTACGTCCTAACAAGAAAAGAAAAGTTCCTGAATATTCGTGCATTTAACGACAAACAAAAAAGAGAAGCATATGAAAGGCAGAAAAAGGCTTGCCCTGTTTGTAAAAAGCAATGGAAGATGGAAGAAATGGAAGCTGATCATATAAAGCCTTGGCATGAAGGTGGGAAGACTGTTGCAGAGAATTGTCAAATGTTATGCAAGCAAGATAACCGAACCAAATCTGGAAAATAAAATCAATCGAGTTCAAGAGCTATAACGGCTCAATAAACGGGACGCCGTCTGGCAGGGAAGCGTTACGATGTTAATGCCTCCCGTGCGGACGCTGTCCGGTATGCAACCAGTTTAACGATGGTAAATTATGAAACCTAGCTCAATCGAACTACACAAAAAAGAACTTACCGAAATATTTGCAAAAAGAAATCGCTTTGCCGTATTTTTATGCGGGCCATCTGTAAAGAATAAAACCAACCCCGGAGCAAAATTGCGAAGGAAATTTTCAAGAGCTTTAAGGCGTAAGGGGTTTGAGGTTGTAGTGGGGGAAGATGATGGGATGGATAAAATTGCTCGCTTATTCAATTTAGATGCGCAGAGTAATGAAATTAAGTACATTGAGCAATGCAGTGCAATTATTATTATTGCAAATAGCCCAGGATCTTTCTCTGAGCTGGGGTCATTTACTCATCATTTGATGAAAAGCGATCAGCAAGAAAAGAAAAACATCGACTTTATTTTGGTAATCCATAAACAGCATAAGGGTAAAAAATCCTATATTAATCATGGTCCAGCATTGCTCGTTGAAAATTGTTTGGGCGGTAAAATTGTGTATGTTGATTTTAATAAATATGATGTATCAGAAATAGTCAAAAGACTAAGTCATCGTCGGGCAGCATACAAGACGTTAAAAAAATAGCATTGGAAAGCGACTAATGGCTACTAGGTTTAACGATAGACTGTTATTGTGGGGCCTTGGAGTATTGCAGCCAGCGGGCGCATCTCATGTATTGGAATATCTAAAGGCAATTTTTAGCGATATTCAAACAATGCCAACTCTGTCTCAAGTCGAAGATTATTTTATCCGCTGGGAAAAAATGGGGTTTATTGTAAATGTTGACAAAACAAGAGTACATCTTTATTCATTAACTACCAGGGGTAACGCCATTTTACCTGCTGATATTCGCCGTAACAGAGATAAGGCTAGGTTATTCTTGCTAAATGAAGCTCGTACGAATAGAATAAGTTTGTCGAGAGAGGATGTTAGGGATTTGGTTGGCGTTGCGCCAACCGTGGATGGTAGCAGAGACGATACAAGAGCCCGACGGCCAATAAATACGACCGTCGTGCTCGCCGGTCGTATTTATTGGCCGTCGGTCTTTAAGCAACTTAAGAATAAAGTTGGTCCCTTAAAAGCCTCTCTCGACACCTTATTTCTTGAATTTTATTCCTACCCTTCTATTGAATCCATCTCTGAGGCTAACCCCGAACTGCCGACCTTAGGCAATGTATGGCTTCATCGCATTGCACTTGCGATTGGTATCAGCCCACGATTAATTGGTTCAATCATTCATAAGAAGGAGAAGCATTACAGATCCTTTACCATTGGTAAAAAGGGGGGCGGCCAAAGAACTATTAATTCCCCCAGGATATTTTTAAAGGTAATTCAAGGCTGGATAATGGATTATATGCTATCTAACCTAACATCGCACCCATCCTGTCATTCATATCAACGTGGGAAGTCGATAATTACCAATGCTGAAAAACATACTGGCAAGCGATATGTTGCAAACATTGATATTGAGAATTATTTTGGATCAATTACTTATGACCATGTAAAAAAACTGTTGCCAAAATTTGGCTTTGAGAAGAACGCCGCTTCTTTGTTAGCTAAAATTGTGACTTATGAAGATGTGTTGCCGCAAGGAGCATGCACAAGTCCAATTATATCTAACTTATATCTCTTCGATTTCGATGCCCTGATGTCAGAGTATGCCAAAAGTAAGAACTTAACATACACTCGATACGCCGACGATCTTACTGTTAGTGGGGACGACCGAGATGCGATACAAACCGTCATCAATAAAATTTCGGCAGAACTAGTGCGTCATGGATTAAAAATTAATCAGAAAAAGACAAGGATAGCTAATAGGGGAGGTCAGCAACGAGTGACTGGCGTCGTAGTTAATGAAAAGGCACTACCTCCAAGAAAGTTCAGGAGAAAAATTCGTGCAATGATTCATAACGCAAGCAAGCACCCAAAAACCTACGCGTCAAAATATGATGAACTAAATGGGTACGTAGGTCATTTAATGTCCTTTTCAGCGCTGAATTCCGATGGAAAACTAAACGAATATGTAGAAATCAGAAAGAGCCTTCGAATTAATAGAAAGCGTCAGTAGAAGGTGTCAGTCTAGACTTGGTCTCATCTTTGTAAAACGTCCGCTATCCCATGGGGAGAGTAAATTTTAAACACAAGAAATGAGAAAAGACGATTTTTTCCTTTCCAAAAGTAAGTACCTCGCGGGGCTTCAATGCCCGAAACTTCTTTGGACGTACTACAATGCCAAAGAAAAGATCTCCCCTCCAGACGCGCAAACCCAAGCACTATTTGATCAAGGAAATAAAGTAACAGAGCTCTCTCATGCGCTATATCCAGGAGGCGTTGCGGTGCAGGGTGCGCCAGACGACTTTGAGGGCATTATTGAAGAAACGCGCTCTCTTCTTTCGCTAAAGAAGCCACTATATGAAGCGGCCTTTAAATTTAAACGCAGTTTTGCCCGGCCGGATATTCTAACACCCAATAAAGACGGCTCTTGGGATCTTTATGAAGTCAAAAGCTCGACCAGCGTCAAGGAAATCAATTATGCGGATGCCGCTTTCCAAAAATATTGCTATGAGGGCGCTGGGATCACGATAAGAAAAGTTTACCTGGTGTACATAAACAATGAATACGTTAAGAATGGCCCTATTGATCCCAAGGCTTTATTTATTCAGGAAGAAATCACCGAACAGGTTGAGAGCTTGGTTGGCAATGTTGAAAATCAAATCAATCGGATGATTGATATTATAAAACAGAAAGAATGCCCGGATATTAAAATAGGCGCTCAGTGCGATGATCCTTATGAATGTCCGCTTAAAATAGTTTGCTGGGACTTTTTACCCAAGGAGAGCGTGTTCATTCTTAACCGCATTCGTAAGAATAAAGCTTTTGAACTCATTGACTCAGGGATTACTCACATCAAAGACATTCCTGGGGATTATTCATTATCAGCCAGCCAGAGAATACAATTTGACTGCCATACGAATGGCCAAGTTAAAGTGGATTCGACGGCTATTAAAGCATTTCTTGATGAGCTACAATTTCCTATTTATTTTCTCGATTTCGAAACGGTCGGTCCCGCGGTGCCCGTTTATGATCAGAGCCAACCTTATCAACAAGTGCCATTTCAATTTTCGCTTCATATTTTACCTGGCTGGGATAAAGAAGCATCACATCATGCATATCTCGCCGAAGGCCAGGACGACCCGCGACCGGAACTCTTGTCGAAACTGGAGTCCCTTATAAAAGACAAAGGAAGCATTCTTTCATATAACATGTCTTTTGAGCTGGCCCGGCTAAGGGAATCAGTCGCAGTATACCCAAAATACCAAGAGTGGTTTGTGGGTATTGAAAAGAGGTTTTTGGATCTTATCGTGCCATTTAGAAAATTTGACTATTATGATCCAAAACAAATGGGCCGAACCTCCATCAAAAATGTGTTTCCGGCTCTGACTGGTGGCACCTATGAAGGCCTTGAAATAGGGGATGGCGGGACTGCGAGCAATGAATATGCTCGCGTTATGTTTTCCGATGATATTTCCCCTGACGATAAGGATTGCGTTCTGCGCGGTCTTGAGGAATATTGCAAATTAGATACACAGGCTATGATCGATATTTTAAAGGTTCTTAAGGGAGCGGCTAAGATATGAGCAACGAACAAAGAACATGGGCAATTAAACTTGGATCGGCTGGGGTTTGCGTACCCTTTTGTGAAAAACATAAGATCATTGGAATTGGCTGGAAAGACGTTGATCCGGAGAAAATTAAGGATAAGAAATATGAGGATGCATGGAAATACATTAGTGGGATACCAGATCTCTGCAATGGCGATAAGCGGCGTATTGGGTCGGACACGGGAAATCTCAACCGATTTATAAACGAGTGCAAGGTAGGAGATTATGTCCTCTACTACGACCCGCCCAATAAGCATGTTCGGATATGCAAAGTGGTATCTGAAGCTCTATACCGAGATTTTGATAACAATAACCAAAATATCGATATTTGGCATTATAGAAAAGTTGAATATCCCAGCAAGCCTATATCAATTATTGATTTTGATGGCAGATTAAAGGGTGGTGTTATTGGGCCTCAATTAAGTTTTTGGCAGTTAGAAGGCCGCACAGAGGCCGTGGAAGAGAATATAATCGGTAAGGTCAATCAGACTGACCCGGAAATTAGCCAGGCATTCTATAATCTTCGTGAGCTTTTAACGAAAAAATCATACATTTTGACAGATGTTGATTGGGAAATCGTTGTGGCTAACTATTTTCAAGCGCAAGGTGCGCAGATTCGCGGAAAAATTGGTGGAAACCAACCGCTTATTGATGTGGAAGCAAGATTCAGCCGCGGAGAGCTCGGAGAAGAAATTTGGCGCGGGCAAGTTAAGTATTACAGAAACAATAAAGTCGACTGGTCGGAGATTGAGGACTATTACACACGGGTACCAGGTGGTAATGACGTCCGATTTTTTTATGTGTCAGTGACTGGGTTTACTGAAACAGCTCGCAGCAACGCTTATGAACATGGAATCCAGCTCTTTGAGGCCGAGGATTTTGCGAGGTTTTTTCTAAGCGGAAAGTTGGATGAGAGGCTAAGACGAAAGCTCGGATTAATCACATTCGAAAAAAGAGGGTCTCGTTAGCCTGTGAATTTTAAGTCGGAAATTAAAAGGAAAATTAAGAGTTATGTTTATTTGTATATCGACCCTCGGAATAGAAAAATATTCTATATTGGGAAAGGTAATGGAAACCGGGTATTTAGTCATATGAAAGACGTATCTGAATCCGAAAAGGTTAAGAGAATCAAAGCCATCCAGAAAGCCGGAAAAGAACCGATAATTGAAATCCTGCGGTACGGACTAAAGGAAGATGAATCAGCCTTGCTTGAGGCAGTAGCCATTGATTTATTTGGTAAGAAAAATTTAACAAATCAAGTATTAGGCCACGAGTCATCGATATTTGGAAGAACTTCCGTAAAGGAAATCATCGCCAGATACCAAGCGCGCCCTGTAAAGGTGAAGCCATCCCATAAGATCATTGCGATCACTATTAATAAATTATATCGATATGATATGAATGATGGTGAGCTATATGACGCAACAAGGGGATTTTGGCGCGTTGGCGGAAAAAGACAGAAAGCAAAATTTGCCTTTGCTGTGTATAGAGGTGTCATTAAAGAAGTTTATGAAATATTAAAATGGCAGCCGGATACTCAGGTTCGAATGAAGTATAGAACAATGCATAAAAAAGGACGTCTCAACCGATGGGGTTTTACTGGTAAGAAAGCCAATAACAAAATCCGTACTTTATACGTTGGTAAAAATATCCGTAACTACATTAAACCAGGAAGTCAAAATCCGATTCGATATATCAATTTGTAAGTGCAAAAACCCTGTTGTAAACGGAACGATGTTTCACAAGGATAGGTTAGAGCCTAAATGAAAATCATCTGCTCCTGGTGCAAAAAGAATGAATGCCCCCTCTGACCCCGTCGGGCAATTAATAGAAACTATTGCGAAAGATAAAGCCGACGCTTTAACCCAGTTAAAGACCTGGGCTAAGGAGCCGATCTCTTTGAAGAGACCAGTCTTTTTTGTCCCCGGATGGACGGATGATATTAATAAAGGATGGACAATTCCCTATTCATCCGTCAATACCTCGATGGAAAACTGGAGCGACCAGATATTCTCAAATTCCAATTTGGCGTATTTCATTAATTTTTCGAAAGAGGACTCGGCATCGTGCGACAGTTTTCTGGATTTTTCAAAGATTTTAAGGGACAGGGTCCGGCGGCTTTTAGGGCAAGCCCAAGATTTTGATATTCTTGGACACAGCATGGGAGGTCTGGATATCCGTGGGGCCGTCATAGACGAGAAAGACCCGCTTTTGGGCATCAATCACTGCGTTCTTGTCGCGGTCCCCAATGAAGGAAGCCAGTGGGGAGATTTGTGCAAAGCCCATATGATCAGGTCTTCAAGGAATCTGACCGACGCCCAAGTCACACAGGGCGTCAACATGGATCCGAGCCATCCGATCATCCAGTCGCTCAATCACATAGAGCTTAAGAGACTATTCCTGAAAAACATAAATCGTTTATACACTTTACGCGGATGGAGTGATACGGCGATATTCGGCAGTTCGCGTTTTCAGTATAGTGGTATGGAAGCCGAATTTCCAGGCAAAGTGACAGAAATCAATTATGACGGCACAACGCATACCGGCAGAAACGGAATCACGCAGGACCCGCGTGTCATCGCGCATATTGTGAGAATATTGCTTGATCTGCCTCTTACCGAACCTCTGCGTAATTATGGAAATGTGGGGTAGAATACTCTCATGAAATTTATCAAGCTCAGCGTTTTTTTATTCTTGGGCCTGCTTTTATCCCGGAATTTATTTGCCCTGCAAGCCGATGTTGAAAATATCCCGCCTGACCAGTATTTCCAAACAACTTTAACTGAGATCACCAACGCCAAAGAATCCGTCTATCTTGTGATGTATTTGGCTTCTCTTGATCCCAAAGAACCCAATTCAGAAGTTTCCCAACTTCTAAAAGCATTGGTAGACGCCAAAAACAGGGGAGTGAAGATAAAAGTAATTCTCGACCAAAACCTCGACTTCACCGATGAATCAAGGCAGGACAACATTTACCAAAACAAAAACCAAGCGGCTTTTGAATACCTAAGATCAAACAACATAGAAGCCTTCTACGACACCGCAGAAATCTACACCCACGCCAAAGCCATTGTGATTGACCACCAAACTTCCATCTTTGGAAGCACGAACTGGTCCAAGGCCGCTCTCACCAAAAACAATGAAGTAAACGCTATTGTGAAATCAAAAGAATTCGCGGAGAATCTCATCAGTCAATTCAATCAAATCCAGCTTCAGGAATACATCCCGGCAGTAGTCACCCCCTCCGTCAAGATTCCAAGAGATTTCCTCACCAAAGACAACATGCTTGGTGAAATAGTCTCACAATCCGATGAAAGAACACTCGACGTCTATCTCTACATCTTGGGCGAATACAACCAAAACAAAGATTCAAAAGTAACCCTAAACTACGACAACCTAGCCCAGTCTCTTGTCATAGACAAAATGAGCAAAGAAGACTACCGCCGCCAGATCACGAAAGTCCTTCTTAAACTCAAAGAAAAGTACCAACTCATTGATTTTGAAAATCCAGCACGAAGCCAAAACGTAGAAATCATCCTAAAGGACGTAACTAACCCAAAGAAAAACTACCAAAACGAAATAAATTCCTTTGATCTCCCCACCGCCTACTGGAAATATCACTGGAACCAAAAACTGAATCTTTCAGCCAAAGCGATGTATCTGATTGTCTTAAACTACACAAGCCCCTCATCCCCAAGCTTTGCGATGTCAAGAGTGGGCATTTCAAAAATCCATTACATCTCAGAATCTTTCATATCAGACGGAACAAAAGAATTAAGAATCAATAATCTTTTGGATATCCAATACTCTAGCCTTGAAGATCAAAACTATGACCAAAGACAGCCCAACATCTACACCCCAAAACCAATCTATGATCCTCTGGAGCTTCAAAAAGAATTAAGATCTCTTGAACAAAAATACGGCAAAGAAAAACTCCAGAGAGCTGTTAATACCGCAGCCATTGTTTTTGAACAAAATAACCCTAAAACCATCAAAGCCCTGATTGACCTTGAAAACCAATACGGAAAAGATATCATTGACCAAGCCGCACAAAAGATAGGGGATAAGAATCCGGATAATCCTAAACGGTCTATCGGGTATTTGATTAATACTATCAAATCGATGGCCAATCAAACTTAAACAAAAGGAGCAACCATTGAAACGTCTTAAAAAATACGGCTACGGCTGGATTCCGGATATTCCCGATCACCGAGATTTTCTCTATAAGGGCATTAAACCTAAGAAACTCCGTCTTCCTTCCATTGTAGATTTAAGAGAATTCTGTTCACCCATTGAAAACCAGGAAGCCCTCGGAAGCTGTACCGCCAACGCCCTTGCCGGAAACATTGAATTTCTGGATGAAAAAGACGGGAGCGGCTACACCGATGTGAGCCGTCTCTTCATTTATTATAATGAACGGGTGATCGAGCTTACTCCCAATATGGACTCCGGCGCCATGTTGAGAGACGGAATCAAAACACTGCACGAACAGGGAGTCTGCCCCGAATCCATCTGGCCCTACGATATTAAAAGGTATGCCGTTAAACCCACGCCCGTATGCTACACAGAAGCCAAAAAACACAAGATAGAAAGCTACCATAGAATCCTGACTCTCGAGGACATGCTCTCTTGTCTTTCTGAAGGCTTTCCTTTTGTCTTCGGATTTGCCGTCTACGAAAGCTTTGAGAGCCCAGAAACCGCTCGCTCCGGCATCGTCCCTATACCTGACAAGGACGAAAGAATGCTCGGCGGCCATGCCGTCCTTGCCGTAGGCTTCGACCAGAAAGAAAAACGTTTTCTATGCAAAAACTCTTGGGGGACTGACTGGGGAATGAATGGTTACTTCACCATGCCCTTTGAATATCTCGAAACCCTGGCCGACGACTTCTGGACCATCAGAAAGTAACCCTAATAGTTTCATATCTATGCAACTATCATGACCCTAGAAGAAACTCTCCAACATCTGAAAGCCCTCTCAAGTCTCACACGCTTCAGAATCATGAATCTCCTTTACGAGAATCCGGGCAATGGGATTAGTCCTCACAAACTGGTAGATATCCTGGAAGTGTCTAAAAGCAACATCTCGCGACACGCCAAGATCCTCTATAAAGCAAACCTCATCCTAGAAATAAAAGACGGCAAGTACGCCTACTACTTCCTAAACAGAAACCTAAAACCAAAAGGTATCCTTGCAATACTGAAAGAATTCAAGCAACACCCAACCCTAAAAAAAGATCTAAAGAAACTAGCGAAACAAGGGGGGTCGTGGCTCGTCCGAAGGACGACACTGGCGCGAAGCGCCAGGAGCCTGTAGCTCTCCACGACCAGCTCTTTCTTTTTTTCTTTAATTTTACCCCGTCCGGCCAGGCGGTGTTCTTCGTGGAAAAAATCACGAAAGTCCCCAACCGACCCAGGAACCGAGGACACTGCCCTTAAAGTAAAAAAGATAAAGAAAAAACAGACGCTGAATAGCGTCTGTCGTCCGCTGTCCCTTTTTTACGGAAGGGCTGTAGAATAAAGAACGCTTCAATCCGAGGTTCTGCGGCGGAAGATAAAGTGCCATCCCTAGAGCTCTTCCCCCGCCGCAGATGACGTGCGCGGGAGGGGGGTGCGGTCATTTCCGTTCCATAAATCTTTTTCTAAGGAATGCTTTACGGAAATGAAGAACGCCACCGTTCTAGCACCCCCCTCGTCGGTTTTAAAGGGGGGAGGGGGCCGCGCAGTAAAGGTCACGTCAGTGACTCCTACTAACTTTGCTTTTGTATTTATATCCGTACTTGTCACCCCCATGTTCTCTGGAAGGATAGGAAGATAACTCATTCTA
>Ga0209726_10006174_pt1 | contig 14070 bp, 12 predicted proteins | sample Subgrocontami54m_FD_187453 | JGI IMG/M metagenome (GOLD analysis project Ga0209726, IMG submission 187453) | Subsurface groundwater microbial communities from S. Glens Falls, New York, USA - GMW46 contaminated, 5.4 m (SPAdes) (version 3) | ecosystem: Environmental > Aquatic > Deep subsurface >... | reverse complement strand
CGAGGCTGCCGCCCACGATCAGCAGCATGCCGGCAAGGCCCGCGGCCAGCGCCACGCCGATGCGCCAGTCGAGCCGCTCGCCCAGGAACAGCGCGCCCATCAGGGCCGTCAGCACCGGCGAGATGAAGCTGAGCGCAATGGCGTCGGCGAGCGGCAGGTGGCCGAGCGCGAAGAAGAACGAGGTGGCGATGACGACGATGAGGAGCGCGCGCAGGCCGTTGTGGGCGGCGGCCTCCCGCGTCGGCCAACCGGGCCGCGTCCAGCCGGCATAGACGATGGCGCCGATCATGCCGAAGGCATAGCGCAGGAAGGCGATCTCGAGGGTGGGATAGCGCGCGGTCAGCGACTTGATGAGCGCGTCCATGAGGGTGAGCAGGCCCTCCGCCGCGATCGCGAGCAAGACGAAGCGGGCGAGACTGGGCGGGACCTGAGGGGGCGGCATGAGCCAGGGTTGGTGGGCGCGAGCGGGGGCGGGGAGCAAGCAATACCTCGCCTGTCACCGGCAGGCGAGACGCGCTCGCCGCTGCATACATATGGACGCTGGATCTCCCGCCTGGATTCGAACCAGGATTTCAAGACTCAAAATCAAGCGTCCTGCCGTTAGACGACGGGAGAGCTCGCCGGCAGCAAATTGGTGCCCCTGGCGGGATTCGAACCCCGGCCTTCGCCGGGGCAGGCCAGCACAACCTCCGGCATCGTCGTGCTGAAAGCGCGCGCCTTCGGCACGACCCGGCACCTCTTCCAGTTGGGCTACGCGCGCATGTCCTCCAAGATGGTCCCGACCCGAGGATTCGAACCTCGCCTTCCTGGTCCACAGCCAAGCGTGCTGACCACTGACACCAAGTCGGGAGCCTGCTTCATTCAGGCCGTAGGCATGCCCTTGCGATCGATGCGCTGCTTCTCGCGCAGGGTCTCGGCCTCGAGCGCGGGCTGGTAGACCGCCGCCACCCGCCACACCCCGCCGCACTCGGGCATCTCCACGCGCGCGCCGAGCCTGGCGCCGCGCGCCTCGATCCAGCCGACGGTGGTGGCCCGGCCCTGCTGCAGCCGGCATTGATAGAAACGCATGGCATTTCCTTTCCTGTATTGGTGCCCCCGGCTGGATTCGAACCCCGGCCTTCGCCGGGGCAGGCCAGCACTGCTCGCGTTCTGAGCGCGATGCCTCCTACCAGTTGGGCTACGAGGGCGATGCTCTTCTGGGCGCCTGGCGCTGCAATCGGGAGAGCGGGCTGCGGAAGCCCCGTTGGGGGAGGCGCGCTGCCGGCTGCAGTTGTTCAGGCCAGTTTTTGGGGAAAGGATGCGGCGGTGCGTGACCGGCCGCGGCTCAATGGTTCAGCGCCGTCAGCGATGAAGTCGCTGGCGCAATCGTAGGTGTCGATGTTGAACCAAGAGCATCATGGCGCGGCATATACATGGGCCAATGTGGCTTTTCAAGGGTCGACGTGCCTCGCGCAGTCGATAGACAGAGAGCGGCCGATCACCGTGTGCCTCACTCGGCGGCGCTCTTCGCTGCGAGCACTGATTTCAGCTCGTCGTAGAGAAACTCGGGCGCGAAATCGGCGCCGTTCGCCCAAACGATGGTGCCCAGGTCCGGCTCGAGGCGAACCTTGACGAACTCCGCAACATCCTTCATCGGCACGAACACGGGACCCCACAGCTCCCGCTCGAGGTCGATCTCGCCTGTGAGCCCATCGGCGAACCTGAGCCACACCCGGTAGCCTCCGGCATGGCCGGCATCGATGACGCAAGGAACCATCGTCAGACCCATTGTCAGAACAAAACAGAAACGCTACTTTCCATCACGTACGGCCGTAGCGAATCGGCCTAGGATCTAGTGGTGTGGGGAGGGATCGATGACTGAGGCGGCAACGGACCTGCTCAACGCCACCAAGGGCAGACGCTACGGTACGATCTTGGCGGACCCGCCTTGGCAATTCCAGAACAAAACTGGAAAGGTTGCTCCCGAGCACCGGCGGCTCTCCCGCTACGCGACTCTATCTTTGGAAGATATTCGGAACCTCCCGGTAGGCGAGATCGCAGCAAGCGTCTCACACCTTTATCTCTGGGTCCCGAACGCGTTGCTCCCGGAAGGTCTTGCAGTCATGCAAGCATGGGGCTTCAAGTACAAGTCCAACATTGTTTGGCACAAGATCCGCAAGGATGGTGGCTCGGACGGCCGAGGTGTCGGCTTTTATTTTCGCAATGTCACCGAACTGATTCTATTCGGCGTTCGCGGAAAGAACGCGCGCACGCTGGAGGCCGGCCGTCGCCAAGTCAATCTATTAGGCACTCGAAAGCGCGAGCACAGCAGAAAACCAGACGAGCAGTATCCTATTATCGAAGCTTGCTCGCCAGGGCCGTTCCTGGAGCTCTTTGCAAGAGGCGCACGGAAGGGTTGGGCTGCGTGGGGGAACCAGGCTGACGACAACTATCGACCGACCTGGAAAACATATGCTAATCATTCAAGAGCACCACGCGGCCAGGGCTTGATCGAGCCCCTGCTCCCGCTCTTCGAGCGCTAGTCTCCTTCGTCGCCTTCTTCGACCTCGGCTATTTCGGCAAGAGCTTCTTTCGTTTCGTGAAATGTTACGATTGAATCCGGCAGCCCTATCGCGAGCAGCGGACATGGATTGCCGACGCCGCGACCTATCCGGTCTTCGAGCTTTGCCCAATGCGTGGTGGCCGTTCCGAACTTGTCACTCACAAAGTGTTCTGTCCAAGCATCTCTGAACGAAAGCGGCTGTTTGCTTCGCGTCGTTCTTTTCTCAACCGCCCCGCGTTGCCTTACAGTGGGCTCGACCCCATACGGTTTCAAGTCGGCGAAAGAATTAACTGACCCTTGCTCGGCGAACCTCCGCACCAACGTTCTTAAATTGGCCTGAAGTGAAATTCCTCGGGTGACGAGTATGCCGGCGGAAATGGCGCCTTCCGCGTGCAACCTCTTAAAGTTCTCTAGATCTCGATCGAAGAAGGGATCCTTATTATTCCACTCTATCTCAAGGACTAGGACGGTGCCATCCGGCATGGTGCGAACGTGATCAATTTCGTGGGTGACAGATTCCCTCTCCACGTCGTTGATCCACTTTACAATTTTAAATCGACCTTTCTTCCAGCCCTTGTCGAAGAGTGCTCTTCTCAGTCGCTGCGTCCCTTTGGCTTCACCACCGCCTGATGCGACGATCTCCTCGATCGGGATGGTGACGTTATTGAGCACCTCAATGAGTTCCCTCATTGGTTTCGTGAAATCGGTAAGGAGTATTGCCCGCGCGTGCGAATGGAACTCGACCTGATAACCCTTCGCGCGTAGAGGCTCGAAAATATCTGTCTTCACCATGGATTTCAGCCTCACTCTCCCTTCGCCCGCTCGCGCAGCACGAACTTCTGGATCTTGCCCGTGCTGGTCTTGGGGAGGTCGGCGAACACCACGCGGGTTGGGCATTTGAAGTGGGCGAGGCGGTCGCGGCACCAGGCGATGAGCTCCTCGGCCGTCGGCGCCACCGCACCGGGCTTCAGCTCGATGAAGGCGACCGGGGTCTCGCCCCAGCGCTCATCCGCCTTGGCCACCACCGCGCAGGCGGCCACCGAGGGGTGCTTGTAGAGGGCGTCCTCGACCTCGATGGAGGAGATGTTCTCGCCGCCCGAGATGATGATGTCCTTGGAGCGGTCCTTGAGCTGGAGGTAGCCGTCGGGGTGGAGCACGCCGAGGTCGCCCGAGTGGAACCAGCCGCCGGCGAAGGCCTCCGCCGTCGCCTGCGGGTTGGCGAGGTAGCCCTTCATGACGATGTTGCCGCGGAACATGACCTCGCCGAGCGTTACCCCGTCGGCCGGCACGCGCGCCATGGTCTGCGGGTCCAGCACGGTGAGCTCCTCCAGCGCCGGATTGCGCACGCCCTGGCGCGCCTTCCTGGCGGCGCGGCCCGAGCCATCGAGCGCGTCCCATGCGCCGTGCCACTCGTTGACCACCGCCGGCCCATAGGTCTCGGTCAGCCCATAGACGTGGGTCACGTTGAAGCCGGCCTCGGCCATGGCGGCGAGCACGGCCTCGGGCGGGGGCGCGGCCGCCGTCACGAACTGCACCTCGTGCGGCAGCGGGCGCTTCTCCTCGGGCGCCGCGCCGAGCAGCGTCGCCATGATGATCGGCGCCCCGCACAGGTGCGTGACCTTGTGCTCGGCGATCGCATCGAAGATCGACTCGGCGCGCGGCCAGCGCAGGCACACGTGCGTGCCGGCGACCAGCGACAGCGTCCACGGGAAGCACCAGCCGTTGCAGTGGAACATCGGCAGCGTCCACAGGTAGACCGGGTGCCTGCCCAAGTTGGCGGCGACGGCGTTGGCGTAGCACATGAGGTGCGCGCCGCGGTGGTGATAGACCACGCCCTTCGGATTGCCGGTGGTGCCCGAGGTATAGTTGAGCGAGATCGCCTCCCACTCGTCCTCGGGGCTGCGCCAGCGGAAATCGGGATCGCCGGCTGCGATCAGCGCCTCGTAATCCAGCTCAGACAGCGGCGGCGCCGGTTGCGGGAACTCCCCGTCGGCATAGTCGACGACCAGCGGCTTGACGCGCGCCCGCCCCAGCGCCTCGGCCATGACCGGGGCGAACTCGCGGTCGCAGATGACGACCTTGGCGTTGGCATGGTCGAGCTGAAAGGCAACGGCGGCCGCGTCGAGCCGCGTGTTGATCGAATGCAGCACCGCCCCCGTCATCGGCACGCCGTAGTGCGCCTCCAGCATCGGCGGCGTGTTGGCCAGCATCGCCGATACGGTGTCGCCGACGCCGATGCCGCGGGCGCCGAGCGCGGAGGCGAGCCGGCGGGTGCGCGCGTAGTAGGCCGCGTAGCTGAGGCGCTGAGCGCCATGGATGACGGCGGTGCGATCCGGGAAGACGGCCGCCGCGCGCTCGAGAAAGGTGAGCGGGCTGAGGGGCCGATAGTTGGCCGCGCACTTGTCGAGGTGCTGCATATAGGAATTGCTGGACATCGCTGGCTCACTCGGAAAGACCGGGCCGGACCGCACAGGTGCAGCCGCGCCCGCATATTGCAGTGTTGCAACTTTCAAGCAAAAATAGTTAATTCATGAAACGGATCTGTGGAAAGGCTCCGTCCATTGTCTCGAGGGCACCCGACCGCGGTCAACGCGGGGGGTAAAGAGCAAGGACCGGGAAGAGCAAGGTGCCGGGGAAGTTCTGCGTGACGGGAGGCGGACGATGCGCAACGCATCGCGTGCCGAGCCTGGGGCACTGCCCAAGAGCCTGATGCGACGGCTCGCCCTATTGGAATTGGGCCTTCGGCCGGTGTCTGCGCCGAGGGCAAGGGCGAGAATGCGAGTTCCGTCGGCCAAAGCCAGGAAGCGGCGCATCGGCGCCTATTTCGGCCTCGGCCTCGCCGGCGGCGGCGTGCTCGGATGCGCCGCGCTCCTCATCCTTCTGGTCCACCCCGAGCAGACCCGCACCCGGCCTGCCTTGGTCCTGTCCGACGGCGCTGCGTTGCCGACGATGCCGCCGCAGGAGACTGTGCGCACGGCTGCGGCGGCGACGCCCTCGGCCTCGCTCCCTGATGCGCCGATCGCGGCTGCCGCGGCTCGCGCAGTGCCGCAGCTGCCGATCCTGGAGGCGCCCTTCCGCACCGAAGTGATCGCCGCGCCCTCGCCTTTGCCCGCCGTCGAGGATGCCGCGAAAGCCTCGTGGCCGGCCGAGGTGCGCGCCGAAGCTGGCGCGCCGCCGCAGCGGCCCGCAGGTCTCAGCGCGCTGGGCGGCCCGCAGGGCGACCTGCCGGCAACGACGACCCAGGTGGGGCGCACGCTGTGGTGGAAGATGCCGGTGCCGGCCTGGACGCCCTTCGATAGGGGTCTCAGCCCGAATTGACCGCGTAGCGCCGGCTCTCCAGCTTGGTTGTCGCAGGACCGCCCTAGCCTCGGCGCGAGGGTCATGACACGCTGCGGCTCGACCACACAGGAGAGCAACGGGCATGGACTTCGGCGTGTTCGATCATCTCGATCTCGGGGACGTGCCGCTCGGGGAGCACTACGAGAACCGCCTGCGGCTGATCGAGGCCTACGACCGGCTCGGCATCCGCAGCTACCATCTGGCCGAGCATCACGCCACGCCGCTCGGCATGGCGCCCTCGCCCAGCGTATTCCTGGCCGCGGTGGCCCAGCGCACGCGGCGGCTGCGCTTCGGGCCGCTGGTCTACACGCTGTCGCTGCATCACCCCCTGCGCGTGCTGGAAGAGATCTGCATGCTCGACCAGATGAGCGGTGGCCGGCTGGAGCTCGGCGTCGGCCGCGGCATCTCCCCGCACGAGGTGGCCTACTACGGCGTCGATCCGGCCAAGGCGCAGGCGATGTACATCGAGGCGCTGCAGATCATCCTCGCCGGCCTCAAGTCGAAGTCGCTGACCTTCGCGGGCGAGCACTACAACTTCCGCGACGTCCCGATCGAGCTCGAGCCGGTGCAGCGCCCGCATCCGCCGCTCTGGTACGGCCTGGCGCGGCCCGAGGGCCTGCCCTGGGTGGTCGCCAACCGGGTCAACATTGTGTGCAACGGCCCGCCGGCGCACGTGCGCCAGGTCACCGACGGCTATCGCCGGGATTGGGCAGCGGCCGGCAACGGCGCCGAGGCGCTGCCGCTGATGGGCATGACGCGCACCATCGTCGTCGGCGAGACCGACGAGGGGGCGCTGGCGATCGCGCGCCGCGCGCATCGGCGCTGGTATCAGAGCTTCATTCAGCTCTGGAACAAGCACGGCACCAAACCGATCAACGCCTTCTACCCCGACAACTTCGACGCGGCGCGGGAGATGGGCTTTGGCATCGCCGGCACGCCCGCCACGGTGCGCGACGTGCTCGCGCGGCAGGTTGCGGAGGCGGGGGTCAACTATCTCGTCTGCCGCTTCGCCTTCGGCGACATGACGGTGCCTGAGTCGATGGCCTCGCTCGAGCTGTTCGCCAGGCACGTGAGGCCAGAGCTATAAGCCGCGATCGGCCCCTCAAGACTGCCATCTAAACGCTTCGTTTGCGACTATGGTGCTTGCTGGTGCCCGTTACGTAGCCCAATGGGCGGATCGAAGGGGAGAGCTGCATGTTCGAGCGCATCGGTCGTGGTTGGGGAATAGCCAAAGCCAGCTGGGCAGTGGTCAAGCTGCATCCCAAGCTCCTGCTGTTTCCGATCTTCTCCGGCACCGCATTTCTCGCGCTGATAGGCGCCATCGGCCTGTCGGTGTTCGCAGGCTCCAAGAGCGACTACGTGCGCCACCTGCTGGAGAACCTGCAACCCGACCAACCCGTCGTCTACGTGGCGCTGTTTGCGTTCTATTTCGTTTCCACCTTCATCATCGTCTTCTTCAACGCCGCGCTGATCTTCTGCGCCTTGCAAGGTTTCGCCGGCAAGGAGCCGTCGCTGCGGGCCGGGCTCGCCACCGCCGCCGGCAGGCTGCCGCAGATCCTGGCCTGGACGTTCGTTGCCACCACGGTCGGGCTGATCCTCAATGCCCTGCAGAGCTTCCTCAAGGACCGGCTCGGCTTCCTCGGCGCTCTGCTCGGCGGTATTGCCGAGACTGCATGGCTGGTGGTGACCTACTTCGCGGTGCCGGTGCTGGTTGTCGACGGCGTCGGGCCGGTCGAGGCCGTCAAGCGTTCCTCGGCGATCCTGAAGCGCACCTGGGGTGAGGCCATCGCGGGCGAGGGCGGTCTCGGCCTGATCTCGGTCGTCTTCTTCCTGCCGGTCGTCCTGCTGATCGGGCTCATTGGCACCGCCAGGCTGGATGTGTGGGCGAACCCGGCAGTGGCGGTTGCCCTGATCGCCGTCATCGGCGCCTACGTCCTGGCGCTGGTTGTGATCTTCACTGCGCTCGGCACCATCTTCCGCACCGGCGCCTACGTCTACGCGACCACGGGCAAAGCGCCCTCCAACATGGACCCGGCGTTGCTGCACGGCGCCTTCCGCAAGAAATAAACCCAGCGAGCGATGGGGTCAGACCCTACGAGCGCCCTTTCCTCGGTAACGGGCGGAGCGGAGGGTCTGGCCCCATTGACAGGGATTCGACCAACGGGCGGTTGCCCACGGCGTCCGGCTGCCGGTAATAAGGGCTGCGCAGACCAGGTCTCCGGGAGGAAGAGCTAATGTCCGACAAGGTCTACAACGTTCCCGCCGAATGGGCGAGCCGGGCCTACCTCAACAACGAGAAGTACCTGGCGATGTACAAGCGCTCGGTCGAGGACCCGAACGGGTTCTGGGGCGAGGTCGGCAAGCGCATCGACTGGATCAAGCCCTACACCAAGGTCAAGAACACCTCCTACGACCCCCACAACCTCGCCATCAAATGGTACGAGGACGGCACGCTCAACGCCTCGGCCAACTGCATCGACCGGCATTTGAAGACGCGCGCCGACCAGGTCGCCATCATCTGGGAGGGCGACGACCCCACCCACGACGAGAAGATCACCTACCGCCAGCTGCACGAGCGGGTGTGCAAGTTCGCCAACGTGCTGAAGGCCAGCAACGTCAAGAAGGGCGACTGCGTCACCGTCTACCTGCCGATGATCCCGGAGGCCGCCTACGCCATCCTGGCCTGCGCCCGCATCGGCGCCGTGCATTCGGTGGTGTTCGGCGGCTTCTCGCCCGACAGCCTGGCGGGGCGCATCGTCGACGCCGATTCCAAGTTCATCGTCACGGCGGACGAGGGCGTGCGCGGCGGCCGGCCCATTCCGCTCAAGAAGAATACCGACGAGGCGCTCAAGAAGTGCAAGGGCGACGAGAAGGTGCTGGTGGTGCGCCGCACCGGCGCGCCCATCCCCTGGGACGCCGGCCGCGACATCTGGCTGCACGAGCAGCTGGTGAAGGTCGATGCCAACTGCCCCCCCGTGGAGATGAGCGCCGAGGACCCGCTGTTCATCCTCTACACCTCCGGCTCGACCGGCAAGCCGAAGGGCGTGCTGCACACCACGGGCGGCTATCTCGTCTACGCGGCCGTCTCGCACCAGTACGTCTTCGACTATCACGACGGCGACATCTTCTGGTGCACGGCCGACGTCGGCTGGGTGACGGGCCACAGCTACATCCTCTATGGCCCCCTTGCCAACGGCGCCACCACGCTGATGTTCGAGGGCGTGCCGAACTATCCCACGCCATCGCGCTTCTGGCACGTGATCGACAAGTGGGACGTCAACATCTTCTACACCGCGCCGACGGCGATCCGCGCGCTGATGGGCGCCGGCGACGACTTCGTCAAGCGCACCGACCGCTCCTCGCTCAAGCTCCTGGGCACCGTGGGCGAGCCGATCAATCCGGAAGCCTGGGAGTGGTATCACCGCGTGGTCGGCGAGGGCCGCTGCCCGATCGTCGACACCTGGTGGCAGACCGAGACCGGCGGCATCCTCATCACGCCGCTGCCGGGCGCCACTAAGCTCAAGCCCGGCTCGGCAACGCGGCCGTTCTTCGGCGTCAAGCCGGCGCTGGTCGACGACAAGGGCACGCTGCTGGAGGGCGCGGCTTCCGGCAACCTGGTCATCCTCGACAGCTGGCCCGGGCAGATGCGCACCGTTTACCGCGACCACGAGCGCTTCGTGCAGACCTATTTCTCCACCTACCAGGGCATGTACTTCACCGGCGACGGCTGCCGGCGCGATGCGGACGGCTACTACTGGATCACGGGCCGCGTCGACGACGTGATCAACGTGTCGGGCCACCGGCTCGGCACCGCGGAGGTGGAATCGGCGCTGGTCGCGCACCCCAAGGTGGCCGAAGCCGCGGTCGTGGGCTATCCGCACGACATCAAGGGCCAGGGCATCTACTGCTATGTGACGCTGATCCAGGGCAACCAGCCGAGCGAGGAGTTGAAAAAGGAACTGGTGCTGCACGTGCGCAAGGAGATCGGCCCATTCGCCTCGCCCGACCAGATCCAGTTCTCGCCGGGCCTGCCCAAGACGCGCTCGGGCAAGATCATGCGCCGCATCCTGCGCAAGATCGCCGAGGACGACTTCTCCAACCTGGGCGACACCTCGACGCTGGCCGAGCCGGCCGTTGTGGACGACCTCGTCCACAATCGGCAGAACAAGAAGCACGCCGCGGCCGGGTAATACCCCAGTCGGAACGCGATGGCGCGGAAACGGCGCGCGGCTTACCCGCCGAACTGAACGGCGCCGATGGCCATGGCGACGGCGGCTTGCGTCGGGTCGATGACGGGGATGCCGAGGGCCGCCTCGAGCGGGGCGCGGTGACGGGCCATGCCGGCGCAGCCCATCACCACGACATCGGCGCCATCCTTGTCGCGCAGCTCGGTGCCGACCTCGATCATGCGCGCGAGAGTGCCCTCGCCCGCCGCCGTCTCCGCCACGCTCATATTCAGCGGCCGCTCGCCGGCGAAGCGGGCCATCAGCCCCATCTGGCGCATGTAGCGCACGTGCCGGCGGATCGAGCGCTGGCCGATGGCGATGACGCCGAACCGCTCCCCGCGCGCCAGCGCGGTCAGGACGCCCGCCTCGTTGATGCCGAACACGGGGCGCGCCGTGGCCTCGCGGCACACGTGCAGACCAGGGTCCGAATAGCAGGCGATCACGAACGCATCGACATCGTTGCTCCCCGCCACCAGCCGGCGCAACGGCAGGGTCACGCTCTCCACGTGCTCCTGCGTCTCGACGCCGTAGGGGCCCTCCGCCAAGGTCCGGCATTCGATCTGCGGCCCATCGGCGAAGGCGACGGGGGCCAGCGCATCGGCAAGGCCCTTGGTCACGGCTTCGTTGGAGTTGGGGTTCACCACCAGAATGCGGCGGCGGGGGCGCGAGGCCATGCTGGCATCCTCCTCGATTCTTCGCCATTCTTGGGCCACGCCCGGCCGATCGTCCAGCGCCAACGCGCAAGGGGCCAGCAAGGGAGAGCGACATGGCACAGGCTGAGTTCGATTGCGTGGTGCGCGGCGGCCGCGTGGGCACGGCCATCGACGAGTTCGACGCCGACATCGGCATCAAGGACGGCAGCATTGCCGCCATCGGGCGCAATCTAACCGCCGGCGCATCCGAGATCGACGCCAAGGGCCGGCTGGTGCTGCCCGGCGGCATCGATGCCCATGCCCACATCGAGCAGCTCTCCGCCGCCGGCATCGTCAATGCCGACACCTTCGAGAGCGCGACTGCCGCCGCGGCCTTCGGCGGCACCACCACCGTGATCCCGTTCGCCGCCCAGCACCGCGGCATGAACCTGATGACCGTGGTCAAGGACTACATGGCGCTCGCCAAGAAGGGGGCGATCATCGACTACACCTTGCACATGATCATCACCGATCCCACCGACGTCACGTTGAAGGAGCACGTGCCGGCGCTGGTGGCCCAGGGCCACGCGACGCTGAAGGTGTTCATGACCTACGACCTCCTAAATGTCGGCGACGAGAAGCTGCTCGATATTCTGCTCGCCGCGCGCCAGAACAAGGCGCTGGTGTGCGTGCATGCCGAAAACCACGGCATGATCTCCTGGATGGGCAAGCGGCTGGTCGAGAAGGGCTACACGGCGCCGAAGTACCACACCGTCAGCCACCCGCGCGGCTGCGAGGCGGAGGCCTTCACGCGGCTCATCGCCTTCGCCGAGCTGATCGACCAGCCGATCATGATCTTCCACGTCTCCACCGCCGAGGGCGTGGCCGTGATCCGGCAGGCGCGCGGCCGGGGCCTGAAGGTGTTCGCCGAGACCTGCCCGCAGTACCTGTTCATGACCGCCAAGGACCTCGACAAGCCGGGCCTCGAGGGCGCCAAATGGATGTGCTCGCCGCCGCCGCGCGCCGAGAGCGACCAGGAGGCGATCTGGCAGGGCCTGGCGCTGGGCGACCTGCAGCTCGTCTCCTCCGACCACGCGCCCTACGCCTTCGATGCGACCGGCAAGCTGAGCACCGGCCCGAGCCCCACCTTCAAGCAGATCGCGAACGGGCTACCGGGCATCGAGGCGCGGCTGCCGTTGCTGTTCGACGCCATGGTGTCGAAGGGGCGGCTGGGGCTTGCCAAGTTCGTCGAGTTGACTGCCACCGCGCCGGCCAAAATCTACAACCTCTCCCCGCGGAAAGGCTCGATCGCCATTGGCGCGGATGCCGATCTGGTGCTGTGGGACCCCAAGCGGAAGGTGACGCTGGCCGACGGCGCCCTGCACGACCGCACGGGCTACACCCCCTACGCCGGGCGCACCGTCACCGGCTGGCCGGCGGTCGTCCTGCGCCGCGGCGAGGTGATCGTGCGCGAGGGCAAGCTCGAGGCCAAGCCGGGATCCGGCGCCTTCCTGCCGCGCACCGGCGGCGCTGCGGCGGCCCCGCTCGGCCGCCTCTCCGCCGACATGGATCCGGCGCGCAATTTCGGGGCCAAGCTGCTGTAGCGAGTCGACAGCAACGCTTGCGCCCCGGCATAACAGCTAAGCCCGCCAGCGCTCGAGGTTCGCGCGCACGAACGCATCGTCGACGAGCTCGGGATAGCTGGCGTAGAGGCGGTCGATGGCGGCGGCCTGGCCGGGGCTCAGGACCTCGTTCGGGTCGAGGCAGTGCGCGGTGCGCATCAGGCCCTGGCGGCGCAGGATTTCGTGGCAGCCGGGGATGCAGCCGGCGAAGCGGTTGGCGACGTCGAAGATGACGCCGTTGCAGTCGGTCACCATGGCATCGAGCGCCAGGATCTCGTCCCGCACGGAGCCGCGGCCGACGCAGCTGTGGATCTTGGCCAGCAGGTCGACAGCCGATTTGGTCCACACGCTCCAGTGCCCCAGCAGGCCTCCCCGGAAGCGCAGAATCACCTCGCGCCCGCCGGTGCGGATGCACAACGGGATGACGAGGTCGGCGACGATGTGATCGTCGTTGCCGGTGTAGAGCGTGATGCGCTCCTCGGCGCCGGCTGCGGCGACACCGAAGGCGACGTCCAGCGTCTTGTAGCGGTCGAAGGGCGCGACCTTGATGGCGATGACGTTGTCAATGCCGGCAAAGCGCGTCCAGAAGGCGCGCGACAGCGGAATGCCGCCGACTGCGGTCTGCAGGTAGAAGCCGATCACCGGCATCTCGCGCGCCACTTCTGCGCAGTGCGCGACGACCTCGTCCTCGGCCGCGCCCTGCATGGCGCCGAGGCCCAGCAGCACCGCGTGGTAGCCGAGCGCGCGGGCAAGGCGCGCCTCCTCCACCGCCTGGGCAGTCTTGCCGATGACGCCGGCGATCATGACGAGCGGCCGCTTGGCCCAGCTCTGCGCCGTCTCCGCCGCCAGCTCCAGCACCGGCCGGTAGAGGCCCTTTTCGCGGATCTGGAACTGGGTGGCGTGCACGCCGACGGCGAGGCCGCCGGAGCCGGCGTCGATGTAGTAGCGCGACAGCGCGCGCTGCGAGACGCGGTCGAATTGGCGCTTGTCGTCCAGCGCCAGGGGATGCGCGGGCAGCACGGCGCCGCGCCGCAGGATGGCGAGGACGTCGGCTGGAAGATCGGTGCGGGACTTGCCGGGCATGGCGCGCATCCTCTTCAGGCGGGTTCAGGCAAGCTCCGGACCGGCGAGGGCGAAGATGCGCTCCGCGTCGTCGATCCGGGCACTGCCGCGCACCATGCGCATGAAGCCGCGCGGCGCGGTGGCGCCCTGGGCCTCGAGCCAGCCGCGGATGCCGCGGTGGCAATCCGGGACATCGGCGATCAGCGGCTGGTCGGTGCCGGCCATGGCGCTGCTGAGCAGCGCCAGGCCGATCGCCTCGTCCTCCGCCACGACGGGGCCGACGTGCAGCGCGCGATAGCCGTCGCGCCCGAGCGTATACCCGGCGAGCGAGCCATCGGCACGCTCGGCGACGCGGGCGAGCTCCGGAGCGCGCGCAATGAGGTCGGCGAGGATGGCGGCGCGGGCAAAGCCGCTGCGGGGGGAATCGTAGACGTCGAGCCGCGGCAGGTCCTCCGGCGTCGCAGCGCGGATGGAAATGCCGGCCGGCGGCGGCACGGCCTGGCGGGCGCCGCGGCCCGCGTGCCAGCGCGACAGCGGATAGACGTCGCGGAACCCGAGTGGCAGATAGATCGGCCGCCCGAGCTCCGTGGCATCGAGCCCAGCGGTCTTGCCGCTCGCCTCGACCTCGGCGATGCAGCGCGACAGAA
>Ga0209726_10006170_pt1 | contig 14076 bp, 10 predicted proteins | sample Subgrocontami54m_FD_187453 | JGI IMG/M metagenome (GOLD analysis project Ga0209726, IMG submission 187453) | Subsurface groundwater microbial communities from S. Glens Falls, New York, USA - GMW46 contaminated, 5.4 m (SPAdes) (version 3) | ecosystem: Environmental > Aquatic > Deep subsurface >... | reverse complement strand
CCTGTCCACAATCTGATCGCCTGGGCCTGCGAGCCGTGGGCCCAGGCGATCCGCGCATCGAGCACGGTTGTGGCGAGCGCGAGGATATTCTTGGCGCTCTCAAGGCCGGTCCCACCGAAGAGCGCCTCGTCTGGAATCTTCGTGGATGACTCGACCAGCGCGGCGCGCGCCGCTGCCGCTTCCTCGGCCTTGCCGGAGCGGGCGAGCGAGACGCCGCGCGCGAAGTGCCACCACGCCACTTCCACCGGATGATCCACCGGCGGCTGCGGCAGCGTGAGAATCTCGTCGTGGCGGCCGAAGCGTAGGAGCACGGCAGTCTTCATCGTGATGAGCGACTCGACCATCGGCATCATCTGCGTGTGCGGCGCCAGCTTCTCGGCGACCTCGGCGGCGGCCAGGCGCGCCGCGGCCAGCCGTCCCCGCATCATCTCCGAGTCGGCGAGGAAGTGCAGGTTGTGGGTGAAATACGCAAGCCCGTAGAAGTTGTCTGATGGGGCGATCTTGAAATACTCGCGGTCGGCCTTTGCGCCCGCCTCGTTGGCGTGGGCCGCGGCGGCATGGTCGCCGACGCGCGCGTAGATGTGTGCGGGCATGTGTGTGAGGTGGCCGGCGGCTGGCGCCAGCGCATCAAGCCGCATCGCGCTCGACAACGCGCGGCCCGGCGTGGGCGAGGCCTCGACGGTGTGGATGTAATAGTGATTGGCCCCGAGGTGATTCGGATCGCGCGCCAGGACCGACTCCAGCACGGTGACGATCTCTTCGGTGCCTTCCGCGGGCTTCCCGTCGAGCGACCAGAGCCTCCACGCTCGAAGGTTCATCAAGCTCTCGGCGTACAGCGTGGCAGCGTCGAGGTCGTCCTCGTATCGGCGGGACAAATCGCGGATCGCTTGGGAGTACTTGCGCGCCAACGCCGCGCGATCAGGCTTGGCCTCTGTCGGAAACCTGATGGCCATCGCTTCGATGTACGGGCGCTCGGCCTCGGATCCGTCCTTCGACAGCGCCAGGGCCTGCTTGATGGCCGCGTTCGCCTGCTTCGCCCTGTCATCGTCGACATCCAGGTTGTAGTTGGGACCTAGTGCCCACGCGATGCCCCAGTGCGGCATCGCCGCCTTCGGATCGAGCTCGGCCGCGCGCTTGAATGAGCGGACAGCCTCCTCGTGGTTGAACCCAAACACCAGGTTAAACCCCTGGTCGACATAGCGCTGAGCCTCTGGGCTCGCCGTCGCGATCGCGTGGTGGTGGTTGCCCATCCCCGGCATGAACGGGGGCGCCTGGGATTGGGCTGCGGCAGGTGCCGCCGGAGCTGCCGCCTTTTCGGGCACCGGTGTGCCGCACGCAGCGAACGTAATGGTCGCCACGAGCGCGGGAAGGATTGTGCGCATGGACGAATGTTATAGCTCAGCGCTCATTCCGGCACGAGCGGGACGCGCAGCTGATTTTGCGCCTGTTCCCTCGTGAACCACAAGGCGTGGCCAGCACTGGCCTCTCGATCGATATGATCGTGCTTCCACGCTGTGCGATGTGCACGCCTCGCGTGCTATCTTCCGATGGTCTCTGTGCGAAAGTGAGCGCTCAATCAATGGAGGTTCGCATGCAACGCATTGCCGTTTTTGTTTTCGGCGCCCTAGCGGTGTCAATGAGCGTGTCGGCGCAATCACCCAGCGAGATCGAGACCGCCCTGCTGGCGGCCCCGGCCAATCTGCGCGAGGGGGCAACCATCATTCGGTGGAAGTCGGATTACACCTACGATACGGTGCGAAAGGGAACCAACCGGTTGGTCTGTTTCGACATATCCGGCATGGCTGGACAGCAGCCCTTCTCAATCGAGTGCACGAGCATCGCCAACCTGGAGAGGGTCGCGCAGAATCTGAAGTTCGAGGCGGAGCCCGACCGAGCCAAGAGACAGGCGGCACTCGACGCGGCGGAAAAGAACGGAACGCGTGCGAAGCCCGAGTACGGGTCCGTCTGGTACCACGTGAGGGGACCGGACCGGGAACATACCCGAGCGCACACGACGATCGCCGTGCCGGGGGCAACGACCGCATCAACGGGATTTCCGGATAATGCCAAACAGGGTGGTGTGTGGATCATGGACGCCGGCACGTCGACCGCCCATCTGATGACACCGGGACAATAGCCCAGACACCGGCAGGCTATGAAGTATCTGATCGCGAGCCTTCTCACGCTTGCATCACTGTCGGCGGCCCCGAGCACACAGACGTTCATCGGCAACATTTCGGACGACATGTGCTGGAGAGACGGTCATTCCCGCATGCAAATGGCACCGACCGACGGCGAGTGCGCCAAAGCCTGCGTCATGGAGCACGACGCCGCGTACGTGCTCGTTGACGGGACCAACGTGTACACGCTGAGCGATCAGAGAACGCCTGAGCAATTCGCGGCGACGAAAGTGCGAGTCGTCGGCATCCTGGACCCGAAGACCAAGACGATTTGGGTCGAGTCGATCGTCGCGCACAAGTAATGTGGGCAGAAACCCTTCACGAAGCGCGGCGCATGGATCGGTCCACGGGCTGATGCCGCTCGAGAATCCCGCCGCGTGCACGCGTGGACCCGACCAGTTCACACGACGGCCGACACCGTCCACGACATGGCGAGCGCGGCGTAGAAACGCCACCGGACGCTGACGGCGTCCTTCACCGAGGTGGTAATCGAAAAACATGGATTGACTGATCCCGCTTCCGGCAGCGCTTCGCGTAGTCCTCGCCGGACAGATCGGAGACAAGCACGAAGGTGCGCGGCGACAGCCAGCACAATCCCTCGAGCGTGCAGTACTTCGGCTTGCCTTTCTTGGTTCTGGGAAAGTCGTAGATCGTTCCGCGCCCCGCGATCGTCCAGTCGCGGAACCGCAGTGTCCCGATCCAGAGCCGTGATGTCTGCTGCGAGACGACGGCGATCCGGACGCCGCGCAGCGAGACTGCCGAGTAGTCCTCGAATGTGACGCTTGGCGGAAGCGCGATGGAGGCGACGGGCTTCCATACCGTGCCGGCCCGCTGCAGTACGTGGATGCGCCCGCCGCCGGGTTTCTTTCCCCTGCGCCCGGCGCGGCAGCGATTACCTTCGCAGAGCGCGAGGAGATAATTGCGCCCCTTCCATCGGACCGCGCTCAGCCCTTCGAAGCCCCTGTTGCGCGTGGAGAACGGGAAATCCACCCAACGCGGCCGCTTGTATTGCGCGTCTTCGTTGCATTCGTCGACGAGCGCCTTATACGTGCCGTCGGGGTGTTTTTCCGCTTCGATTAGGAAGTAGAACCGCCGCGTGTGTGGGCTGAAGGCGATGTCCTCGTAGCCCTCCCCGTCGCGCGCCCGGCCGAACCACGAATGTTTTTTCGATCCCGGATTTAGTCCGGAATGGATGCGCGCGACGCGGCGCAGGTTGTCGAAGATGACGTAGTAGTAGCCGTCCTTCGCGACCACACCGCTGGCCTCGAGCACACCACTGCCTTTCGGCGGCTCGATCAAATCCGACAATTTCCGCTCCGCGACGAGCCTCATGACGGGGCGGGAGCGACGAGCCATGCGGGGAGTGTAGTCGATTGCATGCATGACGCAGTCGTGCTCGCGATAGTGCACGAGGTGTCGTTCGTGGCTGCGCGGCGGATGCGATCCCGACATCATGAGCGGGACGCCTGTCTTCGTCGGCACGCGTGCCGGTTCAGACGCTGTTTGACTACTTCAAGGAGGATCAGCCCCTATCTCAGTTCCTCGAAGACTTCCCAACCGTCTCCGAGGAACAAGCGATCGCGGTCTTGGAGCAAGCCAAAGAGGCATTCCGCGGCCGTGTGGGCGGAAGTAGACTGTTCGTGTGCCGGCCCCGCGAGGGTAGGCGCTTCCACAATCTGAGAATCAGGAACCGCCACACATCCATGTGGCCCATGCTGGCCGTTATGCGAAGTACTGGCTCGATCCGGTGGCGCTGGCGTCGAGCCGTGGGTTCGCAGCCACGAGCTGACGACTATTCGGCAGCTCGTCGATCAGCATCGGGAGCTCTTCTTGGAGAAGTGGAATGCCTGTTTCAGTGGAAACAAGTGAGGCGTTGGCGGTTGACGTTTCGTGTTCCGAGGATTCGTTGACGGTTGTGCTCGACGATGGGCGCTCCGTCTCGGTGCCTCTGGAATGGTTTCCTCGTCTGGTGGCGGCCACTCCGCGGCAGCGAAAAGAGTGGGAGCCTCGCGCACGCCGCGCCTGAAGGCGAGGGCTGCCGCACATTGTCGGATTTCATGCAGCGCAATCTCGAGCTGATGCGCTACGCAATTGAGAACGAACTGCTCGATTCCTGAGGAGCAGCATGTCTATCCTCAATCCTTTCGCGGCGCCATGGTCGGGTCCCTTCGGAGGCGTGCCTCCGTGGGATCAGCTTCAGCCTGCTCATTTCGCGGCAGCCTTCGCCATGGCGATCGCCGAACAGCAACATGAAGTCGCCGCGATTGTCGCGAACCCGCACGAACCGAGCTTCGCCAACACGATCGAGGCGATGGAACGGTCGGGCCGGATGCTCGATCGAGTAGGCCGGCTCTTTACGGTGGCTCGTGAAAATGTCACGACGCCGGAGTATCAGGCGCTCGCCCAGGAATGGCTGCCGCGAATCAAGGCGTCATCGGACGCGATCGTGTTCAACCAGAAACTGTTTGAGCGCATCGAGACGGTCCACCGATCACTATCCGATTCGACCCTCGCCGCCGATCAGAAGCGGCTGGTCGGTCTCATTTTCGACAACTTCGTGCGGGAAGGCGCGAAGCTGACGGCCGACGAGAAGGCTCGTCTCACGGCGATCAACCAGGAGCTCGAGGCATTGTTCACCGAGTTCAGGGCCAAGGTTCTGGCCGACGAGAACGCCTGGACGGCGCTTGCGAGCGAGGACGATCTTGCCGGCCTCCCGCCATCGTTGGTGGCCTCGGCTGCGGCGGCGGCACGAGAGCACGGCGCCGGCGCGAGATGGGTGATTCCCAACACTCGATCCGGCGTCGATCCATTCCTGACATCTTCGAGCCGTCGAGACCTGCGGGAGAAAGTCTGGCGTGCATTCAAGAGCCGCGGCGACAACGGCGGCGAGAACGACACGAAGGCCACGATCGTCCGGATCGTCGAGCTACGAGCGACGAGGGCGGCGCTCCTCGGCTATCCCACCCACGCACATTGGCGCGTGTCGGACACGATGGCTCGAGAGCCGGAGACAGCGCGCGCGCTCATGCTGCAGGTCTGGCCGTATGCCGTCGCGCGCGTCCGGGAAGAACTGACAGACATGCGGCGGGTGGCCGCGTCAGCAGGCGAATCAGACGACATCGAACCGTGGGACTACCTCTACCTCGCGGAGAAGATCCGCAAGGCAAAGTACGATGTGGATCAGGCGGAGATCACGCCGTACTTCGAGCTAAACAACATGGTGGCAGCCGCGATCTGGTCTGCCGAGCGGCGATACGACATCACGTTCCATGAAATCACGGGACGTGTGCCCGTCTTCCACCCTGAAGTGCGCGTGTGGGACGTGACGGACACCGCGACCGGCGCTCACCGGGCCCTCCTTTACGTCGATAACTTTGCGCGCCCCGGCAAGCGATCCGGAGCGTGGGCAGGCAGCTATCGGTCCCAGAGCACGTTTGACGGCGCGGTGACACCGCTAGCCTCGATCACCAACAATTTCGTGAAGATGGGTTCCGGCGACCCGGTGCTGATATCGCTCGATGACGTGCAGACCCTCTTCCACGAGTTCGGCCATGCACTGCACGAATTGCTGCAGAACGTCAGGTATCCAGGCTTGGGCTGGCCGCCGATCGACTTTGTCGAGTTCCCGTCTCAGCTCAACGAGGAATGGATGCTCACCGACGAAGTCCTCGAGAGATTCGCGCGGCATTACACGACCGGCGAGCGGTTGCCGCCGCAACTGGTCGATAGGATTCATCGGTCGCGCAAGTTCAACCAGGGTTACCTGACTGTCGCGTACCTGGCCGACGCGATCCTCGACATGGAGCTGCACACGCGTCCCGATGCCATCGATGATGTCACCGGCTTCGAACGGGAGTTGCTGGCGGAGATAGGCCTGCCTCGTGAAGTGGCGCTTCGGCACCGGTTGCCGCACTTCGATCATCTCTTCGGGAGCGATTTCTATTCAGCCGGCTATTACAGCTACTTGTGGTCGGAAGTCCTTGCAGCGGACGCCTGGCAGGCGCTGCTGGAGGCCGGTGGCCCATGGAATCGAGACATGCTCGTGCGCCTACGCGAATGCCTGTTGTCCGACGGCAACACCGTGGATCGAGCGGAAGCCTATCGTCGTTTTCGGGGGCAGGATCCCGACGTGACGGCGCTCCTCGAGAGGCGCGGACTTCTCACTTCGGCAGCCCCATGACGCCGGGCTCGAGCTGCACACCGGCGCAATCGGCGCCGGCGCAATTCGGTGTGATCGGAAGACAATTTGGCCGATCATACTGGCTCTCGAATAGGCATCCACATGCGCTATCGCACATTCGGCAGCACCGGCCTGTACGTCTCCGAGATTTGCCTCGGCACGATGACGTTCGGAGGAGCGACAGGCCTCTGGAAGGCCCTCGGGTCACTGACGGCTCGGGAGGTGGCCTCAATGCTGGGCGCGGCGTTCGACGCCGGCATCAACCTGATCGACACCGCCGACGTGTATGCCGAAGGCGAGTCCGAGTCGTTGATCGGTGCCGCGCTGGCTTCGTTGAACACTCGACGAGACGCCGTGCTGATCGCGACGAAGGTGAGGGGCCGCACCGGCCCGGGACCCAACGAGATCGGCCTGTCACGCGGTCACATCATGTCGGGCGTCGAAGAAAGCCTGCGGCGCCTCAAGACCGACTACATCGACCTCTACCAAATCCACGGCTTCGATCCGGAAACGCCAATTGAGGAGACCGTGCGTGCGCTCGACACTCTGGTGCGCGCGGGCAAGGTCCGCTACGTCGGCTTTTCCAATCTCGCTGCATGGCAGGCGATGAAGGCCCTCGCGTACGCGGACGCGCACGGCCTCGCGCGCTTCGTCAGCGCGCAGGTGTATTACTCGATCGCGGGCCGGGACATCGAGCGCGAGATCGTCCCGCTGGCCCAGGACCAATCGCTCGCGATTCTGCCGTGGAGCCCGCTTGCCGGCGGCCTCCTCTCAGGCAAATTCGACCTGTCGGCGCCAGCATCAGGCCCCGTAGGCGCGCGCCGCACCACCTTCGATTTCCCGCCGGTCAGTCTCGATCGCGCGGCCCGTGCGCTGACGGTGCTGCGGACGATATCGAGCACGACCGGCGTCTCAGTGTCCCGCATTGCGCTGGCGTGGATGCTGACGAAGCCGTTCGTCACCAGCATCATCATCGGTGCGAAGACGCCCGAGCAGTTTCAGGACAACGTCGCCGCAACTGACGTGCAGTTGTCGCCGGAAGAGGTGGCAGCGCTCGACGACGCCAGCGCGTTGCCTTCCGAGTATCCGGGGTGGATGCTGGAGCGCCAGGCAACCGGGAGAGCGCCGGTGCGCTAACCTATCCAGGCCTCGCGAGACATCTGGTTACGGTGCCCTCCTGGCGCTGTAGAATGCCTCTCGCCGTCGGGGACAACCACGCCACATATGAGGGGTGATCGATGAAATCCACGCTCGTGAGCGCCGCGATCCTCGCCTTGGCAACTTCCCTCGCAGCTCCGGCAGAAGGCAGAGTCGTTCGCCTTGTGGTGGAACACCGGAGTCCATTTGCTGGCGGTAAGAGCTTCGGTGAGGTCGGTGCGTTCGAGCGGCTTGATGGAACGGTGCACATGGAAGTCGATCCATCAGATCCGTTGAACGCCCTGATCGTGAACCTTGATAAGGCACCTCGAAACAGCAAAGGCCTCGTCGAGTTCAGCGCGCCGTTCTACATCATCAAGCCCGTAAACCCGGCACTCGGAAACCGCAAGATCTTTTACGGCGTCAATAACCGCGGAAACCTTACTGAAACCACCCATCATTCGTTTCCATCACCAGATCTTTCCCTGTCCGGAGCGTCACCGGAGGCAGGTGACGGTCTCATCTTCAGACTCGGCTACACGTACGTAGATGCTGGCTGGGCTGGAGACATTACAACGGTTCCGCCAAGGCTTGGGGCCAACCTGCCAATCGCCATGCAGCGCGATGGCCGCGCGATCGTCGCGCCAATCCGGATTGAGTACCGGGTAGCTCCTGGAACTGGCACTCAGTTTACGGTGACGTTGAAGGGGAATACGCAGTTCCGCACGTACGAAACGGCCAGTACCGACACCTCTCGCTCGAGCCTGACGGTTCGGAGCAGCAGGAATGGCCCGAGGCGGCCGATCGCATCGGATCGATGGGCCTTTGGACGCTGTGCGGAGGGCAAGGCCTCGCTGGTGCCGACGACCACCGATCTCTGTCTGTTCGACGGATTCCAGCCACATCAGATTTATGACTGGATTTATCCTGCCAAGAATCCATGGGTCATGGGCCTTGGCTACGCAGTGGTTCGCGACCTCGCATCCTTTCTTCGCTACGAGAGCCGGGACGACGCCGGCGTGCCGAACCCGCTCGCCGCATCGACCACAAGCACCGGAATCCGACGGGCATATGGCTTCGGCTCATCGTCAACGGGGATGTTCTTTCGGGACTGGTTGTACCTCGGCTTCAATGAAGACGAACGACATCGCAAGGTATTCGACGCCGTTCGCTTGCTGATCCCGGGAACCCATCGGCTGTTTGCGAACGTCGAGTTTGCCGATCCGAACGTCTTCTCAGGTCAAGATCAACACACAGATTTTCTATCGCACTCACTCGCGCCATTGACATACGCCGTCACGACCGATCCGATCACCAAGGTTCGTGACGGCATCTTGAAGCGTTCGGCCACCGATCCTCTCGTCATGCAGGTTGATAGCGCCAACGAATTCTGGCAGATGGGTGCGTCGCTGAACGTGCACGATGGTCGAGGGCAACCCGTAACAGTTCCAGAGAATGTTCGGTTGTACTTCGCTGCCAGTCATGCGCATACGGGTGCGACCGGTCTGGCCTTCGTTCCAACGACGACGGGACAGTGTGAGTACGTCACGAACGGATTGCGCAGCGAAGACATCATGCTGCGAGCGCTTCTGGTCGCGCTCGATGATTGGGCCGATCGGGGAATCCCGCCACCGGAGAGCCGATACCCCGACGTCCGGAACGGGACCCTGGTATCAGTGGCAGAAGCCGCGAAGCTGTTCCCCTCGATTCCCGGGGTTCGTTTTCCAACGGTCCAGAACGACGTCACGCGCCTCGATTACGGTCCGAAGTTCGGTTCCCTTGGTGGATGGTTGACGACCTTGCCTCCCGTCCGCGGCACGTCTTACCAGCAGTTCGTTCCCAAGCCCGATCAGGATGGAATCGACCTCGGTGGTGTCCGAACGATTGAAATGTTGGTGCCGGTCGGCACGAACACAGGTTGGAATCTACGAGGATCGTCGGGTACTGAGCTGTGTGGCTTGAGCGGGTCTTTCTTTCCCTTTGCCAAGACGAAGGCCGAGCGGCAGAAGACCGGCGACCCACGTCTTTCCCTGGAGGAACGTTACCGGGATCACTCGGGGTTCGTGAGAGCGGTTCAAGACGCGGCCAGCCGGCTGGTGAAGGAGCGATTCCTGCTGGAGGAAGACACGCAAAGGCTGGTGAACATCGCGGAAGCCAGCTCAATCCTGCGCTGATATCGTCTCGCGAACACGGTGGGGACGGAGGTTCCCGAACATGCTGACAGCACTTTCGAGACGATTCAGTATACGGTCGACGATGGTCGGCATTGCCGTCGTCTTAGGCCTCCTCTCCGGCCAGGTGGCCCAGTCGGCACCACCAGTCCCCGGCCGTCACCAGTCGGCGGCAGCCGTCAGTGGCAACGCAGGCAAGCACTGGATCGCTACGTGGACTGCCGCGTCAGTCGCCGATAGTCCGTCACCAGTCGGCCCAACTAGCCGCCCTGTGTTTGCGTCCGGCAATCACACGCTGAGGCAAGTCGTACACATCAGCGTTGGCGGTACGACATTGCGCGTCATCCTCAGCAACACGTTCGGAACGATGCCCCTGAGAATCGACGCTGCCCACCTGGCCATTCGCGCAAAAGACGCCGCCTTTGTGCCGGGCTCCGGTCGTCCGCTGACCTTTGGCGGCCGTCCAACGACGACCATCCCCTCAGGCGCCATCATGGTCAGCGATCCGGTGAACCTCGAGGTGTCGGCATTCGCAGACCTCGTGATTGACGTCTATCTTCCGGATGATCAGACGAAAACGACCTCGCCGATTACAAACCACTCAGGGGCTCGGCAAACCAATTACGAATCGACTCCTGGCAACTACGCCGGCGCAACTGACTTCCCGGTTGCAAAGGCAATAACGTCGTGGTTCTTCCTCTCCGGCGTCGAGGTGATGGCAGAGAGATCGGTCGGGACGATTGTCGCCTTCGGCGATTCGATTACAGATGGTGCGGCATCGACCGTCGATGCCAACAATCGCTGGCCGGATTACTTGGCCAGACGGTTGGCGGCGGCTGGAGTGTCAGGATTCAGCGTGATCAATGCGGGCATCGGCGGCAATCGGGTTATGAGCGAAGGCGGCATCGGTTCGACTGCCCTCGCCCGATTCGATCGAGACGTTCTCACCCGGTCCGGCGTGACCCACGTGATCGTCCTGGAGGGCATCAACGATATCGGCAGGAACCGAAGTCTCACCGTCGACGAGCTCATCGGCGCCCACCGCCAACTCGTCGAGCGTGCGCACGCGCGTGGCATCACGATCATTGGCGGGACGCTCACGCCCTTCGAGGGAACCACCATCGCCGACTATTGGACCTCGAACGGCGAGACGATGAGACAGGCCTTCAATCAGTGGCTTCGTACGAGCGGCGTCTACGACGCCGTCATTGATTTCGAAGCCGCCGTCAGGAATCCGAAGCAGCCGACGCAGATGCTTGCCGAGTACGATTCCGGAGACCGCTTGCACCCGAGCGATGCTGGCTATCAGGCGATGGCACGGGCTATCGACCTGAACGTCTTCAAGCCCTGAAACGTTGGCGCCGGCTAGGGCGTGCTGTCCTGCCGCCTCAGGACCGCAACCGCCAGCACGATTGGCAGAATACCGATCAGCGTCGAATACACGAAGAACGTGACGTACCCGGTGCCCAGGGCGAGCGGGCTGACACCCGATCGCTCGACGGCACCAGCAAAGCTCCCCGAAGGCAACTCAGTGAACACACCGCTCAAGGGCGCTAGAACGCCTCCTGCCTCGACCGCCCTCGCCGCGCTTTCGACGATCCGCCCCGACTGCGACGCAATGATGCGACCCGGAATCGCGTAGAGCGACGACAAGAGCGCGTATTGGGTGGCGGTGAATCCGGCCGACGTCAAGCCGGACATGTACGCGATCAGACAGGTCGCGGCAAAACCTCCTGTCACGTTATCGATGCCGATGGCCACAAAGAGCGCAGACACCTTGTGGCCCTGCGTGGCGAGCCACACGAACACGAGATTGCTCAGCGGTCCCGCGAACGCGCCTATCACGAGCGCCCACCATATTCCGTACCGCGCCACCGCAAACCCGCCCGCGAACACGCCGACCATCGTCATCACAACGCCGAAGATCTTCCGGACTTCGGCGATTTCCACCAGCGTGAATCCGAGGTCGAGATAGAACGGATTCATGATGTTGAGCACGAAATCGGGAATCCGGTACACGCAGACGAGCGCCAGAATCAGCGTCGCGGTCGACCCATACCGGACGAAGAAATCCCGTAGGGGATCGCCGAGCGCGGCGGACAAATACACGCCAGGCCGCGTGCGGACGCCGGGAAGCGGCACCGCAGAAAGGAGGACGGTCCCAAGACCGAGGACCACGGCAAGAAAGTGAACCCACACGCGAGCGTCCGAAGCCCACGCCGACACGACCGCGTTGCTGGCGCTTCTGGCGCCAACCCCATTGAGTACTGTCGCGAACACGCGCGCATTGCTCGTCAGACCCGAGCCCAGCACAATGGCGCCCAACGCGAGGATCACCAGACGGGCGGCCCATTCCAGCCCCTCCATGGCCGGGGCGCGCGGAATGCCTTCGGCATGGATTGAACGGATCACGTGCTGTTGCTCAGGGGGCGCCGCGACGACTCCTATGACCCCTACCGTCATCAGGGCGGCCATCACGGCGTAGGAGAAGTTCCAGCCGTAGGAATCGGCCAGGAGCAGCGGCGCCGCGCCGGCCACGAGCATCGCCACGCGGTAACCCCACGTGTAGGCGGCCGCCATGGCGCCTTGCTTGGAGACGTCTGCAGCCTCGATGCGCCAGGCATCGATGGCGATGTCCTGGGTGGCGGACGAAAAGCCGACGAGGACGGCGAAAACAGCCAAGGTGAAGAGGCCATCCGCAGGATCGGTACCTGCCACAAGCCAGAGGCCGAGCATGATCAATCCCTGGCAGACCAGCATCCAGGAACGGCGATGGCCAAAGCGTGCCGTGAGAACGGGCACACTGGTCCGGTCTACCAGCGGCGCCCAGAGGAACTTGAACGAATAGACCATCGTGACGAGGCTGAAAAAGCCGATCACCTCGAGCGAGAACCCCGCGGCGCGCAGCCAGGCAGAAAGCGTGTCGAACACCAGCAGAAACGGCAGCCCAGCGGAAAACCCCAGCGCCAGCATCACCAATGTCCGCCGATCGACGAACACGGCAAGCGCGAGGAGCGTGTTTCGCGGTGCACGCACGGATTCAGCTTCGGTGCTCATGTGACCTGCTCCACACAGTTCATTGTCGTCGACGTCGCATTGGACCGCTATGCGGGCTCGTTACGAGAATTTTGTACTCGTTGTCCCCGCATAGCGGTCCTAGGCGCGCGAAGCCAGACAATTACTGTAGTAACCGGCCGAGGGGCTCTGGTGGGAAATCAAGGGCAGAGTCCCTTGGCTGGTTCTGTGGTCCGTGGCAGCGGTACGGCCCGGTCCGTATAATGACCTGAACTCTGGACGATGGCGCGCAACGTGGTGACGCACGGGAGGTTGGCACTCGCAGCGTTAGCGGGCGTTTTCCTGACGGCCGTGGCCGCAAGTCTTGGAAGCGCCGAACGGCGCCCACCGGCGGAGCCGATGGCGGCTCAGGCGCCCCCAACCCGCGATTCAGCACCTACGCCAGCCTGGAATCCTGACGCCATCGATGAGGCGGCGAGAAAGCTGCCGCGTCTCCGCAGTCTCCTCGTCAGCCGCGGCGGTGAGCTCGTCTTCGAGGGAACCTACAACGGCACCCGCCCCGACCGTCCGGCCAATATCAAATCGGCGTCGAAAAGCGTCATCTCGGCCTTGGTCGGCATCGCGATCGACCGCGGGATCATTCCCGGGGTCCAAACGCCCATCCTCACCTATTTCCCTGAGCTCCGGCAGGCGTCGGATGCGCGCAAGCGCCAAATCACCGTTGAACACCTCCTGGCGATGCGCTCGGGACTCGAGGGGACGAGCAACCGCAACTACGGCGCGTGGGTGACGAGCCGCGACTGGGTGCGTCATGCCCTCGCGCGGCCCATGTTCGCGGCGCCTGGCGAAGAGATGGAGTACAGCACTGGCAACACCCACCTGCTGTCCGCCCTGCTCACTAAAGCGACCTCCAAGAGCACCTGGCAATTCGCCAACGAGGCGCTCGCGCGGCCTCTTGGCTTCACGCTTGCGCAGTGGCCGCGCGACCCTCAAGGGATTTACTTCGGCGGCAACGACATGTTGATGACACCGCGGCAGATGCTGGCGTTCGGCGAGCTGCATCTGAACCGGGGACGCGCCGGCGGCCGGCAGATCGTCCCTGAGTCGTGGGTGGACGCGTCGTGCGAAGGGCGCGCGCGAACACGGCGGCCTGGCAATCCAGCCTTCGATGGAATCCGTTGGCTCGGTCCGATGCGCGATCGGAAGTACGGGTACGGCTGGTGGGTGCACGAGGTCCGGGGCTACAAAGCGTGCTTCGCGTGGGGCTACGGCGGACAGTACATCTTCGTAGTGCCGGAGGTCGGACTCGTCATGGTCACAACCTCATCGCCCGATGTGAGTGAGGAGCGCCGAGGTCACCGCCAGGTGATTCTGGACATTCTCGACCGGCTGG
>Ga0209726_10006169_pt1 | contig 14078 bp, 10 predicted proteins | sample Subgrocontami54m_FD_187453 | JGI IMG/M metagenome (GOLD analysis project Ga0209726, IMG submission 187453) | Subsurface groundwater microbial communities from S. Glens Falls, New York, USA - GMW46 contaminated, 5.4 m (SPAdes) (version 3) | ecosystem: Environmental > Aquatic > Deep subsurface >... | reverse complement strand
CCTCCGGCAGGCGGCTACCGGGTTTAGGTCCGCGGGGCTGGTCGGTGAGCCCGGCAGGGCCGAGTTCCTCGAAGCGGCGCTTCCACTCGTAGAGGGTGGCGGCGGCAACGCCGACGAGGGGGCAGAAGTCCCCTGCCGGGAGGGCGCTGCGCTTCCAGACATCGAGGACGAGGAGGCGCTGCTCGGGGGTGAACGCCGGAGTCGGACCCCCGCCAGACGGCAGGTTCTGCCGTTTCCTCACAGGCTCGCAGCTCGGGGTACCTTCCCGAACATCGCCCGAGACGCGCTCCAGCGGGGCGATGGGGGGGAACGGGATAGGGCTCAGAGGTTCAGAGGCACTCTCAGCGGGGGTGGGGTTCAGGCTGGACTGAGGGCTCCTGGAATCGCTCGACATGACTCCTCCTTCCTGGCGGGGTTTCCGCCGAAAGGGAGGAGGGCATTCCCCCAGTCATTTTCAGTCGAAAAGCGGCCAACATTTCGGGCGGTAGGACAGTTCCTGGGCCCGGCCGCGGGTCCGTCGCCCCGCATGGGCCCCTGCCCCTTCAGCGCTTCCGCGCGGCCGATGCCCTCCGACTGTCGGACACTTCGGGAGCCCATCCGACTAGGTTCGTGAGAGCGACGCGCGTCGCCTCGCCGATGCTGATCCGATGCTGATAGGCGTACTCTCGGACGGCTTCGTGAAGACCAGCGGGCAGGCGAACGCTTAGGGCGCGTTCAGTGAGCCGAATCTCGGCGGACATGAGCTCCTCCGTGTCCTTCCCGGTGGCATGGTAGCACCCGGAGCGCGGAGGTCAAGGAATCGTAAAGTACGAAATATCCGGGATGGATGAATACCTGGAGAGGCCAGCGGGAAGGCCCGCGGGCAGAGTGCGACAATCACTTCCGTCCGAAACCGGGAGTGTGCGGGGGCAGCAGATCAGCGACGAGGGGATGCACCGTCGGTGGGCGTGAGTGAAGATATCGCCACGCCCGGAAGTGCGCGGTCAGACTCGGCAGTATGCGTGTCCATCGAGATGCGTCGAGGATGATCGCAGAGGGGGCCGAGGCGTCGTCGTAAGTCCAATGCCCGTCCCCCGACAGCGGAACACGGGACGACTTTGGCTCTCAATGTCCAACGGAGTCGTTGGGCAAAGCCTCATGGGCGTGACCTCGAGGGGCGTTCGCTGGTTCACCGATTTGTTGGACTAGGCTCTTAGCCACGACCATGTCTGCAGAATTGGCGTCCAGCATGTGCGCGTATACCTCTTCGCGTACCACCTCCTGCACTTTCTGCGATCCCGTTTGGTAGGCATGCCGAAGCTCTTCAAGGCCAGACCGTAGGCGCAGTGACCCTACAGCACGAACCAAGCCAATCTGCACATCCTCGTTCTTTTCAGAGGTCCATAGACGGCGAAATACCTCAGGACCTGACGATCTATCGAGGGTGATGAGCATCGTCCCGAGTGCGCGACGATGAACTGCATCGCCCCGTTTGTCGTATTCCCTTTGCACTTCTTGTGCAACGATCTTTGGTGGTGCGAGGCCCAGCCACAGCACAATCTCACGTTGCATATTCGGATCTGTCGACTGGGACAACGCACCCGCCCACTCTGCGGCCGCGGCATCTGTCGAAAGGCCGAAGTATCCGTAGAGCCGTCGCAGAATGGTCCAACCATCGCCTTGCCGATCGGAAGCACGCCGGAGGATTGAACGAACCGCTTGCGGGTCCTCGACCCTTGTCTTCTGGACCGACTGGACCAGATTATTGGCTGCTCCCCTCACCGACCACTCATCTGTTGTTGGATGTTCGGCCCAGTATGACTCGCGGAGTGACGGTAGAAGTTCGGCGTTGCATAGGAGGAACTGATACCAGAATTGCTCCTGCTTCTCGGAATCCCACTCGTCCGGAAGCTTGGCAAGCGTCTCACCGATGGCTATGCCTGGGACGAAGTCCACCGGAATCCTGGGCGAGGCGATCAAGTCAGCGAAGAAGCCATCTCCGACGGTCGAATACCCGGCAAGAACATACGCGAGGAGGCCGATCAACCTAGCGTCATCCGCTCTTTGGATCCAAGATGAGATCTTGTCTGCCTCAGGTCGGCCACTCTCGGAGCGGCATCGCCGCCCCAGTTCTACCATCGACCTCAGGGTTGCGCTGACATCGCCTTCGTTGACGCTCCGAGCGAGGAGCTGAATCAGATCCTCAGTCGAAGCCCCACTTGCTTCCCTGGCAGACTCTACGACAGGCCTTCGTGTCTCGTCTGCCTGAGGAGATGCTGCGACATTGTCGGGAGCGCCAAGTGCAGTCGGCATAGCTGGGTGCGACCGTGGCGTGGCAGTGCGCGTTCCTGGCCGGATTCCCAGAATGCAAGCGAGAAGACACGCAGCACAGATGAGTGCAGAAGCAGCAACACAGGTCCACGACCAACGGCTCATCGCGTGATCCTCGGCCAGTCGAATCCTATCAGATTACTCGCACACGTTTAGTGCGCGTTCTTCAGATCCTTCAAGAAGAGGTTGTATGCAAAGGCGTCACTGGGCTTGCCCCTGAGGAAGATCTGCGTGACGTCAGGTACCAGTCGGAACTCACGATTAACGGTGGTGCTGGAAGTAGAGGAACGCCAAACAAACAGCTGGGCGCTGTACCCCCACGCAATGATGGCGATGGGATCAGTGCCCGCTCCGCTGAAGATGAACGTCTCGAAGTCAGCATGCGTGAAGTAATCCTCTTCGAGAACGAAACTCGAGTTATCGCTCATCCGAGGCGGATTGGCCAAGAAGACGCCAGGGGGGTCCATCGCGAAGCCCGCGATGAGTTCAAGCCCAGTACCCGGCGCAGCTCCCCCGACGAGCTGATTGAGGTTCTTCTTGGGGTCTGCGACCTGGGCAGCGTCGATCACCCATTTTCCACCACTGTCGTCATCTCGAAGCAGATCTCGCTTGCGTAGCTGACGCTGCTTGCCAACCTCCTCAGTCTGCGTCCTTACGTTAAAGGTTGTTTCAGTGACCCTCATGTACACGTTTCGCAACTGCACAGAGGAGTAGTCCGGGCAATTGGTGACGAGAAACGCCATCCAGTTGAGGTACCCCGACATGTTCGCGGGGATCTGCCCGCCGAGACCGTTCGTAGTCTGCACCTCCGCATTGTTCGGAGAAAACCTGAAGGCCTCGACGCAGACGGCCGATCCGCCGACGATGGGTAGGAATGAGTTGTGGTCCCTACGTATTCTTGTCCGCTTTTCGGCGAAAAAGACGCGGGGGAATCTTCCTCCTCCGGATTTCGAGGTAGCCCGCCGCGGTGAGGGCACGCGTCACCGCGGCACGATGGATGGCCGCCTCGTCGTGGGGGCCAAGTCGCGTGCCCGGGGGCACTTCACGCTCGGCCCGCACCCGTTTCTCATATCGGCGAACCAGGGCGAGGAACGCAGCGCGTTCCCTCGCCGTGATGCGCACTCGAGCGTCCCAGGCCTCCTGCGAGGTGGGTGACTTGGGCCCCCAGGGGCGGAGCAGCCTGTTCAGCCCCTCGCGCGCCGCCTCCAGGTCGTCCGTCGTCCACCGCCCCGCCCGCCCCTGGCGCGCGGCCGCGTGATGCGTCCAGTCTTTCAAGGAGCCGATGCCCGATTCGATGGACCCATTGTACGGAGGCCAGTACTCAGGCGACAAGAGCGGCACCACCTTCCACCGCGCAAGCACCTTCCCGACCTCCTTGCAGTCGAAGCCGGGGCCGTTGTCCGACTTCCAGACGAGCGGTGCGCCGTGCTCCGTGAAGGCCGCCTCCAGCGCCGCCGCCGCAGTATTGCCGTCCTCGCCCTCCACCCCCAGGGCGTGCGGACGATACCCCGACGCCAGGTCCCGCGTCGCCAGGAGCCGAGAAAACCGCCCGTCGATCGGCGCAGGCGGATGCGAGAAGTCCGAGGCCCAGACCGCCCCAGCGCGCGTCCAGCGCAGCTCGTAGACCAGCTCGTACCCGCGGACCCGGTGCGCCTGGCGATACCCGCCGAGGACGCGAGCCAGCTCGGCTCGGGCCACCGATGGGAACTCCGCCCGCAATGTGGGAAGCCCCACGCCGGGCCCCACCTCCCGAAGGAACTCCACGATCAGCGCGCGGCTCCACGGGGTGGTCGTCTCGCGGGGCCGCCCCCTCCCGCGTACGCGGAGGCCGTCCTCCCGCCAGGCAGCCCGCCATCGCCGCAGCGTGCGCGAGGAGAGGCCCAGGGAGCGCGCGATCGACTTCCGCTCCTCACCACGCAGCCGAAGCAAGCGGTCGCAGGCGAGCGCGCCGACGCGAAGGCGCCGCTCGATGCGCCGACGCGCGTCCCGCGAGGCGACCTCGTCACGATGCCCCGCTGCCGCCCGACATGTTGCCAGCACCGCCGCCGCAACGCGACGCTCGTCGTGGCGCTTCACCTGGCGTGCAACCGCACGCGCGATCGGCGCGGCCCGCCTACCGCTCCCTCCGCGCCCTCGCTTTTTTCCCCCGACGCCGCGCCCTCGGAAGCCCCACTGCCAGCTCCTCCCGCACCTCGGCGATCAAGAGCGCCTTGCGCAGCTCCTCGATCTCCGCCTGCAGCAGCCGCACGCGCCGGTCCGCCTCCGTCTCGATCTTCCGAGGACGGCCGATCTTCCGGGGCTCCAACGCCGCAATCGCCCCCTCGAGACACGCCTTGCGCAGGTCCTCGAAGCGCGTCTCGCTCACCGACAGCTCCGCGCAGGCGTCGAGGACCGTCCTGCGGCCCGAAATGACCTCCAGCACGACCCGCGCGCGGCGCTTCGCCAGCGCGGAGCCGTCGAGACGGTCGACGCGCTCGGGTCCGTCGGGGTGACGAGCCATTTGACCTCCTCGGCGACAGTCTGGCGGGGCAGAGTACCACGCCGGAGCCGCCGACTGGAGCGAAGCCCCGATCCCATCGTTGCATTCGACCGCACCCTCCGATACCTTGGCCCACCCCAAGGAGGACGCCGCATGCCGAAGAAGAGCCGCTACCTGGCCGGGAAGGAGATTGCCCCGCCCCCCATCACGCCGAAGACCTCGGTCGTGGAGCTCGTCGAGGAGACCTTCCTCGCCTACAACGCCGCGCGCCTCCGCGAGGCCTGCCGCCTCTTCGTCGAGAAGATGCTCCAGCCCGACGTCACCATCGGGATGTCCCTCACCGGCGCCCTCACCCCCGCAGGGCTCGGCATGAGCGCCGTCATCCCCCTCATCGAGGCCGGCTTCGTCGACTGGATCGTCTCCACCGGCGCCAACGTCTACCACGACACCCACTTCGCCATCGGTCACACCCTCCACGTCGGGTCGCACCAGATCGACGACCGAATCCTCCGCGAGGAGTCCGTCATCCGGATCTACGACATCTTCTTCGACTACACCGTCCTCCTCGACACCGACGAGTTCTACCGCCGCATCATCCGCTTGCCCGAGTTCCAGGGGCGGATGAGCACGGCGAAGTTCCACCACCTCTGCGGGAAGTACGTTCGCGAGCGCGAAAAGGCCCTCGGCGCCAGGCGCCGCTCCCTCCTCGCCTGCGCCTACGAGTACGGCGTGCCGATCTACACCTCGAGCCCGGGCGACTCGTCGATCGGCATGAACGTCGCCGCCGAGGACCTGAACGGCAACGGCCTCCTCATCGACATCGCCGCCGACGTGAACGAGTCCGCCTCGATCGTCCTCTCCGCCAAGCGCAGCGGCGGGAAGAGCGGCGTGTTCATCCTGGGCGGAGGCTCGCCCAAGAACTTCATGCTCCAGACCGAGCCCCAGATCCAGGAGGTCCTCGGGATCCCCGAGAAGGGGCACGACTTCTTCCTGCAGGTCACCGACGCGCGGCCCGATACGGGAGGCCTCTCGGGCGCCACGCCGAGCGAGGCCGTCTCGTGGGGCAAGGTCGACCCCGACAAGCTCCCCGACACCGTGGTGTGCTACCTCGACTCCACCGTGGCGCTGCCGCTCCTTACGGCCTACGCGCTCGCCAAGCACGCCCCGAGGAAGCCGAAGCGGCTCTACGAGAAGCTCGACGGGATGATGGACCTCGTCCGCCGCGAGCACGCGAAGGCGCTGTCCAAGGACGAGCGCTACAAGCGGCCGGTCGACCGCCCCGTGGCGCGCAGACAGTCGGCGGGGACCCGGAAATAGCGTCGTTTGGTTCGCTTGCCCCGGATTGGCCGCTCACCTAGGATGCGTCACATGGCCAAGAAGAAGATCGAAAAGCCGGTGACCCGTGCAGACGTGCGGGCAGAGATCCAGGCCGCCTTGAAGAACCACCCCACCAAGAAGGACCTCGCGAGATACGCCACCAGGACGGACGTTCGTACCGACATCGAGGCTGCACTCAAGAACCACGCAACCAAGAAGGACCTCGAGAGGTACGCAACCAAGAAGGATCTCGAGCGATACGCAACCAAGGTCGACCTGGCGAAGGCCGTCGAGAACCTGGTCACGAAGGAGATGTTCCTCAAACTTGCCACGCAGGTCTTCCAGATCAGGCAGGAGATGACCGATCTGCGCGCGATCGTGCTCACCAAGGCCGACGGCGACCGCATCATGTCGGCCCTGGACCACCTGATGACCCAGTACGACAACCACACCCGGAAGGCGCTCGTGCACGACGAGCGACTCCGCCTCCTCGAGGAGAGGTGCCCGGCGGCCGGCGTCGGCGGGACGTAGTCTCGACGCCCGCCCCTACGGCCTGCGGCGCGCGGAGAGGCGGAAGCCATACGCCTGCGAGACCGTGTCGCCGTATGCCGGCGTGCGGTATGCCGCGCAGCACGACGAGGACGAGGCCGTCCAGCCGCCTCCCTTGAGGATGCGGTGCGTCCCCTCCTCCATCGCCGAGGTCCGCGTCCACTCGAACCCGCCCCCCGCCTGGTCGCGCAGGCCGAACGGCCCCTCGTCCATCGGGAACAGGCCGAACGGCTCGGGCTCAGGCGGCGCGTCCTTCTGCTCCCCCAGCCGCGACTCGACCATCTTGCAAAACGACGGGTCCCACGCGTCGCCCCACGCGTAGGCCCTCCCGTCCACCCCTCGCTCCCCCTTCTCCCATTCGTCCTCCGTCGGGAGCGCGAACTCCCACGCCCCTCCCACGCGCTTCGTCAGCCACCGACAGTAGTCCTCCGCGTCCGATTGCGAGACGCCGAGCACGGGCCAGTCGTCCCGCCAGATCGGCACGCGCGCCTGCATCTGGAAGCGCCCCTGCCCGTCGGGCGGCCAGAAGAAGAGCGCGTTACCCGAACCCTGCGGATGCCTCGGCGAGCGCGCCACGGCCGGCGCCGTCGCGTGCCACGAGGGGTCCTCCAGGTACTCCGCGTACATCCGACTCGTCACCTCGAACCTCGCGAGGAAGACGCCCGCGGTCCTCACGATCGCCGGCTCGCGCGGAGGAGTGGAGAGGGCCATCTCGTCGTTGCTCGCCCGATACGGGCCCGCGGGAAGGTGCGCCCAATACCCCGGGGCCAGCGCAGTTTCGAGGCCTGGCGGCGGCGGGGGCGCCTCCTCAGCGGGCAGATCGCACTCCTCCTCCCACTCGACGTCGCGAGCGACCTCGAACGGATACCGCGTCTCGTACACGCCCTGCCCCGCAGGCACGTACAGCAGGTACGACCCGCGTGGCAGGCGCCCGCGGTATTCCACGTATCCGTCGCCCTTCGCCTGCAACAGCCTCACCCGATTTGGCTCATCCAACAGAAGCCGGTGAAGCTGACCCTCTCTCGCCCGCGCCACCGGGTCCCCCTCCGTCGGCCCCGCCCAGGTCAGGAGCGGCGGCGAAGCCGGCGAAACGTCCACCAGCCCGTACTGCGCGCCGAGCCGCTCCTCCCTCCCCGCCTTCAGCCTCACCTCGCGACGCTGCCTCTCCACGACGATCTCACACGTCCCGCCCTCCGGGACGAGGCGGATCGCAGCGGTCATCTCCTCGAGCGTACCAACCCTCTTGCCCGCGACCGTCACGACCCGGTCCCCCGCCGCCAGGCCGATCCGCTGCGCCTCGCTCCCCTCGATCACGCCCCTCACGATGATGTACCGCGTCCCGATCCCCCCCTTCGCCACGCCGACGAACCAGTGGAAGTCCTCCGTGATGCGCAGGGCGGCGAGGTCCGGGTCCTTGTCCATCAGCGCCCCGTCACGGAAACCGCGCCGAAGCGCCTCCTGGAGCGCCGTGAACGCCGCCAGCATCCACGTCTGCTGCGACGCGCCCGCACGGAACGCCCCCGACCAGCGCGGCTCCGGGTCGCGCGCGCGGAGCTGTTCCGCCCCCGACTCCCCCGCCGAGGCGACGAGCCACGCGTAGGGGTCCCGCTGCCCCGCCCCGACTGCAAGGCAGCAGGCGAGTTTGTAGGCGTACGTCGCGGAGTCCGGCACGCCGCGGGCCAGGAGGTCGACGACGGGGAGCGCGGCGGCGAGGTGCTTCTTGGCCAGCAGCTCGCTCGCTCGCTTCTCAAGCGCGGTCTCCTCGTCGGCGGGAAGGGCCTGCCCAGTCACGCTGCGCCGCGACGCCGACACGGACCGCCCGAACGACGGGTCCGCGGCGAGGAGCGCCTCCGCGCCGAAGGCCTGGCGTGCGGCCGGGTCGTACGGCACCGGGACGAGCACCGGCGGCGAGGCCTTCTCCTCGTACTTGAAGAGGTACGCCTCGAGTGAGCGCACGCCCGAGGGGACGGCGAACGAGACGCCGATCTCCTTCGCGCCGAGGAGCCGCTCGCGGTAGGCGTCCCCGCCGAACTCCGCCACGAGGGGCTCGTACGCCCGCATCGTCGTCCGGTCCCGATCGCGCTCGGCCTGCTCGTATCGGTCCCAGTAGAGTTCCGCGAGCCCGCCACGCGCAGCGGCGTGGTCCCGCCAGTGCGTCAGGGCCCGGGTGTAGGCGAGCACGGAGGCGGACCACGCCGCCTCCTTCGCCGCCGTGGCGTCTTTCAGCGAACGCTCGATCGCCCACCGTGCCGCTCTCTTCGATTCCGCCTCTCCGGGCCCCGCGGTCCGCTCCGCCCCCTTCGCCGCGGCGAGGCACGCCGCCAGGGAGGTCACGTCGGCGCAACGGGCCCGGTACTCGCCGTGCACTCTTGCGCCCGCCTCCGCCTCGCCCTCCGCAAGCGCCCTCGCGAGCAGGCCCGCGTAGCGCTCCTCCCCAGGGGCCAGCGCCGCGGCCTGCCGCGCGGCTTCCACGGCCTCCACGAGCCGGTGCGCGGCAAGGTGCGCCTCCGCCTCGCGCGTCAGCCTTGCCAGGTCCACCCGCCGCGAGACCTCCGCGCCGAAGAGCCAGCCCGCCACGCCCAGGACCACCGCCGCGGCGACGCCGAACGCGGCCGAGACGGGCTTGTTGCGCCCCGCGCGCCTCCACAGCCGCGCAAGCGTTCCGATCCGACCCGCGCGGATCGGCTCCCCCGCCAGCCACCGGCGGCAGTCCTCCGCGAGCTCCGCGGCCGTGGCGTAGCGGTGCCCGGGAACCTTCTGGAGGCACCTCAGGCAAATCGTCTCCAAGTCGCGATCGACCTCGCGGTTGAGGCGCCTCGGCGGCACCGGGTCCTCGGCGCAGATCGCCTCCAGGAGCTGCTGCAGCGATCCGCGGTTGAACGGGGGGGTCCCCGTGAGCGCCTCGTACAGCGTCGCGCCCAGCGAGTAGACGTCCGAGCGGGCGTCGACCTCGTGCGCGCCGACGACCTGCTCCGGGCTCATGTACGCCGGCGTCCCGAGGATCTGTCCGCTCCGCGTGAGCGTCGCGGGGCTCTCCGTCTGCAGGTCCCGCTCCAGGAACCGCGCCAGGCCGAAGTCGACCAGCTTCGCCCGCGGCCGGCCCTCTTCGCGAACCACGACCACGTTGCGCGGCTTGAGGTCGCGATGGAGGATCCCCTTTCCGTGGGCGTACGAGACCGCCTCGGCGACCTGCCGCACCAGGTCCACCACATCGCGGAGCGGGAGCGCGTGCGAGGAGAGCTCCTCGTCGAGCCCGCGCCCCGCGAGGAGCTGCATGGCGTAGTACGGCTTCCCGTCCGCCTCGCCGACGTCGTGGATCTGGACGATCCCGGGGTGCTCGAGCGAGGCGGCCGCGCGGGCCTCGCGATAGAAGCGCTCGACCAGCTCGCCATCGGCCCGCTCGGCGCGGAGGAGGAGCTTGAGGGCAACCTCGCGGCCGAGCTGGGGGTCCCTCGCGCGGTAGACGACCCCCATCCCGCCGTGGCCCAACTCGCCGAGGACCTCGTATCGTCCGATCCGCCGCGGAGGCTCTGGGACCCCGGGGAGGCGGGCCGACGCGCCAGGGGAGGACGGGGTTGCGTCGAGGGGCGACCCCACGCCCCCGCTCGCTGTCGCCTGGATCCAGTCCGCGATCCCCAGAAGCCCAGCGGTGTCCACTCCCCCCTTCGCCCACTCGGACGCGATCCCGCGCAGGCCGTTGGCGAGGCGCGTCACGTCCTCCTGCGAGGCGGACTGTGTGGGTTCCGAGGGTCGTTCAGGGTCGCTCATTCGAGGAACCCGTGGTGGCGGCCCATCCAATAGGGAAGCAGCCAGTAGGTCGCGACCTCCTCGCCGTGGCCGTTTCCACCGTTCTCGACCTTGTACGGGTTCCCGTTCCACTTCATGGTCGGCCTCTCGTCGGCCGGCAGGACCTTCGTGAGCTGCGACTCGTCGTGCCGACCGTTGAAGAGTGCCTTCTTCACGTCCGGACGCCCCCCGTTGTCCACACGCCACTCCACGAGGTCGAGGGGGATCTCCTGGAGGGTCTCCTCGGCGTTCGCGAGGCCCGGCGGCTCCTCGACCGCACTCGCATGGATGTAATCCCACAGCGGACACCGCTCGGGCGCTTCGATCTTCCAGCTCCGCTCGATGCTCCGGAGGTAGATCGCCCTCAGCTCCTCGTCGTCCTCGTACTGGAGCAGCGGATAGTACGAGAGGAAGGCCAGCTCGTCGTCGGAGTGGTTCGTCACCCGCGGGAGGTCGATCTTCTGGTTGATGGTGTTGCGCGCGTAGCCGTGCTCGTCGATCAGCTCGCGGTACGCCTTCTGGTACTTCTCGTCGCCTGTGATGTGGTACGCGGCCTTGAGGTGCGAGAGGACCTCGAGCGACTGCAGCCCGCGCGCGAAGAACCCCTCGGTCAATCGCGAGAGGTACTTGGGGTTCCACTTCCCCCACGTCGTCGGCTTCCCGTCGAGGTCGATCAGGTAGTAGTCATGCTCGATGATGTGGTCGGCGATGCGGCGCACGAGGGCGCGAACGCGATCCTTCCGCGCCTCGTCGGCGAACCGGCGGGCCTCCTCGTCCCTGGTGACGGCGTAGCGGAAGCACTCCGCGGCGACGTACATCCCGGTCCAGAGGCCGTCGTTGTCGTCCGTGCCGGTGAACGACGTGGGGAGGTCGCCGGGCTCGCGAAGCCCGCACCCGGTGACGAGTCCGTGGCGGACGTGCCGGTCGCGGACCTGCTTCTCGAAGACGGCGGCCTTCTCCGAGAGCGTCATCTCCCTGAACTCGAGGTGGGCAATCCCCCCTTCGGTGGCGATCCAGGCGCTCCCGTCCCCTGCAACGTGGATGTCGTTCACGCGGTCATCGGGGAGCCAGCGGCGCCCCGCGCGGAAGTGCCAGCGCTTCCCGTCGTGCCACGCGGCGCCCTCGGGTCCGCCGACCCAGATCCGGTCGCCGACCTCGACCTGAACGCGCGGATCGCGCAGGGGGCACCTCTTCGGGAGCGCCTCGGGCCTCGGCTGGGGGGCCGTCCGCTCGGCCTTGATCGGCGTCCAGGCCTTGCCGTCGAAGAGGAAGACGCCGTCGCCGATCCACGCGAGGGCGCCCCCCTCGTGTGCGCGGACGAACTGCACCGGCTCGTGCGGTACGCGCAGGGAGACCTCCTGCAGGAAGGCCTCCTCCGCGCAGACACAGCCGGCCATCACGGCCACGAGGCCCAACGTCGTCGTCCGGATGCCCATCGGGATCGCCTCCTCTCGTGCCCAGGGCAGGAGGAGATCACGGACCGCCGCGCGAACCTCCGGCCTGATCTTGCTCTCCGTCTACACCCGGCCGCGCGCGACGCGGAAGCCGACGAGGTGGTTGGGGGAGACCGGGTCGAGGCTGTAGCGGTCCGTCACGCGCATCCAGCTCGTCGCGAAGTGCCAGGAGCCGCCGCGGACCACCTTCCGCGCCCCGCCGTCCGCGCCCTTCGGGTCCGCCTCCCCGTCCTGCGCCTTCTCGTACTGCGTGTCGTCGTACCAGTCCGAGCACCACTCCCAGACATTTCCCGCCATGTCCATGCAGCCCACCCGGCTCGCCCCCTCGGGCGTCGCGTCGATCGGCTGCGTATAGCGCTTCTCGCCCTGCTTTCTTCCGAACACCGCCCGCCGCTCGTTCGGCGGCTCGTCCCCCCAGGGATACGCGAGCTGCTTGCCAGCGCGCTCGTCCCACCCCGCCGCCCGCTCCCACTCCGCCTCCGTCGGGACCCTCAGCCCCGCCCACTCGCAGTACTTCACCGCGCCCATCCAGTTCACGCCGACGACCGGGTACCTGTCGAACCGCGGGTCGTCGTAGTACTTGTCGTACCCCCAGCCCTCGTCGGGTCGCGCCGGGGAGTGCCACCCCGTCGCCTGCACGAAGCGACGGTACTGCCCGTTCGTCACCTCGTGCTTGCCCAGGAAGTAGCCGGAGAGCCTCACGCGATGCGCGGGCCGCGCGTCGCCGTTCCCCTCGTTCGAGCCCATCAGGAACTCGCAGGGCGGGACGTAGACCAGGATCGAGCCGTCCATCTCGTTCGTGTACTCGTGGTACCCCTGCGCGTTCTTCCCGAGCGAGGAGAGGCCCGGGAGGAGCGGGGGCCGGGAATCCGAGTCGACCCGCTTCGTGAACGACACGCGCGACTTGCCCACCGGCGACAGGATCGCGAGCAGCGCCCCGGCATGCGCGGGCCTCTTCGCGGGGTCCTCCTCGATCGCCGACTCGACGAGCACCGAGATCGAGGCCGCCACGTTGGAGCCCACGTGGAGCGTGGGGCTCCGCCGCCCCGGGATCCTCCCCGCGAGCATCTCGTAGAGGATCACGCCCACGGCGTAGACGTCGGCGCGCCGGTCGACCTCGCCGCCCCAGCGCTGTTCGGGGGCCATGTAGTCGGGCGTCCCCGCCCCCGGGAGGAGCGACAGGCCGCCCGGCTTCGCCAGGACGCGCGCCAGGTCGAAGTCGCAGAGCTTGGGCTTTTCGGGGCTCGGAAGGAGGATGTTCTCGGGCTTGAGGTCGAGGTGAAGCACGCCCTTCGCGTGGGCGAACGCGAGCGCCTGCAGGAAACCCGCCGCGATCGGCCAGGCCTCCTCCCAGTCGAGCTTCCCGCGTTCGACGAGGTGGGAGCGCAGCGTGGGCCCCTCGACCCACTCCATCGCGAGGAATGGCACGTCGCCGTGCACGCCCACGTCGAGGACCTGGACGATCCCCTCGTGGACGAGCGACTTCCCGAGCTCCGCCGAGGCTGCGAAGCGGCGCACGCACGCGGCGTCGCGCGCCAGCTCGGCGCGGAGGAGCTTGAGCGCGACCGCCCCGCCGCGCACGAGGTCGCGCGCGCGGTAGACGACGCCCATCCCGCCGATTCCGACCAGCTCCTCGACCTCGTACCGCGCGGCCACGCGGTCGCCGGGGGAGAGGACGCCCCCCTCCCCGAGCTTCGAGGCGACATGGGTCAGCAGCGTGTGCCGCACCTGCGAGGAGTCCGCGAGCGCCGCGAGGGCCTCCTCGACGCCGATCGATGCAATCCGCGCGCGCTCCGCGTCGGAGAGCTTCCCCACCGCGTCGGCGACCGCGCGCGTGACCTCCTCCGCGGGGAGCGTCAGGAGCGTCCGCGTCCTCCCCGGCTCGCCGCGCGCGATCCGCCCGAGCAGGGTGTTCACGGGGAGCTCGACGCGCGCGTCGGGCGTCCGCTCGATCTCGGAAGCGACCGTCGGCAGGGCCTGCGCCAGGCCGCGGAGGACCGCTCGCTGGATTTCGACCCGCTCGCCCATGGGGGCTCCGTTCCTCGACCAAGTGAGTCTAAGTAGCGTCCACTAAGTTTCCCGGGATACACCAACCAGCTCGACTTGGAGTCGCGCGCGTAAGCGCGCGGTGGATCACGCCCGTAAGGGCGTGCGACCGCAGGATCACGCCCTTACGGGCATGA
>Ga0209726_10006167_pt1 | contig 14084 bp, 15 predicted proteins | sample Subgrocontami54m_FD_187453 | JGI IMG/M metagenome (GOLD analysis project Ga0209726, IMG submission 187453) | Subsurface groundwater microbial communities from S. Glens Falls, New York, USA - GMW46 contaminated, 5.4 m (SPAdes) (version 3) | ecosystem: Environmental > Aquatic > Deep subsurface >... | reverse complement strand
ATAGACGATATCCTGGTCACCGCATTGCGCCCCTGGCTGAAGCGGGCGGGGGTGGATCCTTATAAAGACGTCGACTGGGTCCGTGGCAACGCGCCCCGGGACGCCGGCCCGAACCTCCGCTCCGGCGCGATCGATGCCGTGTTCCAGGATCCGACCGATGCGGAGGCGCTTCGGGCCGAGGGCTTCAGCGATATTTTCGATGTCGCTTCCCATTATCCCAAAGGACGTCCCGATCGCGTGATCGTGGCCACGGCAAGGGCTCTGCAGGAGAAGCCGGACAAGATAAAAGCCTGCATCAAGGGAATGATTCAGGCCTACTGGTACATTCGCAAGCAGCCGGAGAATTTCGACCAGTGCCGGCAGTTGGAACGGCGGCTGCGCATGGAAAGCGCCGATCCTGATGAACAGCGCCGCAAGCTGACCATCGGCATTCCCGCCCATGCTGAGCATCTGCCGTTCCCCTACAACGGCATCCCGACCAATTTAGAAGGATACCTCCAGGAGGCGGTCGAAGTGGGCGTGATCGATGAGCCGCCGGATATGGAGAAGCTCGGCCAACTGAAGCTCGTTCAGCAAGGCTTCATCGAACTGGAAGCGCGGGAGGATCTCAAAGAAGACCTGGCGCGGATCAAGAGCCTGGTGGGACGGCTGGGATATTGAAAGACAACTCTTTTTCTATCTTCGAGGATGGAGGATAGAAGATCGAGGATAGCAAGAATCAGCGAACCGTTTCTTAGGAGCTACAGTTATGGGAAAAAATCTTCGCGACTTTCTCCAGCAACTGGAAGATCAGCATCAGTCCGATTTCGTGCCAGTCGAGCAACCGATGAAGTTTGAGTAAGCAATCAATCTGAAAACAGCGCATCAGATCGGCCTGACGACTCCGCAGCGGACGGTAACCAAGGCGGATAGGGTGATCAGATGAAAAGAGGTCAACCCAGAACTTGAATGCTGGTAATGAAATCTTTTGGACTGAGAATCTTGAGCTGCGTGCGTAGGGCGACTTGTTTTGAGAAGTGTCGGGTATTCGTGGTGAGAAACCAGTTAGGAGTTGCTTTTAGGGCGGATACGAGCACGGGGACGTCGGCTTGGTGACGAATCAAATGGCGGTGCCGATCAACTTCCTGCCTGGTCGGAAGCGCGATGAACTCCGGATCGAGGAGCCGCAATAGCGTGTCGTAAGCGTCTATGGTTTCTCTAGCAAACTTTGGATTGGCGGCGAGCAGATCCAGGAGATTGTCTTCCACTTCTCCTTGGACGTACTGCGCGAGGATGATCTTAAACACTCTGCGGCGCGAAAGGATCAGGACGGCACGGGAGGCGCTCCACGGAGATAAAAGACCTTCCAGAAGGACCCCGGAGTCCAAGAAGACCCTGGGAATGGCGGACGGGTTACCCCTTGCCATAAAGGCGCTGGAAGCGGCGCCGTCGCACTCTTGCCAGGTTCTTCAGAGCCTGCCGCACCGATATCCCTCGGCCCGTCAGCGCGTCCTGGATACGCTCGCAAAGGCGAAAAAGAGTGACGTCAGAGGGCACAACCATCAGGGTTTCACCGAGCTGGACGAGCAGAACTTCGCTCCCCTTCGAGAGCTTATGCCGTTTGCGGTACTTGGGTGGGACGGCGATCAGTCCCTTCTCTCCGACTCGGATCGCTTCAATTGGCTGCATGGCGCCTGTTGGCATGAGATGAGACTCCTCTTTGTGATGATCTCAAATATGAAGGTAGCTTGCACACAAGGATCTTGCAAGTGGATTTGTTTGTGCCTAGCGATTCGGCCGAACCTGCATGCTGATGCGGGCGAATCGTGTGATCAGATGAAAGTGCTGAGTAACGAGTCCTTAGCCTTGTGGTGATAAAGAGTATTGTCTAAACAATAGAATGAATCGGCGAACCGTCTCTTAGGAGCGACAGCTATGGCAAAAACTCTTCGCGACTTTCTCCAGCAACTGGAAGATCATCATCAGTCCGATTTCGTGCCCGTCGAGCGTAAGGTAGACCCGGCCCGATATGAGGTTACCGCCCTGCTGCAACACCTGGAAGAGATGAAAAAGTTTCCGGCGATGCTCTTTGAAAGGCCGCTGAACCTCCATGGCGAGCTTTCCCGCTTTCCGCTGCTGAGCAACCTTTTTGCCACCCGGCGCCGTTGCGCCCTGGCTCTTGGGTTGAACCCCGAAGACGCCGGTCTGGCGTTGAGCCTGGAGTACGCTCGACGAGAGGAAAGGCTTATTGCTCCCGAAAAGGTCGCTAGCAAAGATGCCCCGGTCAAAGAAGTCGTCAAGCGGGGCGAGGAGGCCGATCTTTACGAGTTCCCCATCGTGCGCCATCACGCCATGGACCCCGCGCCTTACATCGACATGACGCCGGTGATGAAAGACCCGGACAGCGGCTTCTACAACGCGGCGTTTCTCCGCAACATGGTGAAGGGACCGAGACGGCTGGGCATTCACATGTCGCCGCGCCACAACTGGCAGATCCACCGAAAAAACGAGGAGCAAAAGCGTGACACGCCGGTGGCGATTGTCGTCAGTCATCACCCCGCTTTTTATCTCGGTGCGCTCAATGTTTCTCCCTTCGGCGTCGACGATTATTCCCGCATCGGCGCGATCATGGGAGAGCCGCTGCGGCTCACGGCTTCGGAAACCTGGGGAGAGGATTTCTTGGTGCCGGCGGACGCGGAGATCGTCATCGAGGGGCATGTGCTTGCCGATGTCAGGGAAGTCGAAGCGCCGTTCGGCGAGTTCACCGGCTACTATGGCCCGCAACGGATGCGCCCGGTCCTCGAGGTGACGGCGATCACGCACCGGCGCAACGCCATCTTCCAACATATCTTCGTCGGCCACCGCGACAACTGGGTGCTGGGCGGAATTCCCAAAGAGGGAAGCCTGTTCAACTTGATTCGCGGCATCGTACCGACCGTGCAGGCGGTCCACTTTCCGATCTCCGGCTGCTGCCGCTTTAACTGCTATGTCTCGGTCGACAAAAAGATCGACGGCGAGACCAAGCAGGCGGCGCTGGCCGCCCTGGCGGGTTGCGACTTTGTCAAACATGTGGTGGTGGTGGATAAAGATATCGATGTCTACAACGAGGAACAGGTGATGTGGGCGATGGCCACGCGGGTTCAGGCGGATCAGGATATCGACATCATCAAGAACGCCAAGGGGAACACGCTGGACCCATCGCAGACCGACGATATCATGACCGCTAAGATGATCATCGATGCGACCTTGCCGGTGCAAAAACCATTTGCCTCCCGCGTGCAGGTACCGAAAGAGGCGCTGAGTAAAACCAAGCTGCAAGATTTTCTCACGCCTGAGGAGCTTGACCGGGTGCGGACCGACTGAGAAGGGACACCAAGAATTGATAAGACGGCAAAAACCCGAAGCACGAAATCCTAAACCCGAAACCCGAAACAAATTCAAATGGTTGAAAAACATAAAATTCAAAACATAGTTGATCCGGATTCGGCGTTTTGAGTTTTCCGAGTTTAGGATTTATTTGACTTCGAGTTTGTTTCGGTCCGCGGGGCTTCTTTCGATATTCGGATTTCGAATTTTATTTCGCTGATGCTAGGAGGAGCTATGGCAAAAATCTTCTGGGTGACCTGTCCAAAATGCCAAGGGGAATTTTATTGTCACTCGCAAGAGCTGCGGCACAAGGGCATCCCGCTTCTCTGCCCTTATTGCAACCATCGCTTCCTCGACGAAGAAAGCCCGCAGATCAGGGAGTAGGGCAACTAAAAGGGGACTGTCCCCCTGCTTCGATGAATTTTTCCGCCGACGAATAGATGGGAAACGATGATATCTCGCGCAAAGGCGCAAAGCACGCCAAGTGACGTGCCTTCGGCCCGTCATCCCGAACGAATGCGAGGGATCTAAGAAAGATTTCTCCCTTCGGTCGAAATGACACGGAGCGTCACTTCGCGCCTTGGCGAGATAAATTTTCTTGAATTGTGAAAGGAGGGCTTAAGCATGACTCGTATTTTAATAATCACTGGGGATGGGTCCACTCCTGATTTGGATTACGGGGTTTTTCGCATGCGCGAAGAAGGCTTCGATGTGACCATCGCCGCGCCCAAGAAAAAACGCCTGCATGTCGTTATTCATCAGCAGGAGCCGGGCTGGGACACCTACGTTGAGAGGCCGTGGTACGCCATGGAGTCGGATGCTTCGTTCGACGAGGTCGATCCCTCCACATTCGACGGCCTGCTGCTGCCAGGAGGTCGGGCCCCGGAGCATATCCGGAATATCGATCGCTGCGTCGAACTTGTCCGCCATTTCGTTGAAACCAACAAGCCCATCGGAGCCATCTGTCGCGGCCCCCTTGTTCTTCTTGAGGCAGGGGTGAAGGGGCGGCGCTTGACCGGCAACAGCCTTATCAAGCCTCGCGTCGCCATGCGCGGAGCCATCTACGTCGAGTCGCGTGGTGAAGCGGTTGTAGACGGGAATATCGTGACAGTAAACGGAAGACCTTATTACCACGTATGGATAAGGACATTCCTATCGATGCTGAGAGGAACGCCGGTTTACACGGGGAAAGAAGCGTTTAATAGCGCTCGTATTCTTATGATCATCGAGGAGTCGACCAGCTCCGGCCATCATGACTATGCCTATTTCCGCATGCTGGAAGAAGGCTATGATGTCACCGTCGCTGCGCCGGTAAAGAAGCCACTGAGAACCGTCGTTCACATGCCGTTTGGCCTGGATGGCACCTGGGATACCTTTCAAGAGCTGCCCGGCTTCATCATCGAGCCGGACGCTTCTCTAGCTGAGATCGATCCGTCAGCGTTCGCCGCTCTCGCCATACCCGGAGGGCGCGGCCCGGAGCATCTGCGGGTCGATCAACGGTGCCTCGACATCGTTCGCCATTTCATTCAGACCGATAAGCCAATGGCATTCATTTGTCACAGCCCGCAAATTCTTACCGAAGCCCTGGCATCGTTGGGAATCAAAGGGAAACGATTGACCGCTATACATCATTCGGTGAAGGCGGACGTCATAGCGGCCGGGTGCATCTGGGTACAAACACGTGATGCGGTAGTAGACGGGAATATTGTAACAACGGGGAGGAGACCTGATTACGACGTATGGATGCGGGCATTCGTAAACATGCTTAACGAGCGGGGTATTAATAAAGCCAAAACAGCCGAGTCGAGTCCGTTTTTGCAGGCGGGCTTTCCGAAAGAGACCGAAGCGAAGGAATATGTCGCGAAACATTAAGAAGACAAAATTTGGAGGAGGAAAGCATGGCATTTAGTGACCTGAGAGAATACATCGCCGCTATAGAAAAATCGGGCGATCTACTGCGAGTGAAGCAAGAGGTGGACTGGGATATGGAGCTGGGCGCTGTTTGCCGGCGCAACTTCGAGCAGTCCGGTCCGGCATTATTGTTTGAAAAGATCAAAGATTATCCTTCGGGCTACTCAATCCTCAACGGTCCCGTGGCAACCTGGCGGCGCGTCGCCATAGCGATGGGTCTGCCGCCCGATACTTCCGTTCGTGAGATCTACGCGGCCTACGAGGAGCGGCGCGACAAGAAGATCGCGCCGACGGTGGTCAAATCGGCAGCCTGCCAGGAAATAGTCATGACCGGTTCTGACGTGGACATCTACAAGCTGCCGGCGCCCATGGTGCACGATGGCGACGGTGGCCGCTACATCGCCACTTGGGACATCATCGTTACCAAAGACCCGGATACCGGCTGGACGAACTGGGGCATGTACCGCTTCATGACCCACACGCAGAACATGGTGACCGGCTGGCCCCAGGCAACCAGCCAGTTCGCGCTGATGATGAAAGAGAAATTCCTCCCGCGTAAACAACCGATGCCGGTCGCCATCGTCATCGGCTGTGAGTCCCTTTGCCACATGGTGGCGACGGACCCGTACAGGCCGGGGGAAAGTGAAGCCGACTACGCCGGCGGACTCAGAGGAGCGTCGGTGGAGTTGATCCAATGTAAAACGCAGGATCTCATGGTGCCGGCCCACGCCGAGATCGTCATCGAAGGAGAAGTGCTGCCCGACCGGATCGCCCTGGATGGACCGTTCGGCGAGTATCCGGGTTATCGCAGCGGCACGATGGGTGAAGGCGTGCTCGTCCAGATCACTGGCATCACCCACAGGAAAAATCCCATTCTAACCCTGACCACGCTGGGCATTCCGCCCGACGATAGCTCCATCGCCGCTTCTCTTACGGCTGGGGTCGCCATGAAACGGGGACTCAAGCGCCGCGGCGTCCCGGTCAAAGAGGTCTATGTGCCGCCGGCGGGAGTCACGCACCTGATCGTCGTCAGCGTCGAGCGCGGCGGCAGCAAGGTGGCCCGTCAGGTTCTCGATTTCTTCACCGCCCGCCGGGTGATGGTATCCAAAGTCATCGTTGTGGACAGCGACGTCGATGCCTTCGACATGGACCAGGTGATCCATGCCTTCGCCACCAAGTGTCATCCGGGGCGTGGGATTACGGTGGAGCACTACGAGGGACGCGCCAATGCCTTGACGCCCTGCTACGACGCCGATGAGCGCCGGAAGCTCAATGGAGCCTCGGTGGTCTTCGATGCGACCTGGCCCGACGATTGGGAACCGGAGGGTATTCCGGTGAAATCTTCTTTCGAAACCACCTATCCGGAAGCGGTCAAGCAGAAAGTTCTGGCGCAGTGGAAAAATTATGGCTTGGGAGGAAAACGATGAAAAAAGAATGGGTGACCTTTGTGCGCCGGCTGCGGGATCTCAGCGAAGGTAAAGAACTCCTGTTTATAAAAGACCTCACCCCCGGGCCGCGCAAATATGACACGAAGTTGGTGCGAGCGAACATATCACGCCAAGCAGACAAGCTCCCTGACGGAGATGTGCTCTGGATCCGTTCCGAGACCGGCTATCTTCACTCCGAGCCCTGGGCGATGAAAATCATCGAGGAACTGCCGCCCTACGTGCCGGGGCAACCCTGGCAGGATCTCTTCGTCGCCATGAGACAACTCTGAAAAGCGACGATTCTAGGCTTTGATTTCCAAAGTGACGGGTTGACAAGAAAATACAGACTCACCACGAAGCGCACGAAGGACACGAAGGGTTCGGATATTCATACTCTAGAACTTCGTGCTCTTTGTGTCCTTCGTAGTGAAAATTCTCCTTTCTTCTTTGTTTGCGGAACCAATCTATGCCTCGGCCTGCTCGGCTGACAGAGCATCTGATCAGCGACTATTTGAGTCGAGGAGTATGGCAGCCATTCTCTCTCTCCGACCATTGGGAGAGAAATGCAAATCGAAATCCTAATGGTGTCGCCGTCAGCGACGGCCAGCGCGCGTTATCGTGGCAAGAAGCCAAGCTGTGGACAGACCGGCTCGCCCTGGCATTAGTCCAGCTCGGATTAAAGCGAGACGACCTGCTCGCCATCCAGCTTCCCAATTCTGTAGAGCTGCCGCTCATCAGGGTCGCCTGCGAAAAGGCCGGGATACTTTCGCTGCCGCTACCGCGCACACTGCGCCAGGCGGAAATGGGTCAATGCCTCGGTTTCACCGAAGCGGCTGCCGTCGTACTGCCCTGGATATTTCGGGACTTCGACTACTTCGGCATGATTGGCGAGCTACGGGAACGACTGCCCCACTTGCGCCATATCTTGATCGCCGGAGATAAGGCGCCTGCCGGCGCGCTTTCGCTGGACGAACTTGTCCGCCATCCGTGGGAAGAAAAAACAGCCACGACGGTTTTGGAATCCCGGCGTTATAAGGCCACGGAAGTTTCACTGATAAACTCGACCACCGGAAGCACCGGCCCACCCAAGTTTGCCGAGTACACCGCGGCGGCGCGCCTCCTCTACGGCCGCGGTTATGTAGACGTGCTCGGACTCACGGAGCACGACGTGCTCGCCGCGCTCTCACCGGCGGCGGGAGGCCCCAATATCCCGATTTATTTCGCCGCTCCTCAGGTCGGCGCCAAAATAGTTTTGCTGAGTCATTTTGAACCCGAGGCGGCATTCGATTTGATTCAACGAGAGCGAGTCACGGTCGCCTGTGTGGTTCCCGCCCTGCTGGCCATGATGGTGCGTTGCCATAGTTACGATTGCTACGATCTCTCCTCGATTCGCTTTTGGCTCAGCGTCAGCGCGCCGCTCGCTTCGAATCTCGCGCGGGAGGCCGAGGAAAAACTCGGCGGCATCGTGCTCAACACCTACGGCGCCGTTGACTGGGGCGGCGTGGTTTTCACCGCGCCTGAGGATCCACCGGACGTGCGCTACTTCACGGTCGGAAGACCCCGGGTCGATACTGAGGTGCGTCTTGTCGATGAAGCAGGCCGGATAGCGGCGAAGGGAGAAACAGGCGAGCTTCAAGGTCGGGGGCCTAGTTGCTCGTCGGGCTATTACCGCAACCGGGAAGCCTCCCTGGACCCATGGACCTCCGACGGATGGTTGCCGCTGGGCGATCTCGGCCAGTGGGATGAAAAAGGCAATCTCATATTGGTCGGACGGAAGGATGAGCTGATCATACGCGGAGGGCAAAATATCCAGCCCGCCGAGATCGAGGATCACCTCGTCGCTCATCCGAAGGTAAAACAAGCAGCCGTCGTCGGCATGCCCGACCCGGTCATGGGCCAAAAGGTCTGCGCCTACGTCGTCCCTGCAACAGCGGACGGGTTAACACTGGAGGAGATCGTCTCTTTCCTGCGCGCCAGACAACTCGCCCCATACAAGCTGCCGGAGCGCTTAGAGCTAGTCGATAAATTCCCTATGGTCTCTGACACCAAGATCAACAAGCGAATCCTGGCAGCCGAGATCGCTGAGAAACTGGAAAAAGGTAATTAACTGGAGTCAGCCACAAGCGAAGAGGTCGTGCACCCACACCTGTAAGAGGTGGGGTCGGAAAGCTATCTTGTTGACGGCATTGATGAAAAAATTACTGTGACCCCAAGGCATTCGCCTGTTGTTGGCTCCCGCAAGTAAGTGGTATCATTGGCGTCGACGCCTTAACTGATGTTTCCTGAGCACATGGATGCCGTTGCGTCTTCATAGGAATGTTTATGCGTCTGAGTCGGTGCCTGAGGGCTGGGCGCCAAACCGAGGAGCTACACTTAAGTACCCGGTGCGAAACCGTGCGGTGCTTCGAGAACTGCGCCGATTGCGGTCGGGGCAGTGGAAAAAAGTCATAAAGAACGGGGATCTTGGTGAGGTGCATTACTTTGAACATAAATCCGGGGCTGTTGCGGGGGTTAAATTCTTTCCCAGGACAGTGATTTCATGAAGCAGCATCGACCAGCACGACTTGCTCTATCGGCTGTACCGGGAAACCTGTCGCAGCAGTTAGAACTTTTTGCGCTCGTGAACCTTGGTCTAGTCCAATCGTTATCGAGTGGCGTTCTAAGTCCTACCGAAGCGGTGCGGTCTTTCTATCATGCCGACAACTGCCTCTACGTCCGGAGACATCTTCGGAAAAGAGAGGCCAACGCGATTATGAGTCACGGCGTCCAATTACCGGATCTTTTCGAGTCGTTGCCCGCCGAGGAGGCCCGGCGCGAGTTTTACCGCGAGCTGGAAATCATTCGCACACTTTCCTTGAAGCTTTTGGGCGAACATCGCGCACGCGGGCTTTCCGACCGCGCGGTGGCATAGAGGGATAAACCCGAGCAGAAGAATGCAGAGCTGGTTATTTGCTTTGCACGACGTGGGGTCGGAAACCGTTTTGCTGACGGCGATGTTGAAACAAGTCGTCTGACCCAGAAGTGCTCCTGAAAATTGCGCGCAAGACGCGTACCGTGCTATTCTGTGCTTGCGAGATCAAACTGTGAATAAAAAAGAATTGATAGCGAAGGAAATCGAGCAGGTCCCAGAACCCTTCTTGGAGGAAGTGCTGGACTTTGTCCGATTTCTCAAGAGCAAACGCGCGCAAGACAAGCTAGAGCCAACCTTGCTGAGCGAATCCGCCCTCAGAAAAGATTGGCTTAGGACCGAGGAAGACGAAGCCTGGGGAGATTTGTGAAGGGCGACGTGGTATCGGAAGATCGTCGAGATAGTTCAACACTAAGCGGCGCGAAACGGGAAACGTTTTGCAATCACACATTGTCGTAATGCAAGACGCCGCCCCCAAAACGAGCACAGACAACTCGCTCCATACAAGCTGCCGGAGCGTCTAGGGACGGAAGAAAAGGGGTCAGGAGTCTTTTCTTGATTCTGCTGAAAAACCCTCCGTTCATCCTTCGAGAGCCTCAGGACGAGCGGAGGAGAGGTTGAAATCATTGGGGATTCTCCGTTCATGCTGAGCTTAGTCGAAGCATTCATGGGGTTTTTCAGCAGAATCTGAAATCAAAGTCTGACCCCTTTCCCTGACACCTAACTCACCTAACTTCCTGACGTGACCACTTCCCTACGCATTCTCCAGGATTTGACAAGGGCGATGAAAGCCCTATCATGGACAGGGGGCACGAGTCCATCCAAGAAAAACACGAGATACGTTGCGTTCGCAGGCGAGCTTGCGGGAAGCCTCGTTTTTCGGCAAGGATACATGACTTAATGCGAGCTCGGAGCTAGAAAATGACACAAGAACAGTTCGCCACACTAGAAATCCGAACCGACACGCCGCCCTTGAGACAAGATGATTCTGGCGCCGTTCGTATCGGTAACACGCGGGTTCTATTGGAGCTCGTCATCCGAGCCTTCGAAGATGGCGCGACGCCGGAGGCCATTGTGCAACGCTACCCCGCAACAACGCTTGCGGATATCTATGCCGTGATCGCGTACTACCTGCGCCACCGCGCTCTCGTCGAGCGCTATCTCGCGGAGCGTGAGCGACAGGCCGAAGAACTTCGACAAAACATTGAAGCCCGCCAAGGGGATTTGTCTGAGGTCCGCCGCCGTCTGCTTGCCCAGAGAAATCCGTAACGCTTTTCAATGCTACAATTAGCGACCGATGAAAACTTCAACGGCGACATTGTGCGCGGCTTATTGTTTCGTCTTCCCGATTTGAATTTGGTTCGCGTTCAGGATGTCGGGCTCGAGGGAGCAATCGATCCAGTCGTGCTTGCGTGGGCGGCCCAGAACCAACGCATTGTCGCAACTCACGACCGCGCCACTCTGCCTGCTTTCGCCTTTGAGCGCGTCGTGGCCGGCGAGCCCATGCCGGGTGTGTTTGTAATCAACGATCGCCTACCTGTCGGACGGGCGATCGAAGAACTTGCACTGGTCATTACCTGTAGCGAGGCTTCGGAATGGGAGGGTAAAGTTCTATACCTTCCATTATAAGTGTGCCGCGTGGTGGCTTTGCCGCAGTGAGACCGTACGTCTTAACTCTTACGTGATAGAAGCGACCGCAACGTTTCGGCACAGGTGAGGACAGGTTTCAGGCATTGCTTATTTGATATTTGTGCCGTTTCCCCTGTCGCAGCCGTGTGCAGAAATCCTCCAACTGCTTGCGTCGTTTGATGTCCTTTTCAAGCCCCTCCTCCAGTCGTTTCACCGCCAATGACATCGTGCTCTGGTCGCGCCCCATATACTTCGCCGCCTCCGTTATGCCGATCCCACCGACTTCCCTCGCCACATACGCCGCCTCGCCTCGTAGCCGACTGCCGATCCGGCCACGCCCTTTGTTTAAAATCACTGCGACGCTTAGTCCCGTCCCCCGCACGATTTCCTGAAGGACCTCCGCCATCGCGATCTTTACCGGCCCCGTTTCCTCTTGGTCGTCGATTGCACGATGGACCACCTCGACAAATTCATCACCGCCCAAATACTGCTGTTCTTTGACTTCGTAATACTCCTCCTGATGTCCCTCCTCTAATCCTTCGCGGACAAACCGCTGGTAGGCTTTGATCGCTTGGCCGCGCTGGCTTCCCCAGAGTTTGAGCCCTTGATCGACGGCTATGCCCCTCGCGGATCTTCCCCGTAGATACTCCCCGTGGCTGCTCCACCGATAGAGTTTAGGCTCTTCGACCATGCCGCCACGCACCGGATTTAAGTGTATATAGCGGATCAGCTCCATCAAGTAGCTGTCCCGATCGCACAGGATCGCCTTGTACCGTCCTTGAAACAGATGGCCGATTTTGCGGTAGCGCTGATTGTAGTGCCGGGTATAACGGTAGAGCAAGCTCTGCATCGCCTTGGACAACGGCGCGCGGCTGACTTCGAGCAGCAAATGAAAGTGGTTGGGCATCAAGACGTAGGCATGAAGTAGAGTTCGCGAACGTTCTAACAACCCGCGCCCTAGCGAGCCACGGTCGTCAGCGCAAAGGAATGGGACCCGGCCCGGAGAGTTTCTTGACCAATTCGTTGATCTCGGGGTCGCGCGGGATCTCCCGAATCGCCTTGTCGATCTCTTCCGGCAGCACCGGTTCGAAATCCTCCCGGATAATTTTCTTGTACTCGGCCAGAAATTCGGGATCTTTAAATGTCCGCCGCATCGCATCCCGCAATATCTCTACCCGGTCTTTGGGTGTCCCGGGGGGCACAACGAACGGCGCCCCGGCGTTTCTAAAGGAGCGGAATACGGTAACGAGCTTTCGGTCTGCATCGGATTTCGCGAAGCTCTCGAGCTCCGCCAGTTTGGCGAATCGGGGATGCTTCGATCCCTTGGGAATTTCCACGATGGCGTGAAAATTCATTGTCCCCTTGTCCAGCCAGTCCGAGTTGCGCATCAAAATCGAAGTCGCCAGATTCGACCGGGCATCGATCTCTCCGCTGAGCAGCGCCACGTCGAGTTCGGGACCCGTATAGCCGGTGGTAAATTTCGGCTCTTTTAATCCCATCAAGTAGGCAAACACCCGTCCGGCGACGTATCCGGAATGGCCCACGGACTGGGCGCCCAATCTGATCCCGCTCGCCGCCCGCAGCTTATCCAAGCTGTCCAGACCAAGTTCTTTTCGCGTATAAAACACTTGATGAGCGACGCCCTCAGTCGCGCCGAGATAGATGAACTTGTTGATATCGTACATGATGCCGCTCTCGCCAAGAAGGCTCAGCGCGATCACCGAACCGCTCAAGGCGCCCACGGTCAAACCGTCAGGGCGAACGCTTCTAAAAACATGGTTCGCCCCCTTACGACCTCCGCCGCCCTCCATATAATCGACCACGATCGTTGGATTGCCGGGAATGTGTTTGCGCAAATAGGGAATCAAGGGTCTGAGGCGAACCGACGACGTTCCCGCGGGATCGGTGCTGAGTATTACCGTCAAAGTCTTGCCGTCATAGAAAGGCGTTTGCGCCGAAGCAACGGCAGGCAAAAGAAATATCAGCCCCAAGAAAATACTTAGGACGCTTGTAGTTTTCATTCTTACTTCCTCCAGATGCTGTCTAGTGAGTCGCTGGGTTCTGCCATTTTCACAGCATCAAAAAATTAGCCCGCCGTCATGCAAGTTTGCACGTTCGCCCTGCGCTTTGGCTCATTGCGTTTGCGTAGGGACTGGCGTCAGCGTAGGGACTGGCGTCAGGCTTCAATTTATTGATTTTATTGTGGTCAGGGTCCACACTTTTACGTCTTGACTTTCTTCGGCCCTTTTCCAGTCAGTTAAATTGCGAGATCTACGCGCGATCGGGTTTCTTTTCTACTCGCATGGGACGCCTGTTGGCCAGTTAATGCCAGGATTCTACGCGAATTGGCGGCCGGATGCCAAGGGGAATCTTCAAAAGTGAAACCCGTTCAAATCGTTCCAAATGTTCAACCGCTTCGCTCCGTTCAAATCGTTCCAGACGTTCAACGCCTTACGGCCGTTCAAGGTTCAATGTTCAAGGGTGTAAAGGTGAAGCCCGTTCCAACGGGACAAGGCAGTTCGAGTCGTTCCAGACGTTCCAGACGTTCAACCGCTTCGCTCCGTTCAAAACGTTACAGACTAACCGGTTGAATGTTCAAGGTTTAAGGTTCAAGGCCTCGCGGTGGTTCAACGTTCAATGGTCGGTCATAGTTCCAGACGTTCCAAAAGCCTTATATTAGGTCTGTTGCAAATTATCATATTGGAGATCATGTTTATGTGACACCGATTTCAAGAGCTTTGTGTTTTTCCGGCAAGCCTGAATGACTGAGTCCAACCTGTTTTGATATCATCAGCTGCAACTCAGAGAGTCAGGAGGACAGCTGATGAAAACCGCAAAGGTAGTCGCGATTTCTGGACCCCTCG
>Ga0209726_10006166_pt1 | contig 14084 bp, 10 predicted proteins | sample Subgrocontami54m_FD_187453 | JGI IMG/M metagenome (GOLD analysis project Ga0209726, IMG submission 187453) | Subsurface groundwater microbial communities from S. Glens Falls, New York, USA - GMW46 contaminated, 5.4 m (SPAdes) (version 3) | ecosystem: Environmental > Aquatic > Deep subsurface >... | reverse complement strand
AGCCGTGCCGCCTCGAGCGCGCGAAGAATCACGAACAGATACAACCCGAGCGTGACGAGCACGCCCGCGAATCCCTGCTCCTCGGCAAGCACCGAGAAGATGAAGTCATTGTGTGCGACCGGAAGGAAACGCAACTGGCCCTGCGTTCCCTTCGTGAACCCTTTTCCCCACGGGCCGCCGGATCCCACGGTGATCCGCGCCTGTATCTGCTGGTACCCCGCGCCCTTCGCGTCCTGCGCGGGATCGAGAAATGTCGAAATGCGCTCGCGCTGGTAGTCCTGCAGCGCGAATTTCCACGCAACCGGCGCGATCAGCACGGCCGCGAGCGCGAGAACGCCGATGATCCGCATCGGCATGCCGGCGACGTACGCGATGGCGAACGCCACCGGGATCAGCGTCACGGCAGTCCCGAGATCCGGCTGGCGCGCGACGAGGATGAGCGGGACCGCGGTGATGCAGGCCGCGATCGCGAGGTCTTCGCGGCTGATCGCGCCGCGACGGCTGTCGCCGAAGAACTTGGCGAGCACGAGCGCGAGCGCCGCCTTCGCGAACTCGGACGGCTGCAGGTTGACGACCCCAAGGTCGATCCAGCGCCGCGAGCCCCCGCGGATGACGCCAAAGAACAGGACGTACATCAAGAGCACGAGCACCGCGAGGAAAATCCAATGTGACTTGTCGGCAAACGACCGGTAGTCGATCGTGAGGCAGACGGCCATCGCGAAAAGGCCAAACACGATCCCGTAGATCTGTGTGTAGTAGATGCGGGTGAAGCCGCCGGTGGCGCTGAAGATCTGCGCGAGGCCGATCGCGCACAACGCGAGGATCCCCGCCAGCATTGCCCAGTCGATGTGGTAGTAGAGCCGGCGCTCGAACATGTCCTTACCTGGTTGCGGCAGCGACGGTCGCCTCGGCTACCGCCGTCGGCGGCGTGGCAGGCTGCGTCGCGACTGGCGGCGGCGAGTTCGGATTGTCGGTCGGCACCCCCGACCCTTCGACGCCGCGGATCTTCAGCTCCGGCAGCGGCCGCCCTTCTTTCTTCGCGAAAAAGACTTCCATCGCGTGCTTGGCGACGATCGCGGCATTCGACCCGTGCAGGCCATTCTCGGCCAGGATTGCTCCCGCAATCTGCGGATGATCGCGTGGCGCGAAGAACACGAACCAGCCATGATCCTGGAAGCGCTTCTCCGTCCTGCCCCGGCCGCCCTTGAGCGAGATGGCTTGTGCCGTCCCCGTCTTGCCGGACACGTCGTACCCGGCCAACTGCGCGTTGCGACCCGTGCCGGCGCCGTTCACGACCATCCACAAACCGTCGCGGATCGCCTGCAGCTTGTCGGGATCGATGTCGACCTTCGACTGCGGCGCCGGGGTTGGAGCTGGTACCCAGCCCTTGCCATCGTTCTGGTCGACTGCCTTCACCAGGTGCGGCGTAACCCGCGTACCCCCGTTTGCGAGCGTCGCCATGTAGACCGCCATCGACACCGGCGTCACCGACACCGCGCCCTGACCGATCGCCACCGAGATCGTCTCTCCGGGGTACCACTTCTCGCGCATCCTCTGCCGCTTCCACTCGGTAGACGGCACGAGACCCGTGATCTCGTTTGGCAGGTCGATACCACTGCGGACGCCGAGGCCGAGAAGCGTCGCCCACTTGTTGATCTTGTCGACGCCGGCCATGTTGCCGACGGTATAGAAGAACACGTTGCACGACTGTTCGATCGCGTGGCGGAGATCGATCGTGCCGTGACCGCCCTTTTTCCAGCACTGAAAGATGTTGCCGTAAAAATTTGCGCTGCCGGTGCAATGCACTTTGAAGTCCGGCGTGATGACCCCCTCTTCGAGCGCCGCCAGCGCGACAGCCATCTTGAAGGTTGATCCCGGCGAGTAGCGTCCTTGAATCGCGCGGTCGTTGAGCGGCCGCTCATTGTCCGCCATGAGCGAATTCCACGTGGCGCGATCGATGCCCGCTGCAAACGCGTTCGGGTCGTACGCGGGCTGGCTGGTGAACGCGAGCACTTCGCCGTTCGAAGGGTCGAGGATCACGGCGGCGCCCGCCGTCGCAATACCATCCGCCGCGAGCCCCTTGAAGCCGTCCTCGACGGCTTTCTGCACGTCATAGTCGACGGTGAGCTGCATCCGCTTCCCTTCGGTCGGCGGCTCTTCGTCGAGCGTGCGTATTTCCCGGCCGAGGCTGTTGACGACCACCACCTTGGCGCCGTCCTCTCCCTTCAGCAGCCCGTTGTAGATCTTCTCGATGCCCGACTGGCCGACGATGTCACCACTCCTGAGCGTGTCATCCGACGCCACCATCGCGTCGTTGACCTCGCCGACATATCCGAAGAGATGCGCCGCCAGGGCCGGGTATTGGCGCGTCGGCACTTCCTCGACGACGACGTCGGGCAGCTCGAAGTCCAGCCGCCGCGCCGTGATCGCGGCAACCTGCGCCAGGGACGCGTCCTCGACGACCACGATCGGTCGATAGGTCGGCTCGCTCCGATGCCGCGCGACGATCGCCTTGACGTCGTTCGGGTCGAGACCGGCAACCGCCGACAGCAGCCGGACCGTGCGGTCGATATCTTTGGTGTGTTCGCGGACGATGGAGATCGTGAAGGAATGGCGGTTCTCGACCAGCACTTGTCCGTTGCGGTCGTACAGGATGCCGCGCGGCGCTCGAAGCGCCAGCGTCCGCTGGTGATTGTTCTCCGCCATCTCCTCGAACTTGGCGTGCTGCACGATCTGCAGGAGCCAGAAGCTGATGGCGAGCGCAGCGAACACCATGACGGCGCCGACCTGCAGGACGGTCAGCCGGACAGTGATACGGCGGCGATCTTCGGTAACTGCCATAGATTGTCTTCGGGCCGGTCTCAAGACCCACCCCTACACTCGTGTTAACGTCGTGCCCGTTTCGAGAACCTGCGGCGATCCATCGCGCCCGGAAGCGCCTCGATGATCGTGAACGCGATCATGCCGACCAGCGCGTTCGCAACCGACTGACTGAGCACCGCCACCAGGGCCGAGGGAAACTCCCGCAGCCCGAGCAGTACATACAACCCCATGAACAACGCAGCGTGCACGATCGTCGCAGCGACGAACATCACGAAGCGCGGAAACGCGGCCGTGACGATGAACTGCTGGCCGATGACGCCGGCCGCGAAACCCACGATCGTCTTCGCCAGCCCACCGATGCCAAGCGTACCGCTCGAAAGCGCATCCTGCGCGATGCCCGCTACGCTCCCGGCGAGCATCCCGGTGACCGGCCCGGTGGTGAGCGCAACGTAGACGACCACGATGAGCACGAGGTCCAGAGCCACCGTCCCCCGGACCACGAATCGAGCCAAGCTCGACTGCAATGCCAGCGCCAGAGCGATCGCGATGAAAACACCAGCCGTTTTCACTCGTGGTCCTGGTTCGAACCCGGAGCCGCGACAGCGTCAGGGACCGCTGCCGCCGGCGTCTGCACGACGAGAACTGCTTCCAGCGCCGAAAAATCGACGGCGGGGCGAATCACGATCGTGCTGTACACGCCCGCGCCCCTGTGTACTGATTCTATCTGACCTATGACAAAGCCCTTAGGGTAAATGCCGTCGATGCCTGACGTCACGACGGTGTCACCCACCTTGACGTCCGCCGAACCCGCCACGTAGTCCATCCTCATTTGCTCCCCGCCCGAGCCGATTACTACTCCCTGCGCCCGAGTGCGCTCGATGATCGCCCCGGCCGCGGCATTGCGGTCGATGAGCAGCTGCACCTTTGAAGCCCTGCCAGTCGGCAGGATGATCCTTCCGACGACTCCCGCCGGCGCAATCACCGCCATATCCGGCCGAAGCCCTTCGCTCGTTCCCTTGTCGATCGTGATCGTCCTGAACTCGGGACTTGCGCCGCCGGCGATGACATTCGCCGCGGTCGTCGACAGGGTGAGACTCGTCTTGAGATTCAGCAGGTTCTGCAGCGTTCGCGACTGCTCCGCGACGCCGCGCTCCTGCTGCAGCCGAACGCGCAGCTCGGCGAGCTCGTCTTTCAGCTTGCTGTTGTCGGCGCGCACCTGTTGGAGCGCAAAATAGTCCTCCCACCAGAGCCGGACGTCATCGCCCATCGCGTTCGAGGCTCGCTGCACTTCGGAAAAAGCACCGAACACGACCGCCTCGAACAGCGGCACGCCGCGGTTGGTCGTGACCTGCGTGGAGATCAGGATGACGTGGCCGACGATCAACGTGAGGAAGAGATAGCCGGTGCGCTGGCGGATATCGACGAGGGCCATTGCTTAACGCGCGGCAACTTTCACCGCCACAAGCCACAGAAAGACAGAGGCACAGAGGTCCAACAAGAAATTCTCTGTGTCTCTGTGTCTCTGTGGCCCGTGCCGGCGAACGCCGCTCCTAATCAATTGAGATCTTCCTCAATAAATTGAAGTCCGAGAGCATCTTGCCGGCGCCGAGCACGACCGACGACAGCGGATCCTCCGCCATCGCCAGCGGCAACCCAGTCTCCTCGCGAAGCCGTTTGTCGAGGTTCTTCAGCATCGAGCCTCCGCCGGTGAGCACGATGCCCCTGTCGACGATGTCGGCCGACAGCTCCGGGGGCGTGCGCTCGAGCGCGACGCGGACGGCGTCGACGATGACGTTCACGGTTTCGGCGAGCGCCTCGCGAATCTCCTCGTCGCTGATGGTGATCGTCTTCGGCACACCTTCGATCAGGTGCCGGCCCTTGATCTCCATCGTCATTTTCTCTTCGAGCGGGAAAGCCGAGCCGATCTCCATCTTGATCTGCTCGGCGGTACGTTCGCCGATCAGGAGGTTGTACGTCTTCTTGATGTACTGGATGATGGCTTCATCCATCTCGTTGCCGGCGACACGCACGGCCTTGCTGTAGACGATACCGGCAAGCGAGATGACGGCGATGTCGGTCGTGCCGCCGCCGATGTCGACGATCATGTTGCCCGACGGCTCGGTGATCGGCATACCCGCGCCGATCGCGGCAGCCATCGCCTCCTCGACCAGGTGCACCTCACTCGCCTTCGCGCGGTAGGCGCTGTCCTTGACCGCGCGTTTCTCAACCTGCGTGATTTCCGAGGGGACGCCGATGACGATCCGAGGGCGCACCCACACGTTGCGGTTGTGCGCCTTCTTGATGAAGTAGGTCAGCATCTTCTCGGTGACTTCGAAGTCCGCAATGACGCCGTCCTTCATGGGCTTGATCGCCACGATGTTGCCGGGCGTACGGCCGAGCATCTCCTTGGCGTCCTTGCCTACCGCCTCGACGCGACCATTGATCTTGTTAATCGCGACGATCGAGGGCTCGTTGACGACAATGCCCTTCCCGCGGGCGTAGACGCAGGTATTGGCGGTGCCCAGGTCGATCGCGAGATCACTCGAAAACAGGGAAAAAAACGAGCCGAGAGCCAAGTCGCATACTCCTCTTCAGAAGGCGGACGCCTCCTGAGCAATGTGAATCCCGTTCTTCCCCGCGTCCTTGACCCGGTACATGGCCTTGTCGGCTGCTCGCAGTAACTCTTCGGCCGATGCAGCCACATCCGGGAGGGTCGCGACTCCGATGGAGGCCGTCAAGTGTATGGATAAACCGTCGGACGCCAGGAATTGGCACGCGCTGATGCGGTCCCGGATGCGTTCCGCCACAGACATGGCGCCCTCGCTGCCGGTGTCGGGCAGAATCACAGCAAACTCGTCGCCGCCGAACCGGGCGGAGACGTCGGTCTCGCGGGCGCTGCGGTGGACGATGACGCTTGCCTCGACAAGCGCTTTGCTGCCAGCCTGGTGGCCGTGGGTGTCGTTGACCTGCTTGAAACCGTCCAGGTCGAGGAACAGGAGCGACAGGGGACGGCCGCTGCGTGATGCGCGCTTCGATTCGCGGCGCAGCACAAGGTTGAGGTAGCGCGAGTTGTAGAGCCGCGTCAAGTCGTCGGTCACCGACAGCGCTTCCGCTTTCTGCAGGGCTAGCGCGTTGTCGAGCGCAATCGCCGGCGGCTCGAGAATCGAGCGGAACGAGAGCGCCAGCGCAGGACCGAGCGCCGGAACCGTGGCAGAGGGCACCGGATCGAGCCCCACGAGTGCCCCGACCGTATGATGGCGGCAGACCAGGGGGAACGCGATAGCACTGCCGCTCGCCCCCTTGGGCGCGCGGCTGTCGCGAGCAAGATCGCCCGCAACGAATTCGGAGCCATTTCGCATGACCCAGTTGCCAGCCGCCCAAACCGAGGGCGTCAGGTTCGGGGTCAGGCCATCCTCGGCAATGACGCTGAGCGCGCCGCTGACATCGTGGGCGATGACCGCCCAGCAGGGAGCAGGGATCCACGATCGCGCCTGATGGACCAGCCATCCCGCGACTCTCTTGGGATCCAGAGTCGCGTTGGCCTCGCGGACCGCTTCGATCATCGTCTCGCGGCGATCGAGCTGATTTCTGAGCATTCTCAGGCGCCCTTTCAGTCGCGTGGCGAGATCGGCACGGCGAGTACCACGCCCCACGTCATCAGGAAGGTCAGAGTTGGCGGAGATAGGTGTCACCGCTGACAGGGGCGGGGGCGAGATCGGACATGGTTGGCGGCGGGCGGCCGCTAAGTCCTTCTAAACCTGTCAAATATACCATGAAACCGTTGCGAGCCTGCGGGCGTCTAGCGTACGATGAGAGGCTTCAACACGCTCGAAGGAATGAAATTATGACGATGCTCGACCGAATGCGGCGGCACAAAAACTGGCTCAAGTGGAGCCTTGCGCTGGTAGTGCTGACATTCATCGCGTTTTACATCCCGAGTTTCCTTGACACGACCGGGACGTCGGTAGGCGCCTCCCCGGCGGATGTGGTAGCCACCGTCGACGGGCGCGACATCAGGGGCCTCGACTTTCAACGGCGTTATCAGAGTCAGATTCAATCGTACCAACAGGCGTACGGCGCCGGTATCAACGAACAGCTGCTGCGTCAGCTCGGGATCGATCAACAGATTCTCCAGCAGATGGTCGACGAGCAGGCGGCGCTGACCGAAGCCGAGCGCCAGGGCATCCGCGTCAGCGACGAGGAGCTCGCGCAACAGATCTTTGCGATTCCCGGGCTGCAGGAAAACGGCCGCTTCATCGGCGAGCAGCGGTATGAGCAGCTGCTCGCGAGCCAGTACCCGCCGATGACCAAGGGGGATTTCGAGGAAAGCCTCCGCCGCAGCTTGATGATCGACAAGCTCCGCTCGGCGCTGACCAACTGGATGGCGGTGTCTAACGCGGACCTCGAACGCGAGTACAAGGCGCGGAACGAGAAGGCGAAGCTGCAGGTCGTGGCGCTCACCGCGGACAAATTCCGCGACAAGGTGACGGTCAACGACGCGGACGTGGCGTCGTATTACGACGCGCACAAGGCGGAATACCGCAAGGGCGAACAGCGCAAGGTGCGCTATCTCCTGCTCGATCGCGACCAGCTGCGGTCGCGCATCACCGTATCACCGCAGGACGCGGAGGCCTACTACAACGCCAACATCCAGCAGTTCCAGACGCCGGAACAGGTGCGCGCGAGTCACATTCTCCTGAAGACCGACGGCGGCAAGGATGAAGCCACGGTCCGCAAGCAGGCCGAGGACATCCTCAAACAGGTCAAGGCGCCGGGCGCCGATTTCGCGGCGCTTGCGAAGAAGTACTCGGAAGACGAGGGATCGAAGGCGACCGGCGGCGATCTCGACTACTTCTCGAAAGGGCGTATGGTGCCCGAATTCGAGAGCGCCGCGTTCTCGATGCAGCCAGGACAGATCAGCGACCTCGTGAAATCGCAGTTCGGCTTCCACATCATCAAGGTCACCGACAAGAAGCCCGCGAGCACGCGGACCCTCGACGAGGTGCGCGCACAGATCCTTGACACGGTTGCCTCGCAGCGTGTCGATCAGCAGATTACCGATCGCACTCGCGACCTCGATACGCGGATTACCAAACCTGCGGACTTCGACGCGATTGCGAAGGAATCAGGCATGACGGCCGCGGAGTCGGACTACTTCGCGCGCGACGAGCCCGTGCCCGGCATCGGTTCAGCGCCGCAGGTGGCCTCCTCTGCGTTCGAGTTGACGGACGGCGAAGTCAGCAAGGCGCAGCAGTCGCCGCGCGGTCCCGTGTACATCACAGTGACGGGCAAGCGCGATCCATACGTGCCGAACGTGGACGAGGTGAAGGATCGCGTGCGCGAGGATGTCATCAAGATCCGCGCAGCGGAACTGAGCAAGCAGAAGGCCGCGGAGATTGCCAGCGCGCTGCGCTCGGCGAAGGACTTTGCCGCTGCCGCCAAGGCGCAGGGACTCGAGGCCAAGGATACGGCGCTCATCGCGCGCGGGTCGGCGCTTCCGGACGTCGGCGTCAGCGTCGACGTCGACAAAGCGGCATTCAGCCTTCCGGTCGGTGGGGTCAGCGCTCCGATCCCGACCGCCAGCGGCACGGTGATCGTGCGCGTCGCGGAGCGCGCTGATGTGACGCCCGACGCCTTCAAACAGGCACGGGAGACGTTCCGCACCCAACTGCTGAACGAGCGCCGCGAGCGCTTCTTCTCGTCCTACATGACGAAGGCCAAAGAGGGGATGAAGATCCAGGTGAACAACGACGTCGTGCGCCGGGTGATTGGGACGTAGGACAATCTCCAACTCCCAAGGGGTCGTTTCCACGACCGTGTTCTTCTTGGGAATTGGAAGTTGGGAATTTCCTATCGCACGAACGTGAACGGCATGAGCGCCAGCGGCTCGCCGCGACGGAACGACGTCACCGGTGCCAGGAGCGAAGCGGCGGCCTGGCGCTGTGCAGCGTTCATCAACGTCCCCCACGCGCCCAGCGCGGACGACGAGCTGCCAAGCTCCGTGATCGCTTCGAAGAAGCTGCGCCGCGCTGAATAGACGACGAGCTCCACTTCTTCGTCGGCCGGGATGTGCGCGCGCTCCTTGGCGATCGACACCGCGGTGTCGAGCCCGCCCAGCGCGTCGACGAGACCGCGGTCTTTCGCCTGCGCGCCGGTCCATACCCGACCTTGTGCGACCGCATCGATCCGGTCCGGGGTCGAATGCCGGCCATCAGCGACCTTGGTGATGAAGCTCTTGTAAAAGCCTTCCATGTACTGGCCGACCTTCTCGCGCTGCTCGGGCGAGAATCGCGCGAATGGCGAATAGATATCCGCGTTCTTCCCCGACTTCACCGTCTGCGTCGTTACGCCGACCTTGTTGAGGGTGCCGTCGATGACGAACTTGCCGGCAAAGATCCCGATCGATCCGGTCAGCGTGCCAGGCTGCGCGACGATGACGTGACCCGGCACCGAGATGTAGTAGCCGCCGGACGCCGCCAGGTCCGACATCGAGATGACGAGCGGCCGTGACGGTTTCTGGTCGCGCGTGATTATCAGCTCACGCCACATGACGTCGGACGCCACCGAGGATCCCCCGGGGCTGTCGACGCGAAGGACGATCGCTTTGATCGCGTCATCGTTCCGCAGCCGCCGGAGCTGCTCGACGAAGGTGTCCGATCCGACGACGACGCCGTTGCCGGGGTCGTAGCCGCTCTTGCCCGACGCGATCACGCCCGAGGCATACACGAGCGCGATCCTGGACTGCGGCCGGACGCCGAGCGATCGGGGCGTCACCCGTTGATAGTCATTCCCCTCGACGCGGCGCATGTCACCGCCCAGCCGCAGCTGCGGCACCCGATCATCGAGCTGATCTTCGTAGGCGAGCGCGTCGACGAGACCGGTGCGCACCGCGTCCTCCGGCGCAAACGGACCCTGATCGAGCAGCTGTCGGATCTCCGCCTCCGTCTTCTTCCGGGCGCCCGCAATGCCCCGCACGAGCTGCTCGTACATGTCTGAGTTGAGCGCCTCCGTCATCTCGCGATGCGCGGGCGTGAAGCCCTTCTCGGTGAGCTGGTTCACGGCGGTCTTGTACGCGCCGATCTGGAGAAAGTCCGGATATGCCCCAAGCTTGTCCAGCGTGCCTCGCATGAACACTTCATACGACGCGACGCCGGTGAGGTCGAGCGCGCTCGTCGGCAGCAGGAACACGCGGTCCGCGGCGCTGGCAAGGTAATACTCGCGGTCGCCGCCATACTCGAGGAAGGCGACAACGATCTTCCCTGACTTGCGGAAGTCGAGCACCGCGTCGCGCAGCTCCTGGACTTTGGCCCAGAACGGCGACTCGAACGAGGACGGCATGAGCAGGACGCCGGTGATACGCGGATCACGCTTCGCGAGCCGCAGACTTTCGACGAAGCCGCGGACCGTGGTGGTGTTGCGGCCGATCAACTGGCCGACCACGTCGTCGGGAACCGTCTCCTGCAGCTCGCCTCCGGGCCGGAGCACGAGCGTCGAATCGTCCTCGATTGACGGTCCACGGGAGACGAGCAGGTAGACGAACGCAATGCCGGTCACGGAGACGGTCACGGCAAGCGCGATGAAGCTCAGGACGAAAACAACGCCGCGGCGAAGCGCCACGAGACCTCCTCTTCAAAAACTCCCAACACCCAGCTTCCCAACTCCCAAGACGATACACAAAGTCGGCGCGACATATGCGCAAACCTTTTCTTGGGGGTTGGGAGTTGGAGGTTGGGAGTTGGTAAGCTCAGCATGCTGCTCGTCGACGAAATTCCGGGCGATCGCCACGTATAATCGCGTGATGGCGCGAGTGTCGACGGCCGTGTTCGTCAGCGTCGTTGCGACATGCACGGCACTGCTCGCCGCGCGTCAATTCTCCAGCCCCAGCGCCTGCGATCCGGACAATGGCGGTCTTGCACTGACCACGGGCTTCTGTGCCACTGTCGTTGCCGACGCTCTCGGCCCCGCGCGCCACATCACCGTCGCTCCAAACGGCGATTTGTATGTGGAGCTCCACGACGACAAGGCGCCAGGAGGCTCGGTGATTGCGCTGCGCGACACGGACGGCGATGGCCGGTTCGACGAGCAGCAGCATTTCGGTGCTGGCGTTGGTGGCACGGCCATCGCGTGGCGCAACAACCAGCTGTATGTCGGGGCAGACACGAAGATCGTGCGGTTCCAGATGGACGGCGTTGCCCTCCTTCCGATCGGACCTCCTGAGGTCATCGTCGGCAATCTTCCGAATGCCGGCGGTCACTCGGCAAAGTCATTTGCCTTCGGTGAGCACGGCGAAATCTACGTGCACGTCGGCGCGCCAACCAACAACTGTCAGACCCGGGATCGCGTGGCCGGCGCCCCCGGGCGACGCCCGTGCTCCGATCTCACGCTCGGGGCGGGCATCTGGCAGTACGAGGCGGATCGTGTCGGCCAGGTGCATTCGGCGAACAACCGGTTTGCGACAGGAATCCGGCATACCGTAGGCGTGGCGTGGAACACGACCACACACTCGCTCTGGGCGGTGCAGAACGGCCGCGATCAGCTCACTCTGTGGCCCGCGTTCGACGCTATGAAGAACGCCGAGCTGCCGGCGGAAGAACTGCAAGAGATCAAACAAGGCGCGGATTACGGCTGGCCGTACTGTTACTTCGATCCGCTCCTGAACAAGCGCGTGGAGGCGCCGGAGTACGGCGGCGACGGGCAGGCGACTGCCGATTGCGCGAAGTACGCAAGGCCGGTCGCGACGTTCCCCGCGCATTACGCGCCGCTCGACCTGCTTTTCTACACGGGGACGCAGTTCCCGGCGGAATATCGCAACGGCGCATTCGTCGCGTTCCATGGGTCGTGGAACCGTTCGCCGCTCCCGCAGGTCGGGTACAACGTGATGTTCCAGCCGCTCGACCATGACGTCTCCACCGAAACAGCTCACGTTTTTGCAGACGGGTTTGCGGGCACGCCGCGGCCTGCACCGGCGACCGCGCAGCACCGACCCGTGGGACTCGCGCAGGGGCCGGACGGGTCGCTCTACGTGTCGGATGATTCCGGCGGTCGGATTTGGAGAATCAGCTACACGGGGATGAAATGACAGGGGCAGGTGCGAGGGGTGCGAGAGGTGCGATGGGTGCGGCGCTGCTGCTCTACGGTCTATTGACTTCGTGTGGCGGAGACAACATGGGACATTCGAATATCACTCAGTTGATGAGGCAGGACGCAAAGGCCGGCGCCGGCGCGGAAGCTGTGCCGGGACGGCAGGTGCAGGTGCACTACACCGGCTGGCTGTACGATGAAGCAAGCAGCGACCACAAGGGACGCAAGTTCGACAGCTCGCGCGACAGCAACGAGCCGTTTTCGTTCCGTCTCGGCGCAGGCCAGGTGATTTCCGGGTGGGACCAGGGGGTCGCCGGAATGCGAGTCGGCGGCCAGCGCACGCTCACCATCCCACCGGACCTTGGCTACGGCGCGCAAGGCGCAGGCGGCGTGATTCCCCCGAACGCGACGCTCGTCTTCGACGTCGAGCTCCTGGATGTCAAATGACGCCGGTTCGAAGATCATCGATGTCGACATCGCAGAGCTGAGCGCTGCCGGCGATGGCGTCGCATCCGCTGGACGCCTGCGCATCGAGGTACCGTTCACCATCCCCGGCGAGCGCGTGCGCGTCCGACTCGATCCCGGCCGCAACGGCCGCGTCTTTCCCGCCCTCCTTGAAATCCTCCGCGCTTCACCGCACCGTGTTCGCGCACGGTGTATCCATTTCGGTCCTGATGCCGAGCCAGGGCTTGGCGCGTGTGGCGGCTGCGCGTGGCAGCACATCTCCTATCCGGAGCAGCTCCGGCTGAAAACCGCACTCGTGAACCGCCTCGTTGGCGCCGCGATGCCCGGCGCGCCGCGTGCGCAGGAGACGCTGCCGGCCACACCGCTCGACCGGCCGTGGGGATACCGCAACAAGGTGCATTTCGTCTTCGGTAACCTCCGTTTTGGTGGACGCCGCCACGACACAACGCTGGTCATGGGGCACTATGCGCGCGGTTCACGCCGCGTGATTCCCGTGCGCGAGTGTCCGGTCCACGACGAGCGTGGCAACGCGTTGGCGTTCCGCGCGCGCGACACGTTTACCTCAGCGGCCCTGAACGCAGCCGGCGCCGATGGCGGGGTGCTCCGCAGTCTCGCGGTACGTGTCGGGTGCCACACGGAGGAGATCATGGCAACGGTCGTCGTCTCGAGCGATTCGGATCGCCGACTCCGGACGGCGACTCGCCGTCTCCTCGAAGAGAATCCACCCACGTCCGTGCACCTCAACCTGCATGAGCGAGACGACGCATTCGTTTTCGGTGAGCGGACCCGACGGCTCAGGGGATCGGAGCGGATGCGCGAGCAGGTGGCCGGCGCCTCGTTCCTCATGTCTCCCCAAGCATTTTTCCAGACAAATGTACGCGCCGCCGAGATCCTCGTCGGTCTCGTGCTCGCTGCGATTCCCGAACACTCGCACGTGATCGATTTGTATGCGGGCTGCGGGCTCTTCGCGATCCCGCTCGCGCTCGCCGGGCACGACGTCGTCGCCGTGGAAGAGAACCGCCTGGCGGTGGCGGACGGAGAGGCGGCGCTGCGGCTGAACGCCGCCGCGCGCAACCAGTGCCGATTCGTCGCGCGTCGCGTTGAAGCGGCGATTGGCTCGATTCGCCGTGCGGACGCCGTCGTACTCGACCCACCGCGTGACGGCTGCGCGGCGTCAGTGGTGCAGGAGGTTTTTGGACGACTGCGACCGACACGCGCGGTCTATGTGTCGTGCAATCCTGAAGCGCTCGCCGACGACCTCACGACCATCTGCGCTGCAGGGTATCGAATCCGCTCAATGCAGCCCGTCGACATGTTCCCGCACACGGCACATGTAGAGACCGTCGTGGTCCTCGAAAGGCTCTGATTTCAGTAACTTATTGAAAACACGTGGTATAGCCTGTTGACAAGCCGTCGGAAGTGCTGGAAATTGTCGTATAAGAGACCTTACAGTCATATTGAGTTACATCATCCCCTGTAGTCCCGGAAGGAAAGTGTCGATAGAAGGATCGGTATTCATGAAACGGACACATTTAGCGATCCAGTTGGCCCTCGTGCTGACTGCGACTGCGGCCGTCAGCTGGCCGCAATTTCGCTCGGTTCGTCGTGCGCCGAGCGTGTGGCAGTACGCACCCAATGCATCGCGGCAGACGCAGGCGGACGAGCTTGCTCGCGCCGACCAGGATCCGACTCGGGCAGCCGTTGTCGGTTTTCGT
>Ga0209726_10006165_pt1 | contig 14086 bp, 10 predicted proteins | sample Subgrocontami54m_FD_187453 | JGI IMG/M metagenome (GOLD analysis project Ga0209726, IMG submission 187453) | Subsurface groundwater microbial communities from S. Glens Falls, New York, USA - GMW46 contaminated, 5.4 m (SPAdes) (version 3) | ecosystem: Environmental > Aquatic > Deep subsurface >... | reverse complement strand
ACCTTGTATTGTCCGAAAATAAGAAAGAGCGCGCCCACGGCAATGCGCAGACCCGCCAGAACGCGGGCATTCCTGTCCTCGGTTAAGGATGCCATTGGAGCGTTGTCTCCTTTTCCGCGGTTCTCCACTACTGGTCTTTCCACTCCGGGAGGCGGCCGGGAGTGTAGGGAGCGCCGGCGGCTTCCAGGGCTTTTTCCAGTTTGAGCAGATCGGTTTCCACGAGCGCGCGAAGCTTGGCGAGCTCGCCAGAAAACTCCTGAGCCGCTATGGAGTAGGCGTCCATGTGTGTCTGCGTGGGACGCGAAATGGACAGGCGCTGGTCGCCGGCAATGCCGCCTACGCGCTCGGAAATAGCAGGCGGGGCGAACTGAAGCTCGCCGCAACAGACCTAGTGCTGTTGCAACTTTTTCTGACTAGGCGTAGGAGCGAAAAGCAGATTCCTCGTCCCGATCAAAACCATCGGGACTCGGAATGACAACGCGCTCGGTTCTTCCTAGGCGGATCAAGTTGGAACAGCACTAGGAGAAGAGACCCAGCCGACGGCCGACCGCGGTGCGCAGCCGTCCCCAGACGGCACCGAATGCACCTCCCTGCGCAGCGGTGCTGAGACTGGTTTCGAGCTCGGCTAAATACGAATAGGCGACCGGCACGACGAGCAGGGTGAGCAGGAGACAGAGCGACTGGCCGCCGATGATGGTAACAGCAATGGAGGCGCGCTGCTCGGAGCCGGCGCCGATGCCGATGGCCACGGGAATCAGGCCGGCGACAATCGAAAAAGTGGTCATCAGGATGGGCCGCAGGCGGACGCGATTGGCTTCCAGGATGGCCTCGCGCAGCGGACTTCCCTGCCGGCGCAGGAGGTTGGTGTAGTCCACCTGCAGAATGCCGTTCTTTTTCACGATGCCCAGCAGAAGGAAGACGCCGAGGGAACTCCACAGGCTCAGGGAGCGGCCGGTGATCCACAGGGAAAACAGCGCAAACGGAATGCTAAGCGGCAGCGTGAGCATGATAACGAAGGGATGCGAAAAGCTCTCAAACTGCGAGGCGAGCACCATGTACATGAAGATGGACGCGAGCAAAACGGCCATGAGCATGTTCTGCGTGGTCTGCTCGAGGATCTTCACTTGGCCGGAAAAGGCGTAGCTGTAGCCCGGGGGCAAGCTGACTTCTTTGATGGCTTTGACCGCGAAGGCCGCACCCGCGTCGAGGGGATAACCGGTGGCCACGTTGCCGCCGACGGAGACCTGGAACTCGCGGTTGTAACGCTGGATGGTGGCGGGCCCTGCGCCGCGGTTGATGGCGGCCAGATTTTCAAGACGCACCAGGCCGACTTTGCTGGAAGGAACCATCAGGCGAGCGAGCACGTCGGGATTGTCGCGCTGCTGGGGCAGCAACTGCATGGTGACGGGATATTGCTCGGAACCTTCCTTGTAAGAGGAGATTTCGTCCTGGCCGGAATACATCAGGCGGACAGTGGAGGCCACATCGGTCATGCGCACGCCGAGGTCGGCGGCACGCTGGCGGTCCACTTTGACCTGCAATTCGGGCTGGTTGAGGTTTAGCGTGGGATTGACGTCCACCAGGCCTGGGAAGACGCGCATCTTGGCGGCGGCCTGCTTGGACAGCTCGACCAGGGTATCAATGTCCGGGCCGCGCAGAATGACGCGCACAGGGAAATAGGTTTCTCCACCGAGCACGGAAGGCAGACGGACATTGAACGTGATGTTGTTGTAGCCGGTCAGGATTCTGCGGATTTCGCCGGCAATTTGCATGTGGGACTTTTTGCGCTCGCCGGCGTCCACGAGGCGGATATAGAGCCGCGCACGATTGGTGCTGCCCCAAGTGGCCGCCTGCACGAACTCTACTTCGGGGATTTTCTCGATCTTGTGCACCATTTCCGTGACCGTCGTGACGGTGCGGTCCAGCGCGGTCCCTTCCGGCAAACTCATGTTGGCATTCAGCTCGCTCTGATCATCCGGCGGAATCCAGTCGCGGCCCACCAGCGGATAGAGCACCCAAGTGGAGGCAAACGTGACCACGCAGATGACCAGAATGGCCAACCGGTGGTCCAGCGCCCAGACTAAGATGCGGTGATAGAAGGTCTCCATGACGTGGAAGAAACCGAATTCGCGCGAGCGCGCGTGACCCGCCTCCGCACGGACCTTCAAAAAGCGCGAGCTCATCATGGGAGTGAGCGTGAAGCTCACCAGCAGGGAGACCATGATGGCCATGGCCATGGTCCAGCCGAAGGAGTTGACGTAGCGGCGAGCGTAGCCGGTCATGAAAGCGATGGGGAGAAAAATAATGACGAGCGAGAGAGTGGTGGCCATTACCGCGGGGCCGATCTCGCGAGTCGCCTCGATGGCCGCGCGCTTGCGCTCCACGCCCTTCTCTTCCATGAAACGGAAAATGTTTTCGAGCACGATGATGGCGTCGTCAATGACGATGCCGACGGCGAGGGTAAGCGCCAGCAGGGTCATATTGTTCAAGGTGAAGTCCATGTAGCGCATCAGCGTGAAGGTGGCGATGATGGAAGTAGGAATGGCCAGAGCGGCGATGATGACCGCGCGCCAATTGCGAATGAACAGCAGCACGACGATGCTGGCCAGAATGCTCCCCAAGGTGAGGTGCTCGAGCAGGGAGTCCTTGGAGGCGCGGATGAAGATGGAGTTGTCGCGAATGGTGACGAGCTCTATGCCCGGCGGCAACTCGTCCTTCATGCCGGCCAGGCGCTCCTTGACGGCGTCGGCGACGCGAACGGTGTTGGTGCCGGACTGGCGGCGAATATCGAGAGTGACGACATCGCGGGGCGGGGCCGACTTACTGGAGAGCATAGACCAGTTGCGCAGCTCTTCGGCGCCATCTTCCACCTGGGCGACGTCGCGCAGGCGCAGCGGCGTGCCGCCGCGGTTGGAGACGATGATGTCCGCAAACTGCGCGGAAGAGCTGACGCGGCCGAGCGTGCGCAGGCCGAGATCCTGCTGCCCGCTGACCATGCGGCCGCCGGGGGCTTCAATGTTTTCGTTGCGCACGGCGTTGCGGACGTCGAGCACAGAAAGGTTTTGCGCGGTGAGGCGCTCGGCATCGAGCAAAATGCGAATCTGGCGCCCTTGCGCGCCGGAGAGGCTGACTTCGCCGACGCCGTCCACAGTCTGAATGGCGCGGCGGACAATTTTGTCGGCGATTTCCGTGAGCTCGCGGCGGTTGGTGGCACCGCTGCGGCCGGCCACGAGCAGAGTCATGATGGGGTCCGAGTCGGGGTCGGATTTGCGAATTACCGGCGGCAGAATGCCGGGAGGCAGGCGGTTGACGGCGCCGGAAACTTTTTCGCGGATGTCCTGCGTGGCCCCGTCAATTTCACGTTCGAGGACGAATGTGATATTGATACGGGCATTGCCCTCGGTGGCGTAAACTTGCATTTCCTCAATGCCGCTGACCGTGGAGATGGCGTCTTCCAAAGGCAACACGACGCTGGTAATCATTTCCGGGGGACTGGCACCCGGAAGACTAACACTGACATTGACGTTGGCGGGATCCGCGCGGGGAAAGAGGTCCACACCCAGCTCGCGATAGGAGAACACGCCCAGCGTAACCAAAAACGCGATCAGCATGACCGCGAATACGGGCCGATTGACGCAAACTTCCGCCAGCTTCATAGACTATTCCTTCGCATCTTTCGCGGACGCTTCTTTCACCGCAGCGCCAGCATGAAGATCGCCTTTTACCGCCACGGCGAGGCGCTCACCAACGGCGAGACCCGAAAGGATCTCCGATTGGGAATCGCGGTGCGCGCCCACCTGCACATCGCGCTCTTCCACCGTGGAACCATTCAGCACAAATACTTTGTAGATGCCGTAACGATAGCTCACTGCTTTGTCCGGAGCGAGGAGGATTTTCTCCGCGAGATTGCTGGGCAGCGAGGCCTGAATGAAAAAGCCGGGCTTCAAGCGGCCATCGCCGTTGGGTATGAGCGCCTCGACTTCAAAGGTGCGCGTCTCCTGGGTCACCGTGGGATTGATGCGCAAGACGGTGCCGCGAAACACTTCGTTGGGATAGGCCTCGACGCTCACTGCCACGGAGGTCCCGGTCTTGACGACGCCGGCCCACTTCTCCGGCACAGCGAGGCGCGCGCGAAGCTGATCGGTGCGCACGACCACGGCCACGGGACTTTGCACGCGCACGAATTCGCCGACGCTGACGCGGCGCTGCTTGATGGAGCCGGGGAACGGCGCGCGAATGGACGTGTCGGCAAGTTTCTTTTCGGCGAGCTTGGCGGCGGTCTCGCTGGACTGCAGCTGCGCCTTCAACTGCTCCACTTCCTGCAATGCAAGGTCGTGCGTAGCGCGGGCGCCTTTGAAGCGAGTGGCGGCTTCGTCGAGCTGCTGCTGGGAGATGAGCTTGTCGCGGAAGAGCTGCTCGGCGCGGAGATTCTTTTGCTCGGCGTCAAACATCTCCGCGGCGGCGCGCCGGACGGAAGCGACCTGTGAAGGATCGCGCGGCAGGGGGTCTGTGGGACCCAGTCCGAGACGCGCGCGAACCTGCAACACGGCAGAGCGCTGGCGGTCGAGGTCGTAGCGCAGTTCCAGGGGAAAGATCGTGACCAGTACCTGGCCCTCGGTGACGCGGTCGCCCACGTCGGCCAGGACCTTTTCCACGCGGCCTTCCACCTCGGAGCTGACCGTGCTTTCTTCGAGCGGAAAGAGCGAGCCGACGGCTTGCACTTGCCGTGGCACAGCCTTTTCCACGACGGTGAAGATGCGCACATCAATGGGGTTGGCGGAATCGCCGCGAACGCTGGTTTCCCGCGCGCGAGAACAGCTTCCCGCCGTCAGGAGGAGCATTGCTGCGCATGAAGCGATGAGACGATTATTGAGCATAGGAGTAAGAGTCCGGTCAAAGGGCATACGTATCCGCTCGCACACTACCCAATTTGGACGCAAGAGGTGCGTTTCGGGTTACGTCGCCGGTCTAGGGCTGACCTCCCGCGCGGGCGGGCGCATCTTTTTTCATGTACTTCTCAAACCAGAAGCGCAGGTACAACTGCGTGCGCGCGAAATTTGAGGGTTTGGATGTGGTGCCGTGGAATTCATCGTTGAAGCGCACCATGGCAGTGGGCACCTTGCGCATGCGCAGCGCTTCGTAGAACTCCTCGGTCTGCGAGATGGGCGTGCGCAGGTCGTTGACGCCGGTCATCAACATGGTAGGCGTCTTCACGTTGCCAACATACATGATCGGCGAGCGGGCGAGATGTTCGCTGGGATCTTCCCACGGCAGCTTTTTGAAGTTGCGGTACCAGGAAGAGCCGTCGGTGGTGCCCACGAAGGACATCCAGTTAATGACCGGGCAGTTGGAGGAGGCCGCGGTGAAGCGGTCAGTGTGGCCTACGATCCATGCGGTGAGCACGCCGCCGCCGCTGCAGCCGTAGACGAACAGGTTGCGCGTGTCCACGTAGCCCTTGGCAATGATTTCATCCACGCCCTTCATCAGGTCGTCGAAATCCTTGCTGGGGTAGGCGTTATTGATGGCGTTGCCGAAGGAGCTGCCGTAGCCCGTGGAGCCGCGCGGGTTGGTGTAGAGCACCAGATAGCCGTTGGCGGCATGCTCCTGCCAGCCGAAGTTGAAGCCGACGCCGTACATGGCGTGCGGGCCGCCGTGAATGGTGAGCATCAGCGGATATTTTTTCTGCGGGTCGAAATCCGGCGGCTTGATCACCCAGCCCTGGATTTTGAAATTGTCCGCGGAGGTGTACCAGATTTCCTCGACCTGGCCGAGCTTGACGTCCTGCAGCACATCGTCGTTCACCGTGGTGAGCTGCTTGACTTCCGATTTGGCCAGCGAAAACGTGACGATATCGCTGGGCTTGTAGTAGCTCATGAGAGTGCCGGCGGCCTGGCCATTGGCGTTGATGGAAGAAACCGAAAGCATGTGGTTGCCCTGGGTGAGCTGCTTGATTTCGCCGCGCAGCGGAGCGAAATGCAGATTGCGCGTACCGCGGTCCTCGGCGGTGAAATAGATGCCGCTGGAATCGGGAGCCCAGGTGAGGCCGTCCGGGCTGCGGTCCAGAGTGCCGGTGAGCAAACGTGGATTCGAGCCATCCAGCCCCATGACGTAGAGCTTGGTGGTCTGGTAGGTGTCCTGCGACCAATCGTTGCCGAGGTAGGCGACCAATTTGCCGTCGGGCGAAACCTCGGGGCCGACGTCAGGGCCCTTGCGCTTCGTAAGTTGACGGATGGTTTTGTCCGCAGTGTTCACCGCGTAGATTTCGGACTCGCGCCACTGATACTCCCAATCGTCGGTGCGCAGGCCGCTGAAAAGAATTTCGCGGCCGTCGGGGGTCCAAGAGATGGCCGTGCCGTGCTCGAAGTCACCCGAGCTCAACTGGCGCGGCGTGCCACCGCTGGCGGTGACCACGAACACATGGCGCGTGCCTTCCTCGATGAAGCCGATGCGGTCGCGGCGGTAATTCATGCGCTCGATGATGCGGGGATTTTCCGTCCACTTGGCGCCATCGGGCCGCGCAGGCATCTTGATGTTCCAGGAATCTTTTTTGGGAACGAGCATGGTGAAGGCGATGGACTGGCTGTCCGGCGCCCACGCGATGCCGTCCGGCGCGCGGTCCACGCGCGTGATTTGCATTTGCGCACCTTCCGCATCCATCCAGCGCACCCACAGCTGCGAGCCCTTGGGTTGACCCTCGGCCAGATAGGCAGTGCGCGTGCCGTCGGGCGACCATAGCGGCGACGAGCCCTCCACCAGGAAGCGGTTGCGGCTGCCGTCGGCGTTCATCACCCAGATGGCCGACTTGGACTGGTCATTGAGCTTGTCGATCCAGCCGCGGACATACACGATCTGCTTTCCGTCCGGAGAAATCTGCGGATTGGACACATTCTCCAAGTCGAAGTAGGAATCAAGTGAGAGCTTGCGGGTTTGCGCGGCCAAAGGCGCGGCCACGCTCAGAAAAAAGACTGCAAGCACCAGCAGTGCGGTACGGTTTCGCAACATGGGAACCTCCCGTTTCGACTGAACTCACAGAAAACCACAGAGAGCGAGGCATTCTACCTGCCTCGGGAGAGACGTACAACACTTGAACGCGGCGGGGCGATTCGAAAAGCGGAGCGATGGCTTATTTGCGTGAGGCCAAGGCCTGCAGGCTTTCCGCGCAGGCGGCAATCGTGCGGTCCATGTCGGAATCGGAATGGGCTGCGGAGACGAAGAGCGCTTCGAACTGAGACGGAGGCAAGAACACTCCGCGCTCGAGCATGTGCAAGAAGAACTCGCCGAACATGCGGGTATCGGATTTTTTCGCGTCGTCGTAATTCGCCACGACCCCGGCGGTGAAAAACAGGGTCAGGAGCGAAGCGGCGGCGTTGACGCGCGCATGGATGCCGGACTTGGCGATGGCGGCGCGAATGCCGGCGACGAGTTTCTCCGCCTGGCGATTGAGCTGGTCGTAAAAGCCGGGGGCCTCGAGCTGTTTCAGCGTCTCGATGCCCGCGCGCATGGCCAGCGGATTTCCCGAAAGCGTCCCCGCCTGATAGACCGGCCCGAGCGGCGCGACATTCTTCATCAACGCCGCGCGGCCGCCATAGACCGCCGCGGGAAGCCCGCCGCCAATGATTTTGCCAAGCGTAGTAAGGTCGGGCTGAATGCCGTACACCGCCTGGGCGCCTCCATGCGCAAGGCGAAAACCGGAAATGACTTCGTCAAAAATGAGCAAGGCGCCATGCTGGTGGGAAAGGTCGCGCAAGCCGCGCAGAAAGCCATCCTGCGGCGGCACAACGCCCATGTTCGCCGCGATCGGCTCGACGATGACCGCGGCGATTTTGCCGCGATGCGCATCCAAGAGGCGCTCGACGGAAGCGATGTCGTTGTAGGTCGCGTTCAGCGTAAGGGCAGCGAGACTTTCCGGCACGCCGGGGCTGGAGGCGATGCCCAGCGTGGCCAGTCCGGAGCCCGCCTGAGAAAGAAAACTGTCCGCGTGGCCGTGATAGCCGCCGTCGAATTTCAGAATGAAGTCTCGCTTTGTAAAGGCGCGCGCCAGGCGCACGGCCGACATGGCCGCTTCCGTGCCGGAACTGACGAAGCGGAGCATTTCGAGCGAAGGCATAGCGCGGCGAATGGCGCGGGCCAGCTCGGCTTCGAGCGCAGTGGTCATTCCGTAGCTGGTACCGCGGGAGGCTTGGTCCTGGATGGCAGCGGTGACGGCGGGATGCGCGTGGCCGAGAATCATCGCGCCCCATGAGCAGACGCAGTCGATGTATTCGTTGCCGTCCACGTCGAAGATGTGTCCGCCGGAGGCGGACTCGACGACAAGGGGGTCGCCGCCGACAGCTTTGAAGGCGCGCACGGGGCTGTTCACGCCGCCGACGAGGATTTTCTGCGCTTCTTCGAAAATGGCGCGAGAACGGGAACGAGGATTCACAGGGATCTCCAAAACTGAAAGCTCACGCCTTGAGCCAGCGGGCGGCGTCCTTGGCGTGATAGGTGAGGATCATGCTCGCGCCGGCGCGCTGAATCGAGGTAAGGATCTCAAGCGTCACGCGCTGCTCGTCAATCCAGCCGTTGCGCGCGGCGGCCTTAACCATAGCGAATTCCCCGCTGACGTTGTACGCGGCCACGGGCACGTCGAAGCGCTCGCGCACCGCGCGGATGATGTCCAGATAGGGCAGCGCGGGCTTGACCATCACCATGTCCGCGCCTTCTTCGATATCCAGCGCGACTTCCTTGAGCGCTTCGCGAGCGTTGGCGGGATCCATCTGGTAGCTGCGGCGGTCGCCAAACTGCGGCGCAGACTGCGCGGCTTCGCGGAACGGCCCGTAAAAACCGGAGCAGTACTTGGCGGCGTAGGCCAGGATGGCCACGTCTGCGAACGTGTGCTCGTCGAGCTTGCGGCGGATGGCGGCCACGCGGCCGTCCATCATGTCCGAGGGCGCCACGATGTCGGCGCCGGCGCGCGCGTGGGAGAGGGCCTCCGAAGCGAGGAGATCCAGCGTGGGATCGTTGAGCACGACGCCGTGCTCCACCACGCCGCAGTGGCCGTGGCTGGTGTATTCGCAGAGGCAGACGTCGGTGATGACGACGAGATTCAATTTCGCCTTGCGGATGCCGTCGATGGCCCGCTGCACGGTGCCCTTGGGGTCGGAGGCTTCCGAGCCTTTTTCATCCTTCTTTGAGGGGAGGCCGAACAAAATGATCGCGGGGATGCCGAGGGACTCCACTTCGCGGCATTCCTCGACAATTTGATCGGCGGATTGCTGAAAAATGCCGGGCATGGAGCTGACTTCCGTGCGCACTTTTTCGCCCGGGCAGACAAACATGGGGTAGATGAAGCCGTCGGTGGTGAGGCGCGTTTCGCGAACCATGCGGCGGATGAGTTCGGTGCGCCGCAATCGGCGCGGGCGATGAACGGGAAAGGTCATGGCGATTTGGCTCCAGAGGGCGCGTGATGCTCGACCCACGAAATGATGCCGACAACAAGACCAGCCGCCGAGGAATCCTCCGCGACGATCTCGGCAACAAAACCGGCCTGCTGAATGGCACGGGCGGTCACCGGGCCAATCGCGGCCAGCACAATTCGCCCGGACAACCGGCGCAACGCATCCGCGCCAATCTGCTCGACGAGTGAATGGAAGGCTGAGGGGCTGGCGAAGGTAATCACATCTGCAGCGCCTTGCCGAATTTGCTCCAGCTCATTCTCCGCGGCGTCGTGCACCGCGAGGGTGCGATAGGCGACCACGTCGGTGACCTGCGCGCCGGCGCGGCTGAGGGCGGCGGGCAAATCGGCGTCGGCGCGGTCACTGCGCGGCAAGAGCACTTTCTTGCCGAGCACGTACTCGCGCAACTCCTGCGCCAGCCCTTCGCCGGTGTTGCGCGAAGCGACGAATTTAACGACAAGCCCTTCCTGCCGCGCGGCCTCCGCGGTGGCCGGGCCGACCGCAGCGACGGAGGGCGGCGCGCCCGCCAGGACCGATAGGTCGAAGCCCCGTTCGCGGCAGCGCGCGGCGAAAAAACGCACGGCGTTCTGGCTGGTGAGCAGCAGCCAGTCGAAGCGAAAAAGCGAAAGGATGGCAGCATCGAGAAGCTGCTTGTCCTCCGCCTCCGCAAAGGCTACCGAGGGCACCAGCAAAACTTCCGCGCCGTTTTCCTCGAGCGCGCGCACCAGGTCGCCGGCTTGTTCCGCGGCGCGTGTAATCACCACACGCTTGCCCGCCAGTGGTTTTGTGTTAGCTGCCATAATTTGCACGCCCAGCTAGTTGCAGGAGGCGCCCTGCGCCGGCCGCGAGAAGTTTATCCGCCAAGGCGCGGCCCAGAGCTTCGGCGTTTTCGGGAGAGCCAGAGGCCGAGTCGCGCAGGTGCTCGGAACCATCGGCGGCGAGCACGATGGCGTCGAGCCTGAGCCGCCCAGCTTCGATGCGACCCCATGCGCCGAGCGGCACCTGGCAGCCGCCTTCGAGTTTCGCCAGCAGCGCGCGCTCCGCGGTGACGCAAGCGCGCGTTTCCGCATGGTCGAGTTTTGCAAGCAGCTCCATGATGTCCGCGTCTGCGGCACGGCATTCGATTCCCAGTGCGCCTTGTCCGACAGCAGGTAACACACTCTCCGCGCTGAAAATGTCCGTAATTTTTTCGCTCCAGCCCAAACGGTCGAGGCCTGCCTTGGCGAGGACGATGGCGTCGTACTGGCCTTCGTCGAGCTTACGAAGTCGAGTGTCCACGTTGCCGCGCAGCTCGAGGACGGTAAGGTCCGGGCGAAGCTGACGCAACTGCGCCTGGCGGCGCAGGCTGCTGGTGCCCATGCGCGCACCGTGGGGCAAGTCCGCAAACTTCATCCCGCCGCGGGCCACCAAGCAATCGCGCACGTCCACGCGGCAATAAATGGCAGGAAACGCGAGGCCGGCGGGGATTTCCGTGGGCACGTCCTTCATGCTGTGGACGGCGAAGTCTACTTCGTGGGCGAGTAAGGCGTCTTCGAGTTCCTTGATGAACACGCCCTTCAGGCCAATCTGGCCCACGCCGCCCTGCTGAAAGCGATCGCCGGAAGTCTTGATGATCACAATCTCCGCGGTCATCCCGAGGCGCGCGATTTCGTCGCCAATGAAATGCGCCTGCCAGAGAGCCAGCTTGCTGCCGCGGGAGCCGATGCGCAGGGAGGTCATGGCTGGTTCTTTTCCAGGCCGAAGAGGTGGCGGACGGCCTCAATCTCCTCGAGCTTGCGGCGGAGTTCCTTCTCCCCGCGCAGGCGGCTGGCGGGCTGCTCCAGAATGCTGTCGAGCAATTCGGCGGTGAGGCGGGCGACGCGCTCGCGGTCTTCCGGAGCGAGGTGCTCCATTTCGTCCATATGCTTGCGGAGAAATTCTTCGCGATTGTGCTGGAGCTTGTCGCGCAGCTCAGCCAGCAAGGCGACGCTTCGGGCGCTGGCCTGCCAACTCTTGAATTTTTCGAGCTGCTCGGAAATAAGGGCTTCGGCGCGAGGAATTTCCTTTTCGCGGGCGTGCTTGTTCTGCTCGACGATTCCCTTCAAATCGTCGATGGTGTAGAGGTAAAGGTTATAGAGATCGGCGACGCCGGGCTCCACGTTGCGGGGCACGCCGAGGTCAATCACAAACATGGCGCGGCCGCCGCGGGAGTGCATGGCTTGCTCGATCATGCCGCGGCTGAGCACGGGTTCGCTGCCGCCGGCGCAGGACACTACGATGTCGGGCAGCTCCAATGCGCGCGGGAGGTCGTCCCAGGCAAAGGCTTCGCCGGAGACGCGCCGGGCGAGTTCCTCGCCGCGTTCGCGGGAACGGTTGGCGACGTAGATGGAGGTCATGCCGCGGTCGCGCAGGTGCTCGACGAGCTGCTCGCCCATGGCTCCGGCGCCGAGTATGAGCGCGCGATGATGGCGAAGCTTGCCGAAAATCTGCTCGGCGAGCTTGACGGCGGCGAAGGCGGCGGACATGGGCCGCGTGCCGATCTCCGTTTCCGTGCGCACGCGTTTGCCGACCTCGAGCGCGCTCTGGAACAGGCGGTTGAGAACCGGGCCGGTGTCGCCGTGCTCGAAGGCCACCATGTAGGCCTGGCGCACTTGGCCGAGAATTTCCGCCTCGCCCAGAAGCATGGAGTCCAGGCCGGAAACCACGCGAAAAAGATGGCGGACCGCGTCGTGATCGTGATGGTGGTAGAGCGCGCCATTGAGCGAACCTGCAGGAAGGCCGTGGAAAGTGGTGATGAAATTTTCCAGCGCGGCGGCCGCATGCTCCGTATCTTCACCGAACACGCCATACAGCTCGCTGCGGTTGCAGGTGGAAACCACCACCACTTCTCCTACCACGCCACCGGAGCGCAACTCCTGCGCCGCGCGGCGGGCGTTCTCCGCGCTGAAGGCCACGCGTTCGCGCAGCTCGAGGGGAGCCGTGCGGTGGTTCACGCCGAGGAGAATGATGTGCATCGGCGCGTCCGAACGCGCTCCGTTGGCCGAAGATGGAATCGTTGAGGCCATCAGAAAAACCGGTGATAACTCGACAAATAAAAGTTGACGATGGTGTAGCTGAAAATCACACAAAAGAAACAGGCCACGCACAGGCGGCAGGCACGAGCACCGCGCCAGGCGGTCTGCCGCGAGAGCCGGAGGTAGAGCACGTATACCAGCAGCACCAGCAGGGAGATGATTTCCTTGGGGTCGCCGGTGACGTAGTGACCCAGCAGACGGTGCGCCCAGAGGAAGCCCAGCGCCATGCCGAAGCTCAGCGCGGTGACGCCGACGATGACGCTGCTGCGGCTCATGCGCTCGAGCACCTCCAGAGCTGGAAAGCGCCAGATGACCGAGCCCAGCTTGCGGTCGCGCAGCCAGCGATTCTGTGCCAGATACAGCAGGCTGACGACGAAAGAAAGCGCAAAGGCGGCGTAGGCCAGGATGTTGATGGTCACGTGCAAAGCGAAGAGCGGGCCATGAGCCTTGGTGTGCTGGATGGCGGCGGGCTCGGGCGCGAGGAACGTGCTGATGGCCACGAAAGCAATCACAAACGGAAGCACAAACGGCGCCACGGCGCGCTGCCGGTGGAAACGCTCGATGCCCAAGTAGGTCACCGCCAGCAACCAGGCGAAGAGCGAGAGCGAGCCGTAGAAATCCTGATAGGGCACGCCGCCCATCGCGCGCGCGCGCGAAAGCAGCGCGAAGTAATGCGACACCACGCCGCCGGCCAGGCACAGCGTCCCCAGGCGGCCGATGAAGCGGGAATCCGTGTAGAGATACCAGATGTGGATGCCGAAGCTTGCCAGGTAAAAAGCCAGCACCAGATTATCGAGAAATGATGTCATCGAATTCAGCTCTCAGGCGCAACGAAGGTCGGGGCGAGCGGGAGTGCCCCTGGCAGGGACGGCGACCCCGGCTCCAAACAAAACGTTTATTATAGCGGAATCCTGCGGCGGCGTCAGAAAGGAACGCGAACCGGCCGGGCTGCACGCATCGGATTGTTTTGCTAAGATAGGGAGTTGTTGCAGAGGACTATGCCAGCGACCCGCCAGCCGTTCAACCGGAAATCACTCTTCCTTCGCGCGTGCCGCTCGGAGCCGGTGGAGCGCGTGCCGGTGTGGATCATGCGTCAGGCGGGGCGCTACCTGCCGGAATACCGCGCGGTCCGCGCAAAGCACACTTTTCTAGAAATGTGCAAGACGCCTGATTTGGCGGTGGAGGTGTCGCTGCAGCCGTACCGCATCCTCGGCGTGGATGCGGTGATTGTCTTCTCCGACATTCTGATTCCCGCGGAAGCCATGGGGCAGGGGCTGGAACTGAGCGAAGCCGGGCCGGTGCTGTCCAACCCGGTCCGCGACACGGCTGCGGTGAGTGCGCTACGGGCGTTCGATCCAGAGCAGGAGACCGGCTTCTTGATGGAAGCCATCCGGCAGCTTTGCCGCGAATTGGGCCCGGAGGTGCCCGTGCTGGGCTTTGCCGGCGCGCCGTGGACGCTGGCCTGCTACATGGTTGAGGGACAAACCAAGAAAGATTTTGCGGTCATCAAAGAACTGATGTACCGGCAACCGCGCGTGCTGCACGCGCTGCTAGAAAAAATCGCCGAGAACACGGCGGCCTACTTGAAGGCGCAGATTG
>Ga0209726_10006161_pt1 | contig 14096 bp, 12 predicted proteins | sample Subgrocontami54m_FD_187453 | JGI IMG/M metagenome (GOLD analysis project Ga0209726, IMG submission 187453) | Subsurface groundwater microbial communities from S. Glens Falls, New York, USA - GMW46 contaminated, 5.4 m (SPAdes) (version 3) | ecosystem: Environmental > Aquatic > Deep subsurface >... | reverse complement strand
CCTAGCGAATCGATGATTCCGTAGCTGATCGACAGCCCCAAGCCGGTGCCCTGGCCGACGGGTTTCGTCGTGAAGAACGGCTGGAACAACTTGGCCTCGTTGTCCGGCTGGAGGCCGGGCCCGGTGTCTTCGACCTCGAGCACCACGCGGCCGCTGTCGTCGCTCGAGCGGATCGTGATGCGCCCCGGCAGCCGGCCGGACATCAGGATCGATTGCTCGGCATTGACGACAAAGTTCAGGAGTACCTGCTGCAGCTCGGTGAGCACCGCCGAGACGAACTGGGTCGATCGGTCTTCGACCCGCAGCTCGATGTCTTCAGACTCGAGCCGCCGCTGCCGCAGTTCCGCAACCGACACGATGACATCGGTGAGGCGCACGGGAGCGGCTTCCCCCGGCTGCTGCCGGGCGAACATCGCGAGGTTCCGGATGATGTTGCAGGCGCGCGCGCTTTCCTTCTGAATCAGTTTCAGGTCGGTCTTGACCGAGTCGGGCAAGTCGCGCTGCATCTGCAGCAGTTCCGCGAACCCGAGAATCGCCTGAAGCGGATTGTTGATCTCGTGGGCGACGCCGGAGACAAGCTGTCCGACTGCCGCGAGACGCTCCTGGCGGATGACCTGGCGCTGCAGGGACTGGAGCTCTTCGCGGATCCGCCGCTCTTTGCCCATCTGCTCATCGATCTCAGTGCGGGTCTCGTTGAAGCGCCGCAGCATCGAATCGAACGCCTGCTGCAGTTTGGCGAACTCCCGCGTGGGCATCGGGCGACGTTCGATAGCGGTGAAGTCGCCCAAGGCGATGCGCTGCGCGACGGTCTCGAGGTGTTTCACCGAGTTCGCGAGGCGGCGCGACAGGCCGAGCGCCACGATCAGCCAGCCCGCCAGGCCGAGAGCGAGGATCGAAAAGCTGCGGGTCCAGAGCGACGCGGCCCGGTTCAACGCGAGCGACATCGGGATGCCGGCACTCACCAGCCACGGGCCATTCTCGATGCTTGCACTGGCGTACATCCGACGGACGCCATCGAGGCCGACACGCTCACGCGCCTCATTCGGCAGATGCAGCGGGCGGACGTCGGGAGGCAGGAGCTGCCCCACGAAGCGTTCGGGATCACGGCTTCTCGCGATGACGCGACCCTCGGCGTCGGCGACCGCGACAGCCGAGCCGTCCGGCAACGGGAGCGCGGCAAGAGAATCCTGAATGATGCGGAGGTTCAGGAAGAAACCGATCGCTCCGACGATCTGTTTCGAGTCGTCTCGGATGGGATATCCGAAGACCACATAGGTAAAGCCGGAAGGCGCGGCGCGGAGAGGTGAGATCGTTCGCTTGCCCGCCCGGAACACGGTGTGTGCCCAGTCGTGCGAATGATCCGCGATGTCGGAGGAATACGATGCCGTCGCGCGCGCCACGTCCTCGCCCGATCGCCGAACTAGTTCGATGCCCGCCACCATGGGACGACCGGCCACGAGGCGGCGAAGCACCTCTTCAGACAGTGCGGGGTTGAGCGCTTGAATGTCACGGTTTGATTGAATCCCCGCCGCCGTGCCGTCAATGTTCATGAGATCGCGGTTGACGAACGCGGCCGTGGTGAACGCGACGAGGCGTGTCTGGTCGGCAAGTTCGTTGGCGCGCTCGCGGTATGTCGTTATTCCCGACCAGACAGCCGCGGTGAGCACCGGCACCAGCAACAGCCCGATCGCGATGGCCAGCTGGCGCTGAAGGGGTAGGGACCAGAAAGAGCGCACTTTCCTACCTTTATCGGCCGAACAGAGGGTCGGCCACACCGGCCTGTGCGAAGCCGGCCGCGCGAAGCGTGCAACTGTCACATCGGCCGCACGGACGTCCCGTGGGACCCGGATCGTAACAGCTGTGGGTGAGCCCGTAGTCCAGTCCTAGCTCGCACCCCCTCCGGATGATGTCCGCTTTGGTAAACGTCTGCAGGGGGGCGTGAATGCGGAATGTCGCGCCCTTCACGCCCTGAGCGGTCGCCAGCGATGCCAGCCGTTCGAACGCGGCGATGAATTCGGGACGGCAGTCAGGATATCCGGAATAGTCGAGCGCGTTGACGCCAATGAAGATATCGCGCGCGCCGACCACCTCGGCCCATCCGAGCGCGAGCGATAGAAAGACCGTGTTTCGTGCGGGAACGTAGGTCGAAGGGATTTCGTCGACGCCGATTGAACGATCCTTGGGCACCGGCGTATCGCTCGTGAGGGACGAGCCACCGAACGCCGAGAGATCCACATCCAGCTCGATGTGCCTGACCACCGCGAGTGCGCGCGCGACAGCGCGTGCGGCGTCGAGCTCGTGGGCATGGCGCTGACCGTATCGAATCGTCAATGCAAAGAGGCGGAAGCCTTCCAACTGCGCAATTGCCGCCGCAGTGTAGGAGTCAAGGCCACCGCTCAATAGCACCACGGCGGGCGTTTGTGATTGGTGATTGGTGATTGGTGATTGTCGATCGCTCATTTGATTCGCGAAATCGCTAATCACCAATCACGAATCGCAAATCACGAATCGTCATACTCCCCGCGTTCCCGGATCCCAGATGTATTTGTGAAGTTGAAGCTGGACACGCACCGCAAGGCCGTCTGCCAGGACCCATTCCGAGAGCGTGCGCGGGTGCAACACACCGTGCACGGGCGACACGTGGGTGGCGGCGGCGCGACGCGCCAGGCCGTGGCGCGCAATCACGTCCCGAGCATATTCGTAGTCGACGCGATCCTTGATGACGAACTTCACCTCGTCATGCGGCCGGAGACGATCAAGGTTTGCCCAGTCGTTGCGCTCCGCCTCTCCGCTGCCCGGGCACTTCACGTCGAGAATCGTGATGACCCCTTCAGGAACACGCGCCGTGCTGTGGTGGCCGCCCGTCTCGAGCAGCACCGTCCGGCCGCGATCCAGCAACCCATCCATCAGCGGATACACGTCATCCTGCAGCAGCGGCTCGCCTCCAGTGACCTCGACGAGCGGGCAGGCAATCTGATCGACCTCGGCGAGAATCGTCTCCACCGGCTTTTTCTGCCCTTCGTGAAACGCGTACGGCGTATCACACCACGAACAGCGCAGATCGCACGCGGTCAGCCTGACGAAGACACACGGGCGCCCGGCATAGGTGGACTCACCCTGGACCGAGTAGAAGATCTCGTTGATCGTCAACATGATAGGGATCAGGGATCGGGGATCAGGGGTCAGTGATCGCGGATCAGGGATCCAGTTCCTAATCCCCGATCCCCGGTCCCTGATTGTAAGATGCCCGGGTGGGTGAGGTGCGCATCGGCACGTCAGGCTGGAGCTACCCGTCTGGGAAAGGCACGTGGAACGGCCTCTTCTACCCCACCACCCGATCGAAACGCGCCGGCACCGATCAATTCGATGAGCTACGGTTCTATGCTGAGCATTTCGACACTGTCGAGGTGAACACGACGTTTTACGGCCAGCCGAGGGCCGATGTGACCCGCGCCTGGGCCGCGCGGACTCCGCCGGGCTTCGATTTCTCACTCAAGCTCTATCAGAAGTTCACGCACCCGAAGATGTTCAAGGAGGCAGCGCTCAAGTCCGCGCCCGGCTCGGCAGGACCGCTGCTCGATCTGCTCGCCCAGGTGACCCAATCCGACATCGACGACTTCCGCGCGGGCATCGATCCGCTGGCCTCGGCGGGAAAGCTCGGCGCGCTCCTCGCGCAGTTCCCACCGAGCTTCAAGGATTCAGCGCCGGCGCGCGACTATCTCGCCCAGATGCTGCGTGCCCTCGCCGAGTATCCGGTTGCGGTGGAGCTGCGCCATCGGAGCTGGAGTGATGCGATTGGAGACACGCTGTCGCTGCTCAACGCGTTCGGCGCTGCCTGCGTCCAGATCGACGAGCCTAAATTCCGTTTCTCGATTCGCCAGAACTATCTGCCGAACGTCACCGGCTTCTATTACATGCGGCTTCATGGACGGAACGCGGCGCAATGGTGGCGTCACGACAAGAGCGAGGATCGCTACGACTATCTGTACACCGCCGACGAGCTGCGGGCATTTTCAGAGACCGCTGGCGCGGCAAGAGAACTGGTGAAGAAATCGTACCTCTACACCAACAATCATTTCTCGTCGAAGTCGGTCGTCAATGCCGTGATGTTGAAGGCGCAGCTCGGACAACCCATCGAAGGCGAGTACCCGGAGGCGCTCGTAGAAAAGTATCCGGAGATTGGGTCGATCATTGCGGGCGGGCTGCCTGCCTCAGCGCTTGGCGCTTCGGACGGGTCTGCCGGAGCCTTCGGCGAAGGCGGAAAGCCGGCCCCTACGACGGCGACTACGGTTTCAAAGTTACTCTGACGATCCGATCCGTGACAGCGAGCTTCCGTACGACATCCATGCCGGAAATGACCTGGCCGAAGACAGTGTACTGACCGTTCCATTTCGGCTGCGCCGAGAGCGAGATGAACATCTGGCTGTCGGCCTCGCGTGCATCGCCGGCATGTGCCATCGAGACGGAACCTACCCTGTGGAGACGCTTCTTGCTGAACTCCGCGGCGCCGATTGATTTTCCGCTGCCGGCGTCGAAGCCGCGCCCCCACCACGCCTGCTTCGTCATATCGCGCGTCTGCGGATCGCCGAACTGGACGAGCTGCCCGGGAACGATGCGAAGGATGCGCTGGCCGTTGTAGAAGTTGCGCTTGATGAGCGCGAGTATGTGATCGACGGTCTTGGGTGCTTCGTTCGGATACGTCTCGATCTCGATCGTGCCCTTCATCGTCTCGATGACGTAGACCTGACCGGCGCCGGGCGATTTCTGCGCCGCCGGGGCCGGCGCCGAAGCCTTCGCGGCCGCAGTGGTCTGCGCGAGCGCCGGCACCGAGACCATGAGCGTAACAATGACCGCCAGCCATATTGTTCGAATCATTTCTCGCTCCTTCGCAGAACCCCCTGAACCCCTTGAACCCCCCGAACCCTTTGAACCCCAATTCTTGGGCAATCGGTAGCGATCACGCAATCCCCGCAGCGAGGTCCGATCGGGCGGCAGACGTTCTGCCCCCACGTGACCAGATAGAGGTTGATGTACGGCCACCACCGTGCGTCGGTCGCCCGGTAAAGCGCCTGCTCCGTTTCATCGGGGAGCTTTGTCGTGACCCAGCCAAGGCGGTTCGAGATGCGGTGCACGTGTGTATCGACACAGATGTTTCTGAGGCTCTTGAAGCCAAGAATCATCACGAGGTTTGCCGTCTTGCGGCCGACGCCCGGCAGCATCACCAGCTCCTCCAGCGTAGACGGCACGCGGCCGCCAAAGCGAACCAGCAGCATCTGACAGCACGCCTTCACGTGGCGCGCCTTCGTGCGGTAGAAGCTGACCGGGTAGATCAGCTTCTCGATCTCCTTCACAGTCAGCCTCGCCATCGTCCGCGACGTGCGCGCGCGGCGAAACAGGCGCGTCGATGCGGCGTGGGTCGTGGCGTCCTGCGTGCGCGCCGAGAGGAGCGTAGCGATCAGAATCTGGAACGGCTCCTCGGCCTGCTCTTCTGAAATCTTCTCGACAGCAGGCAGCGCGAGGCCCGTGATCGCGACCGCAAGCGAGCGCATGACTTTCTCGACGATAGCTGAAGAAGGCTTACGCGCGCGCATTGGTCACGATGCTCCAACTATTCAGCATACCAACCCGAGCCTGTAGCAGGTGATACGATCAAGTCTCGGCTCGGTTGATCGGGCACACCCAGCGTGCCGATGTCGTGAAGTGGGCGAGGCTCGAAGTCCGATTGGCGAGTGAACCGTCCCCACCGTAACGAGCTCGACGGGGAGGCCGAAGGACCGACCGGAACGATCGGTCCTTCGGACCCGTCAACGAGACCTAGAGCGAACCCTTGTGCCAGGGACCAGTGATAGCGAAGGTGATCCCCGGCGTCTGAATGTTGACGAACAGCCAACGTCCATCCGGGCTGTAGCAGCCGCCGGCCCACTCGGCCTGACGGTAGTCGCCGGGCGGGATGACCGTGTTCGGTGAAGTCGAGAGGTTGACGTTGTTTTTGGCGAACGTGAAGATCAGGTTGGTTGTCCCGCCCGCGCCATCGCCCAGATAGGTGATCTTCGGGTTGTTCAGATACGGGACTCCCGCCGCGGCTTCGTGGTTACGGACCAGAATGAGTCGCCCCGAACGACGTCCATCGTGGTCATCGCCATCGTCATCATCGTCGTCGTCATCTCTCCTGCCGGAGCGCCACCAATCGGGCTCGTCATGGTCGTCATCGTCCCCGAGGTTGAAGATCCCAAAGCGACCGCGAAGCTCCGCGACTACCGCCATGCCATCGTGGAGGTTCGGCGTCTTGACGCCGTCGGACATGACGTCGCCCGTCCAGCCGTAGGAGATGTATCGGAAGCCATCGGGCAGCTCCAATAACGGCAGGCCGCTTGTTTCGTCGAGCGTCGGAAAAACCGGCCCGTACGGGCTGCCGCCGGGATACGGAGAGCCTTCCGCGCGCCGTAGAGCGAACTCCTGTAAAGAACTGACCCACAACGCGCCAGCGCCCACAGCGGTTCGGCGAAGAAACGTCCGCCGATCCGATCTTGTGATTCCTGTCATCACCTCACCCCCTGTTTGTGTGCGACCCAGAACGGGCACGCCGGCACGCCGGGTCTGCGGTCCGAGGGTGAGACTAAGACTTGGTCGCAACAATGCGCTGACCGTGATGTAAGAACGCTGCAAACATCTCCGTTGCAGCAGCAGCGTGAGGAACGTGGCTTAAGCGTGAGGAACGTGGCTCAACTGTCGGTTCGGCTGCGAAGGTCCGATTCCGCCGAGAGGCTGCGAAACCGATCGGAGACTTTGAGGAAAGCGTCGATGACATCGGGATCGAAGTGTGTCCCCTTGCCCTTGACGATGAACGCAACAGCTTCGTCGTACGACATCGGCTGTCGATAAAGTCGGCGTGTGAGGACGGCGTCGAGCACGTCGACGAGGGCCATCACTCTTCCGGGCACCGGGATCTCCGTCCCATGGAGGCCTTGAGGATAGCCTGTGCCATCCCACTTTTCGTGGTGGGTATAGACGATCTCCTTCGCCATGGCGAGAATCACGTCATCGTGCGTTCCCACCGCCTTCTCGGCGTTCACGATGACATCGCGACCATGCGCCGGGTGCCGGCGCATTTCCACGAGCTCGTCCGCCGTAAGCGCTCCAGGCTTGTTCAGCAGTTGATCGGGCACACCCACCTTGCCGATGTCGTGCAGCGGTGCGAGGCTCGAGAGCAGCTCGATAGTCTGGGGTGTCAAGTAGTCGCTGAACTTCGGGTTCATGGAGAGCTGCTCGGCGAGGATTCTGGTATACCGCTGAGTGCGCCGCGAATGCTGTCCGGTCTCCGCATCCCTGACTTCGGTGAGCGATAGCAGTGACTGAACCATCAGTCGCTGTGAGGTGTGCGTATCCTGGACCGCCCGATCAGCGCGGCGATGCTCGACCGAGAACCGCCCGACAACCATCCCGGCAAAGGCAGCCGTGAGCCCCATGGTTGGAAAGAGCGGCGACAGAAAACGACCATCTGCCGCAACCAGCGAGATGGCGCCGGCCCACACCGCGACGACGCCCATCGCCATGCCGAGCGCTCCCCACACAAGTCCCAACCGACCGACCAGCAGGACCACGACGATGCCGAGCCCGAGCACGGCCTGTGACTCGAGTGCAACGCCGTACTCTGGTCGATGAATGAAATCCTGCTGCAACAGGTTGTCGGCCACGGTGGCCTGAACTTCGACGCCTGCAAACAGCGTATCCAGGGGAGTTGACACAACCTCGCGTGTACCGAGGGCCGTGGTCCCGACGAAGACGAGCTTGTTTTTGAAGGTGTCCGCTTGCGCCAGGCCACTCAGCACGTCCGCGGCCGAGACGTACGGCAAGGTGCGCCTGGTGCCTCGATACCGCACCAGGAGATTGCTCTTTCCATCGAGCGGTACGTTCCGATTGCCGAACGCCAACGTCGAAGTGTTGACGTTGACGACGTGGAGCGAGATGTCGCGCGTACCGGTACTCGCAGCGACCGCCGCCAGAGCGAGGGCAGGATACGTGCGACCGTCGAGATCGATCAGCATGGGAACGCGTCTAAGGATCCCATCGGAATCGGGCGCGGCGTTCAGAAATCCCGAAGCGCCCGCGGCCTGCGTCAGCGTCGGAAGGCTGCAGATTGCGCCTGTTGCTTGAAAGAACGGATCGTCGGACGCATCGGCGCGTCCGATGATGGCAAGGCCTACCGGATGCTGGATACATGCGCTGGCTCCGTCGGAGGCGGCGTCGAACGTCAGGGCATAGCCAACCACAACGCGGCCCGGCCGCAGCGCGTGAGCCAGCGCTTCGTCAGAGCCTGTGCCTTCGTATCGGTCCGACTCCGCGAAAATGATGTCGAGCGCGACGGTGGATGCCCCGAGATCCCGCAAACGTGTGATGAGATCGCCGACGATATCGCGACGCCAGGGCCACTGGCCGATTGCCGACAAGCTGCGTTCGTCCACGTCCACAATCACGACCTGGCTGCCGGGCGGATGCGGCCGGGCAGAGCGAATTACGGTGTCGTAGACGCCGTATTCGAGCTTCTCGAGGAACTGGGGCCGGTAGACCGAGAGGCCGGCCACGACCAGCGTCGGCAGCAGACCGCTCAGAAGGACGAGAGGGCGTCGTCGAGTCTTCATCGAACCGCGATTTCGACTCGACGATTGCGAGGCTCGGCGACCTCGTCGGCGGTTCGAACCAGCAGATCCGACTCGCCATGCGATATGACTTCGACAGCTGATGCGTCGAGGCCGGCTTCGACAAGTAGGTCCCGAACGCTATTGGCGCGCTTGAGCCCGAGCTCGAAGTTCGTGGCAGATACGCCCATCGTGTCCGTGTGTCCGACGGCGACCACGTCGGGAACCGGCCTGGCTCTGATGGTGCGCACAACGTCCGGGACGAGCGCGCGGCTCTCCTCAGTCAATACCTCGGAGTCGAAGCGGAAGTAGAGCGTGAAGTATTGCGCGGGGGGCGGAAGGGCTGCGAGCGCATCGCCGAACAGCCGATTCACTTCGGCCTCGATCATCGTGCTGACCGGCGTAGGTGGTTGGCCCGCAGAGGCGATGGTTGAGTCCCGGGCGGCCGCCAGGTCGACCGCTCCGGAAGGGTTTGAGACCATGGCGCGCCCAACTTCGCCACTGGCCGTGTCCGGCAGCAGCACGATCAGGTCCTGGCCCGGGCGCTGAGGAGTTCGAATCTGCTGCGGCCCGCACGACCACAGCAGCCCGGCGACAGACATCGCCAGCAGAACGGCGACGCGGCGCAGACTCTTCATTCCGGCAGGACGCGGACAGCCAGCGTGGTCCCGCGAACGCCCACAATCGCGCCCGGTGTTTCGAGGCGAATCGAATCAGGCGAGAGCTTGGCAATGCGCCCCGAGACATAGGCGACGACGCCGCGGACGATCTTCAGAACGAATCCGACCTGGCTCTCGGCGGGCGCGTATGCGAAGCGGTCCAGGCGCACTTCGCTGTTCGGGCCAAGTGAGAGGCGCGTATCGTCCCTTAGAGTGATCCCTATGCGGCCACCAGCGCCTGTCCTCAGGCCGTCGGCCTGGAAGACCGCTTGCCCCGCCTGCGCTGGCACCAGGGCGCCGGCTCGGACGATGAACGCCGATCCCGTTACGACCTTGATACGGCCGACGTCCACCACCTGCTGGCTGAATGCAGGCTCCGCCATGAGCACAAACAGAAGCGCAGCAACCGGGCTTCGTAAGTTCATGACGCTCCTTTTTCGAGGAGCCTCCACGATACTCCCTTCCCGGCCAGAGTCGCCAGCCCGCGCCCGCCTTTACCGCCCGCGCAAGCGCATGTCGCCTCGAGGTCGCGTGGGGCTGCTGGCACCTCTGCGCGCCTCCGATATTCCGATCGGTGATACCCACGTGACCGCATTCGGCTCGCGACGCTACGCCCCGTGGCTGTGGGTGCTGGCCGCACTGTTCTGCGCTCGTGTGATCGCTCAGCCCGTCGCCTTGGTGTTTCATCCGGGCTTCCTGCCGCCGTTTGACGCCTGGCACAGCGCCGTTCTGCCGTACCAGTTGCTCTTGGCGTCTCAGGGCATCATTCTCTTCTGGCTCGCCCGGACGGCCACCAGTTTTTCCACCGGCGCAGTCACGCCGAACCGCCGTATTGGCGTCAACGCGCTGACAGTAGGGACGCTCTATTTCATCGTCATGCTGCTGCGCCTGCTCCTCGGCGCCACGATCCTGCACGGCCAGCGATGGTTCGCACGCCCATTGCCGACGATCTTCCACCTGGTGCTGGCGACGTATCTGATTCTGTTTGCGCACTTTCATTACCACCGCGGCTCCACGCAGGCCGTGGGTGGGACCGAAGGAAATGACGTGTCTGACCGTCTCAACACGACCCTCTCATGGCTGCACTATCCCGTCGTCGTCATCGGGACTTTCGCGTTGTTCGCGTGGCTGCAGTCTCTGGGCGCATCGCTGGTGGTCAGCACGTATGTTCCGGTGATCCTCGCCGCAGCCGTCGTGACCATGCTGGAGTTCGCGTTTCCGCACCGGCCGGAGTGGCGGCCGCGGGCAACCGAAGTCAAGACGGATCTCGCCTTCATGACCGTCGTACAGCTGGCGTTCCCCCCTCTGATGGGATTCCTGTTTACATACGCCCTCATCGATCCCGCGCGGGCGCTGAATCTTCCGATCGTCCTGCTCTGGCCGCATGCGTGGCCGATCTGGGTTCAGGTGCTGCTCATGATTCTCGTGGTCGATTTCCTCCGGTACTGGCTGCACCGCGCGGCGCACGAGAACGACACCCTCTGGCGGCTGCACTCCGTGCACCATTCGGTCGAGCAGATGTACTGGCTCAACACTGCTCGCTTTCATCTGATCGAGAAGGGCATGCAGATGACGCTCGACAGCCTCCCGTTTCTGCTCATGGCCGTCGATGCGAAGGTGCTTGCGCTCTACTACGTCGCGTATGCCACGAACGGTTTCTTTCAGCACTGCAACATCGAGCTGCGCTATGGCTTCTTGAACTACGTCGTTGGCAGCGCCGACACGCACCGCTGGCATCATTCCCGTGTTCCCAGAGAATCAAATGCGAACTATGGAAGCACCGTGATCGTCTGGGATCTGCTGTTCGGGACGTGGTACCTGCCCACACAACGGCGCGTCGAGGAGATCGGCCTCGAGGACCCCGAATATCCAAAGTCGTTCTTCAGGCTGATGCGCGCGCCGTTCATCCGCTGACACTACGAGCGACAAATGTTGTTACGTTCGCAGATGCTCGTCTATCGGGCGTTGCACTGGCGGCGTGTCGAGCGGATGGCGCATCGACCCGATGCCGCTCAGCAGGACGTCCTGCGACAATTGTTGCTCGCCAACCGGGCGACGCGATTCGGCGTCGAGCACGGGTTTGCCGAGACCACGGATCACCGCCAGTTCCGTGAGCGGGTGCCGGTCCAGGACTACGAGACCCTGCGAGGGTACATCGAGGAACAACGGCGAGAGGGAGTGCAGGCACTCACGGCCGAGGCCCCCCTGTTCTACGCGCAAACGAGCGGATCCACCGGGAAGCCGAAATACATTCCAGTCACGCCATCGGTGCTCGCGACGCATCGGGCCGAGCAAGCCCTGTTTTCCTACCTGCAGTACCGCGCATGTCCCGAAGCATTCGCCGGCAAAGCCCTCGGCGTGATGGGCGCGGCAGTTGAGGGGCACCTCGACTCCGGCCATGCGGTCGGCTCTGTGTCCGGGTACCTATATCAGTCGCTTCCGCGATTGATTCAGTCGCGCTTCGTTGTCCCGCCGGAGGTCTCGAGCATCGCCGATTACGATCTCAAGTACCAAGTGATTCTTCGCTTGGCGCTCGCCGAACCCGAGATCACCTATCTCGGCTCGCCGAACCCCTCCACGTTCCTGCGCCTGCTCGACATGCTGAACGACCGGCGAGATCTCCTGCTCCGCTCTCTCGAAACAGGCAGATTCGAGGAGCTGGACGGACTCGATCCCGGGATCCGGCTCGCGATCGCGCGGCGATTGAAGACCGGGCCGGGCCGGGCGGCGCAATTGCGCCGGCTGCCGTCGCTGACGTTCGCGAACGTCTGGCCGAGTATTCGGCTCCTGACCACATGGACAGGCGGAAGCTGCGGCATCGCGCTTGGCAAGCTGCGTCAAACACTCCCGCCGACGACTGCGATCATGGAGCTTGGCTATCAGTCGACCGAGTGCCGGGGGACAATCGCGCTCGACCTCGAAACCCCCGGTGGCCTGCCACCGCTGCATCATCATTTTTTCGAGTTCGTCGAACAGGAGCGCTGGGACAGCAGCAACCCGGAGTTCGTCACCCTCGGCCAACTTGAAACAGGTCACCGCTACTACGTCGTCATCACCTCGGCGGCGGGCCTGTATCGCTACTTCATGAACGACCTCATCGAGGTCACAGGGTGGTTTCATGAGACCCCGTTGCTGCGCTTCGTTCAGAAAGGTAAAGGTGTGACCAGCCTCACGGGAGAGAAGCTCTACGAAGTCCAACTGATCGAGGCTGTACAGGATGCGGCTCACGAGTACGGCTTGGGCGCCAGTTTTTTCGTGGCGGTTGCAGACGAGGAATGTGCCGCCTATCACCTGTTTCTCGAGGCCGACGATGGGGAGCATCCGGAGGCGGGGCTCGTCGCCGCGGCGGTAGACCGTCGATTGGGGGAGTTGAACATCGAATATGAGGGCAAACGCACGAGCGGTCGACTTGGCCCACTGACTGTCGCATGGCTGGAACGAGGCGCCGCGGACGCGTATAAGACGGCATGCGTCCGCGCGGGCCAGCGCGAAGGGCAGTTCAAACCAGCGGTGCTTCAGTACCGGAAGGAGCTGGCCGTGTCGCTTGATTCGTACGTAATTCGGTAAGCGCGTGAACTCCAAGTGATGTCCGCACAAGTCCAGATTCAGCGTTTCGCGCTCGAGGACGTTCGCATTCCGTTCAAGGTTGCGTTTCGTCACGCGGCCGCCGAGCGCGCCGAGACCTCGACGCTGTGGATTGAAGCGGTCTCGCCGAACGGAATCATCGGCTACGGGGAATCGTGCCCCAGGCCGTACGTCACCGGCGAAACGCTCGACACGGCAAGGGAGTTTTTCCGGCGGCATGAGGCTGCGCTCCGCGAGCAGGTGGTCGACCTGGACTCTTTGAGAGTCTGGATGGGAACGCACGCCGACGAACTCGACGCCAACCCTGCTGCCTGGTGTGCCATCGAGCTGGCAATCCTCGACGTCTTCGCAAGGGAGCGCGGTCGGACAATGGAGGCATCACTGTCGTTACCGCCGCTCCGCGGGCCGTTTCGCTACAGCGCGGTGCTCGGTGATGCGTCCTTCGACGCGTTTCAGACCACCGCCGAACAGTACCGTCGCGTCGGCTTCACGGATTTCAAAATCAAGCTGTCAGGTCGGTTGGAGCGCGATCGCAGGAAAGTCGACCTGTTGCGCAACTGGGGTGTGCCGGCGCCGAGAATCCGGCTGGATGCGAATAACTTGTGGAGCACGGCTGCCGAAGCGACCGCGTTTCTCCGACAGCTTGATTGCGCGTTCTTGGCCGTGGAAGAACCGATTCGGAAGGGCCAGTACGCCGAGCTGGCCCACATCGCCGAAGCACTCGCATGCAAAGTCATTCTCGACGAGAGCTTCCTCCGCAGCGCGCAACTGCCATTGCTTCCCGACCCTGCCGGCCAATGGTTGATCAATGTCCGAGTGTCGAAGATGGGCGGTCTCTTGCGCTCTCTGGATGTGATCAGGGAGGCGCACACACGCGATATCGGGGTGATTGTTGGAGCTCAGGTCGGAGAGACGAGCCTGCTCACGCGCGCCGCGCTCCCCGTCGCGCAGGCGGCGGGCGATCGACTCGTCGCCCAGGAAGGCGCGTTCGGGACGTTCTTGCTCGAGCGCGACGTCTGCAATCCGCCGCTGATGTTCGGGGCGGAGGGACAACTCGACATCTCCGGCTATCCGTCGTTGACATCGCCTGGCTTCGGCCTGCGCTGCAACATACCTTGACCCACCGCTGTAACTGGAAGTTCTCCATTTCCAATTCCCAAGCGTTTTGGGAGACAGATACGTTGGAGGTTGGGTTTGGGAGTCGAGAATCGCACCA
>Ga0209726_10006160_pt1 | contig 14096 bp, 11 predicted proteins | sample Subgrocontami54m_FD_187453 | JGI IMG/M metagenome (GOLD analysis project Ga0209726, IMG submission 187453) | Subsurface groundwater microbial communities from S. Glens Falls, New York, USA - GMW46 contaminated, 5.4 m (SPAdes) (version 3) | ecosystem: Environmental > Aquatic > Deep subsurface >... | reverse complement strand
CAACCCCCTCAAACCACCCCCCGCCTGTCATCTTCACCGCTAATCCTTTAACAGAAAAGAGCAGCCTCCCATCGTCTTTGTCTGTCGGCACACCCTTGCCTGTAACAAAAAATACCCTTCCCTTTTCATCTGTTATACCCATATCTCTTATTATGCCTTTTTCCATAATGCTTTTTACAAAATCCCTGAACCCCTTTGCCTCTGCCCCCTGCCTGTCCCCGATATATTCAATCGGGGGCATGTCCTGAACAAATGTTTGAACAACCGCGGCAATGACCTCTGCCTCTTTAGCCTTTCTGAACAAGGCGCTCCATTCCAGCATCTTGATGCTTAAAAATCCAAGAAGGGCTATGGCAGCCACTGTTACAAGCGTAATTCCTGCAATAAGCTGGCCCCTTATACCCCAAGGCTTTTTTATCTTATCCATAACTCACATACCCGACAAATACCATTTTATAAGGTATTCTCCAAAAAAGAGGGAAATTAGCGCGCCTGCGGCAAGAAACGGACCAAAGGGTATGGCGTATTTGCTGTCCTTACCTTTTGCCAGCATCAATACAGACCCGGCAGCAGCGCCAATAAACGAGCCTGTGAATAAGGTTATTATAACGGCTTGCCACCCAAGAAATGCGCCTATCATTGCAAGGAGCTTTATATCTCCGCCGCCCATGCCTTCCCTGCCTGTAATAAAGTGATAGCCAAAGGCAATCAGAAAAAGGGTTCCGCCTCCGACTAAAACCCCTATGATAGAATTCAATATCCCGACCGGCAAAAAATAAGAAGCCAACAAGCCTGCACCAATACCGGGAAGACTTATAATGTCCGGGATTATCCGGTATTTAAGATCTATGAATGTTATTATAATAAGGCTTGCTGCGAAGATAAAATATGCAGGAAGTCCCGCTGAAAGGCCAAAGGTCTTTAATATTATTACAGCAAAAAGACCTGTTAAAAATTCCACAAAAGGATACCGCAACGAGATAGGGGTTTTGCAACTACGGCACCTGCCAAGAAGGACAATATAACTTACAATAGGAATATTATCATAAAACGCAATCGGATTATTGCAATTCGGACAAGAGGATGATGGAAATATTATTGATTTGCCTTCCGGGATGCGGTGGATGCAGACATTTAAAAAACTTCCTACAATGCTGCCGAAGATGAAGGCAAGGATATAAATAAGATTATCTGCCAATAAGACTCCTTTCTCATAATCTAACTACATCGTTTCCGGAATATACGCCTTTCTCTTTTCCTCCACAAGGGCAAAAATATCCAATGCGATATTTATCGCCTCTTTGGAATCTCTGGCAGAGATAATCTCGGCAGGTATGCCGCCTGGAAGGCTGTCAGGATAGCGGCTTGTCTTGTAATATATATCTAATCTGCTGCCGGATTCAACAATTGCCTTAAAGTCTTCATCGTATGTAAGGCACCTTTCAAGGAGTTCGCTGACAGAACGAGTCTCCCTTGCATCCTCCTTTTGCATGAACAGGAATGCCCTCAGCGCCTTTGCAACGCCTTGTTGAGCCCAGAAACACGCATGCGCGTGAAAACTGCCCTGCTGGCTCCATTCTGCTGACTTCAGATCATTCTCTGCCTGCCTGAACCACCTGTCTGCCTCTTTTGCCAAACCTTCCATAAAAACCTCCTCTTCCCTAATCCCTAACTCCTATACGCCGCATTTATCTTTACATAATCATACGACAGATCGCTTGCCCAGACTGTCTTTTTGCCTTTGCTCAAACCCATCTCAATCTTTACGCATATATTCTCATTCTTAACAGCCTTTGCCGCATCCTTTTCTCTGCCTGCGTCAAGACCTCTTAACACAACAAGCACACCATTGAAATATATATTTATCTTTTCTTCTTTCACATCTGCGCCTGAACGGCCTATTGCAGCAATTATTCTTCCCCAATTGGCATCCTCGCCAAAGAATGCCGTCTTCACAAGAGGCGAATTGGCAACAGTCTCTGCGATCTTTTTTGCGTCTTTATCTGTCTTTGCGCCGCTAACATTAAACTCCAATAGCTTTGTTGCGCCTTCACCATCCCTTACAATCATCTTTGCAAGACTTTGACAGACCTTTTCAAGTATCTGATAAAAAGGTGTGAACTGTGAACTGTGAACTGTAAACTGCTTATTCCCTGCTTTTCCATTGGCCATGAGCAACACAGTATCATTAGTTGATGTATCTCCGTCCACTGTTATGCAGTTAAACGATTTGTCAACCGCTTTTTTCAAAGCCGATTGCAATGTTTTTCTTTCTACCGCTGCATCAGTTACGATAAATGCCAGCATAGTAGCCATATTCGGGCATATCATACCAGCGCCCTTGGCGATGCCTAAAACAGTAATATCTTTGCCGCCTATTCTGCATTTTTCAAACGCAATCTTTGGAAATGCGTCTGTTGTCATAATCGCATTAACTGCATCATTCCAGCCTTTTGATGAAAGAGACGAAACAAGTTTTTGAATGCCTTTTTTTAGCCTGTCAATCGGGAGCCTCTGCCCAATAACCCCTGTTGACGAGACCATTGCAAAACCCTTTTTTATTCCAAGCGCATCTTCAACTGCCGCGACCATGCTTTTTGCATCTTCCATGCCTTTTTTGCCTGTGCAGGCATTAGCATTGCCGCTGTTTATAATTATTGCCTGACACAGACCTTTTTTAATCCTCTGCATATCAATAAGGACAGGCGCTGCCTTAACTCTGTTTTTTGTAAACACACCCGCAACAACAGCAGGCAATTCGGAATATATCAGTGCAAGGTCTTTTTTTCCGTCCTTCTTTATTCCGCAGTAGATGCCTGCTGATTTAAAACCCCTCACCCATCCCTCTCCCCCGAGGGGAGAGGATAAGGGTGAGGGGAGACTTGAGGGATTCATATTTATGAAGTTTAAAACAACTTATGAGGAGAAGTCAAGGAAAGGTGCATTTAGGGTTAAATTGACAACTACTAACGGCTGTGTTACTTTTATCGCATGCCTGATATAAAACACATAATATCTTTTATTGTCGCCTCGTATATCTTTGTTGCTGTGCCTCATGTCCATGCAGGAGAGCCTGAAAATAACCTCTCCCTTGGCTACAAGGCATACCAGGACGGCAGCTTTGAAAAGGCAATAGGGTATCTGGAATCAGCAGGAAAAGTAGACCCTATCCTCTCCGACTATGCCATGTATTATCTTGGAGAGGCATATCTATCCCTTAATAAAGTTGACGAGGCATTAAACGCATTCACTGCCTGCATCAACTACCCCCGACAGAAACAATCGGGGGCTAAAAGCCCGTTAGAACCCTCTGCCATAGAAAAAATCGGCGACATCTACCTTACAAAGGGCGATGCGGCAAACTCAATAAATACATATAAAGATATTCTGGCCACCTATTCGGATAACTCTCAAACCCCGCGCATCCTTTACAAACTTATCTCCCTCTTATTGCAAAGCAACAGACAGGGAGAAGCCTTTCCTTTTATTAAAAGATTACTGACCGAATTCCCGCCTCCCCCTGTCCCCCTCGTAGAGGGGGATAAAGGGGGAGGCGATAATTCTTTTATTTCCCAGGTCTTATCAGGCGAGGTCAGAAAATTAAACATAGATGAATTCTCTACGAGGACAAAGGGCTTATTAAAAGCAAGAAATTATAAAAAGGCTATTGAAGAAAGCAAGGCATATCTTTTTGAAAGCCCGCCGTGGTTTCCGTATGACGTCCCGTTAAAACATGACGACAAGATGAGTTTCCTTCTCGGGCAGGCATTTTATCAGGCAAAAAATTATAAAAAGGCCGTGGAGATTTTTAAAGAATTATTCTCATCTGCGGGAGACGGCAAAATAAGACAGGAATCGCTCATCTGGCTTGCCAGGGCTTATATTAAGCTAAAGGATTTCAAGTCCGCCGGAGATGTATTAAAGACTTTTATATCTGTATATAATGACAGAAGCCTGAGAGATGAGGCGATTTACAGGCTTGCCATGATCGCAAAAGATGAAGGAGATATAAATCTGACTGCTGTTTTTTTAAAACAACTTATAGCAGAAAACCCTTCATCTTCTTATAAAAATGATGCGCTGTGGCAAATAAGCTGGATATTATACTCGCAGGGAAATTTGGAGGAATCCCTTGAAACATTGATCCCTCTGGAAAACTCGCCATTAAGGATGCGGGCAGTATATTGGCAGGGGAAGATATCTCTTATGCTGGGTAAAAAGGATAATGCTGCAAGGCTATTCAAGATTGCCGCAGATAGTTTTCCACCCGTCTATTATTCTGTCAAGAGCAGAAAGGCGTTGGAAGAGATTTCAGGCCACGAGCAGCAGATGGTGAATTTTAAAATCCAAAAATATGAGAGCCAAAATTCATATGAGTCTCTGCCTATGCAAAGGGCGCAGAGATTATTAGGGCTTGGGCTGAACAACCTTGCATTAAAGGAATTGGCGTCCATGAACTACAAGCAAGACCCGATAAATATAAGTTTACTATACAGGCAGGCAGGTGATTTTTATCATTCCTATATTTTAGCGAGGAGTTTATCATATGATTCTACTGACTTCGCATACCAACTTGCCTTTCCTGAAGGCTATAAAGAACTGGTGGAGAGCGCTGCAAATGAATTGCAAATAGACCCTCTCCTTGTCTATGCAGTAATGATGCAGGAGAGTGAGTTTGATGAAAAGGCAGTATCAGGCGCAGGGGCAGTCGGCTTGCTGCAAATAATGCCGGGCACAGGAGAAATGATAGCCAGGAAACTTTCTCACCCGTTATTTAAAGAAGATAAGCTGTTTCTACCTGCCATTAATATAAGTTTTGGCGCATGGTATCTTAAAACAATGATTACGAGATTTAAAGGTAATCTCCCTCTTGCTGTTGCTGCATATAATGCCGGCCCCAATGCAGTGGACGAGTGGCTGAAAAAATGGGGCAGGCTTGATGCGGATGAATTTGTGGAAAACATCCCATATCAGGAGACAAGAAAATATGTGGAAAGGGTAATAGGTTATTATGAGGCATATAAAACAATCTACAGCCATGGTTCGGATGCTAATCCTGCCGGCCGGATTGCAGAAAATGGCGAATAGAAATGCCTCCAACCTTTAGCCTGTATCTTTTAGGATTTATCCTCCCTTATATTCGCCAACTACCCTTAATTTTTCCAGCACCTCATCTTTGTGGGGCGCATCGGCCATATAATCGGTCAAATCCATGCCGGCATAATGCTCAAAGTGGAGGCCATCCAGGAATAAAGGGCTGGCCGTAATATCATAGACCTTGCCCTTGTAAGCAAAGTGTATCGGCTTTCCCTGCTGGCTTCCGTCGTATTGCTTTAGTTCCTCTTCTGTAAAGACCTTCACCTAATAACCTCCTTATTTGTAGGGGAGGGGCTTGTCCCCTCCCGAGCGGGAGACCACAAGGGTCTCCCCTACTCTAAATACACCCCTGCTGCCTTGAAGTTAAAATCGTAATTTAATATGTCTAACCAGTCAATCCCCTGGCTGGTTGAACGGGTATCATCCGCATCGCCATAAGGATTGCCGGGGATATAAAACCAATTCACGATCGCATCCTTAGACTTTCTAAAAATTATCCAATAACGGCCGGGCGTCAGGACAGGATTATCAGAAAGCTCCTTAGCAAATCTGAACGGGAACCACTGGTATCCAGGAGAATATTTCACGGTATCAAGATTGAGCGGAAAGCTCCTTATCCCTTCCATGCCCGGCTTTCCATTATCATCCTTAACAACATCTAACCACAGGCTCCCTGCCCTGCCTCCGAATTTGTGCATTGCAAGATTTATCTCCTCAAGTTTCATTTGCCTTGAGATAGTAAATGCCTGGGCGTAAGTGTATTCGGAGGTAACATATTCAGCCGTCTCTTTATCCAGCGTCTTATAACCCTCCTCCCCTCCTTTGCCTTTAACGAATATATCAACAAAAGAAGGAAATTCCATATTCCCAAACTCAACCCTTTCCATAACCTTTGCAGGTTTTGGCTTGGGCCTTTCAGGGGCCGGAATCTCTATAACAGGTTTTTCAACATGCGCGATAACTGCGTTAGTAAGGATATAATTGGATGGATTTGCCTTGATATCTTTAAATGAGAGTTTTATATCGTCTCTTACAAAGTTTGCCTGAATATCCTCTCTGAACGGCGGAAGCGTTGGTGAGGCAAGCCATGAGTCGTTTATGTCCTTTGCATCCCGTCCTGCTGTCTGTCTTATGTGCCTTGGACTTACAAAGAGATGGCTCTGTTGCGCGTCATACGGGATCCATCCGATATCAGGATAATATACCTCAAGCCACGCATGGCCGCCCTGTCCTATGCTCTGGACAAGGCTGCCTTTTTTAAGAGGCGCCTTCCATGATTTGCTTAGAGAGATGCCGCCCACAATCCTTGCAGGTATGCCAACAGCCCTTAAAAGCGCGATAGAGAGATGTGAAAAATTCTGGCAGTTCCCGGTTCCTGTATCCAGCGTATAGACAGCGTCATACTGCGGAGGATTGGTAGTATATTTAACATTATCAACCACCCAGTTTAAAATCTGGATTACTGCCGCTTCTTCTGTGGCAGCGCCTCTTGAAAGGTTATTTGCCAGTTCTTTAACCTTTTGATTATCTGCCTGCGTAAGCGGCGTAGAAACAAGAAACCTCTTTTCTTTTTCTGCTATATCTTTTAATGGGAATGGCGCTGCGCTCGCTAATTCTTTGAGGGTTATAAATAGCGCAGCCGTAAACTTCCCGCTTACAGAGGCATTCCTGTTTATATTAAGCCATGTAACCTTAGTGAATTTATTCCCGAAGACGTCTGTCTCTGTTTCTACGGATGCGGGCTTGGGATCATACGCAAGCGTATAATCTTTAATATTCTGGTTTACTGTTGAGCTTGTAAATGAAGACGGACCAGCAAAACGGAACACTAATTTCTTTAACCCTGAAGGCGGAACAGAAAAGCCTTGATTCTGCTCAATCTCTATAAGCTCATCCATGCTCCCTTCAAGTATGATTGTTGACGAAAAGGCAGCAGCAGGCAGGAAAGCTATCAGGAGGGATAATAGAATAATTTCTAATCCCCGATAAAAAATTTCTGGGACAAGGTTCCAATTTTCAATTTGCAATTTGCAATTCTTAATTTTCATGATTTCACCTTACCTTTAAAAAATGATCTAATCTTGTCAAGAACAGCGCTTGATGCAACCCTCTGCGCCTCAATCTTTTCTGCTTCTGTTACAATCTTTCTTTTGGTTGCTTCCAATTCAAGGGACCTGGCCGTAACTATCTTGCTGAGCCTTTCCATTAAATCAGGGCTCTTCTCAAACACCTCGCAGAAACTCCTTGAATCTATAACAATGAGCAGGGAATCCTCTTTTGCCCTAACAGTCGTCTTTCTCTCCTCACCTGTAAGAAGGCTCATCTCTCCGAAAAACCCGCCGCCTTGAAGCGTTGCCACATAATTCTCTTTGCCAGCCTCGCCTCTAAGAAATACATCAACAGCGCCCTCTTTGATAAAATAACATGTATCGCCCTTATCCCCTTGCTTAAAAATAATCTCTCCTTCACCGTAAACTTCCATCTTTGCCGCAGCAGAAACCCTCTTTATGTCCGCATCCGATAAGGGCTTAAGAAAATCCACGCCTTTGAGATAAACCTCGATATCCTCTGGCTTAACCATACTTATCGCTTTTTTATGGCGGTAGATTGTCCTTATCGGGAACGGTATCTCAATATTATTCCGCTTAAACGCATACCAGATATTATAATGCAGACCGCTTTTTATCTTTAAGATAGAGCCGTAGTCGTTTATCCAGACCCTCAGCTTATAGTGTATTGAAAAATCGCCAAATGCTGTAAGGTAGACCTCCGGGTATGGGTCGCGGAGTACCCCTGGCTCTTTTAATGCGACTTCAATAAGGACATCCTTTACCTTGTTGGGCGGGTCGTTATAGCTTGTGCCCACATCAATCTCTGCGACATGAAGCGGCGTGGGATATGTATAATTATCCACATGGCCTTCTGAAAGGAGTTTATTCGGCAGATACACATAATCATTGGAAAAGGTCATAAGCCTTGTGGTCCGCCACGTCACATCCATGACACAGCCCTCCTTGCCGGCTATATTCACCCAGTCACCTTTTGCCACAACACGTTCCGTATTTATCCATATCCCTGTAAATAAATTCTTCAATGTCTCCTGAAGGGAAAGAGCGATTATACCCGTAAGCACTGCGGATGTTGTAAGGAGGGGCGACAGATCTATCCCCACAAGGCGGTGCAAAAGATAGACAGCAGTTATGAAATAAAGGATGAGGCCTATAAGGGTCCTAAGCAGGGGAACGATGGTAAAGTGTCTCAGAAAAGCAAGCGGGGCGTCTGAGATAACCCATCTTACAAAAAACATCACGGCAAGGGCGGTAAACAATACAAAAGCGCCGTCTATTATCCTGGCGCCCTGCCCCGGCAAAACATCCTTGCCTATAATGAATATAATCTTAAAACCTGCGGCAACAAGAGAAAACAGAAGGACAAGTGCCAGCGGCTTCCAGATGCTTGCGCGGGTAGAAGACTTAAGATTGGCTGATGATGCTGGCTCGGATTTTATCATAAACAAATCAGCAAACAGTAGGGCAAGGCTTTAGGCATGCCTGTAGCAACCCTGAAAGGTTGCCCTGCATAATATAATCTATTTTGTCTTTGCAACATAAACGCCGTCCCAGTCAGACGGCGGAAGTAATTTAAGGTAATCTGCGCATCTTTGCGCATATAAAGCGCTAGGGCCGTCTTTAGGAAATTTATCAAGTATGGCGTCAAACCCGGACTTTGCCTCTTCAAACATGCGGCCTTTATAAAGAGATAAGGCTTCTGAAAAAGAATTCGCAAGTTCTTTCTTTAAGGCATCACCCGGAAGTAAATCCATTAATTCATAAATCGCCACAGGGTTTTCCTTTCCCTTTACCCTCACCAGATCAAGCTCCCTGAACAGGAAATCATTTTGTGTCAGCTTTTGAGTACTTTCTGTTGCAATTATAACTGTGCCATATAGTTTATTCATTCCTTCAAGCCGCGATGCAAGATTTACCGTGTCCCCAATGGCAGTATATTCAAAACGCAGATCTCCGCCCATATTGCCAGCAACTGCATCACCTGTATTGATGCCTACGCCTATGCCGAGCGGCTGGTGGCCTTCTTTCTTCCACTTTTCGTTCAACTTTTCCAATTCTTTTACCCATCTAAGGGCAATAATACACCCCTTCTTTGAATGGTCTGAAAGTTCAACCGGCGCATTGCAGATAACCATAATAGCATCACCGATATATTTATTTAGGTACCCTCCTTCTTCTAAAACTATTCTTGTCATAGGAGTCAGGTATTCATTCAATATAGAAACCAACTCTTCAGGTGCAAGTTTTTCAGATAAAGAGGTAAATCCTCTGATATCAGAGAACAGGATCGTTATCACTCTTTTTTCCCCTCCAAGTTTCAAGCTGTCAGGATTTTTCAATATCTCTGAAACAAGCTCCGGTGAAACATAGCTTCCAAACGCTTTTTTAAGAAAGCGCCCCTTGCTTTCAACAATGATATTCCTGTACGCCTCTGCAAGAAGATAAGAAAGGGAGATGCTTATGAAAGGATATATCGCGCTTGCTACAAGATTATAGGAGGAGAAGAGATAAAAATTGACGGCAGTGTGCAGTGAAAGGAATGCCAAAAATATAATAAGACTGATGAATGTCCTGTGAACCCATGTAAGGGATGCGCATAGGCCGACAGACAAAAAGATTATAAAAAATATATCAAGGGCAACAACCCTGCTGTCATGTATTAAAAACCTTTTCTGCAATACATTTGCCGCAACTGTTGCATGAACCTCAACCCCCGGATAGATGGGATCTAATGGTGTAACTCTTAAGTCATATATCCCTTTTTCTGTTGCCCCTACAAAGACTATCTTTCCTTTGATTGCCTCTTTAGACAGCCTCCCGTTTATAACATCCGTCGCTGAATATGTCTTAAATGTTCCGCCTTTGCCGTAAAAGTTAAGCTGAAAGCGGCCTCCCTCATCTACAGGAAGTTCCCTGTCGTTTATAGAAAGGCCGTCTATGCCGTAAGACGCAATCTGCAGGACAACATCGCCTTCCAGATATTTTCTTAGCGCCTCAAGCGCAAGGGAGGGATACATATCGCCCTTGTAGAGAAATATAAGCTGTGATCTTCTTAGAACGCCGTCATTTTCATCCGGGAATATATTAAAGAGGCCAAAACCAGAAGCATCTTTTCCTATTACAGGTATATTTGTCTCTATGCCCGGGAGATCAGCAATAGGGATAAAGGAGGTATTTTCAAGCATTTTTACGATCTTTATCTTTGAGCGGTCAAGTTGATTTACAGCCTTCTTATCAGGCTCGCTCGTTGCCTCTTCCCTTAAGAAATAACCAAGGACTACATTTCCTGCCTTCTTTACAGCGTTTCCAAGGGCATTATCCCTTTCTAATGTCTCAGGCTCGGAAAAAACTATGTCAAGGCCAACAACCTTCGCAGGCGCAAGATTATTTATAAGCCTTGCCATGGTTGTTCTGGGCCACGGCCATCTGCCAAGCTCATTTACGCTCTTTTCATCTATAGCAACAATAATAACTTCATCAGCAGTGGCAGCCTCCCCCCTCGCCTTAAATCTGGCGTCGCCGGCTGTTCGATCAACGCCCTCTATAAAAGAAGGCTTCGCCATATAAATGATCAAAGATAGTGAAGAGGCCAGAATACCCCAGAATAGAAAAACCCAGAATTTGTTGGCTACAAATCCTGCCCTTTCTTTCACTGTTTGCCTTCTTCCTTTTCAAGTTCTTTGATTAGTGTTTCCACAGTGGATGTATGCTTACCCTGAGGATACTGCTTAATATATCTTTGCAGATATTCTCCTGCCTTTTCCTTTTCACCCATATCCTTGTATATCATGCCAATGGAAAAGAGGGCATTTTCAGCCTGCGGCATTTGCGGATATTTGTCCAGCACAGCCTGATATTCTTTCAGCGCCTCCTGATAGAGGCTTAAATTCCTTGAATAAACAGTGCCTCTCTGGACGCGGCTCTCAGCGACTATCTCAGGTATATCGGTCAGATCCGCCGCAATCTGAAAAACCTCAAGGGCCTCTTTGTATTTGCCGCTGTCGGCAAGATAGTGGCCGTAATTCATATTCCATCTTGCAAGGATTTGCGGGAGTTTTCCCGCCTCCTGCCACTCCACAGGGGCATCAACATTTGTCACTGCCTCAAGTTGTTTCCTTGCGTCTGCCAGAGGTGTGTTTGGCTCTATCTTAACAGGGGCAATCGGCGTATGGCCTTGCGTGTTCTCTGTCATTGTATCGGGTAACAGCGATACTGATGCTTTATCATTACCCTTAACCTCTACAGTTCCTTCCTGGCCGAACAAGACATTTGCCTTGCCTTCGTTCATCACAATAAAGTCAGTTCCTTTTACACCTGCAACCGCTGTAGGGGTCTTAACCCACATATTGGTCTTACCTAAAAATTTTGCAATAGCCGCCCTTAACTTTCCCTGAACAAATATGGTTGCGCTGCGCCTGTCTTTATCCAGCAAAAATCTTGTTATCTCCATCTCTGTATTATTTCCTATGGTAAGCCTGCTGCCGTCCTGCAGTAAAAGCTCAATCCTCCCGTCGCTCCCTGTCTTTACCCTGTCTCCTTCATTTATATCCATCCCTGCTGATGCGGCAGCCCATTTTTTTTCTCCCTTTACCTTGAAATAAATTGCGCCGCTGCCTTTTGATAGATTGCCTATACCTGCAATAGCAGCAACAGGAAATAAAAACAGAAGTGCAACTGACAAAACGATATTCTTCATAAGAACCTCCCGAATCCCCTCGGCGGGAGCAGGTTTGCAACCTGCTCCCTAAAATTCGTATTTGCCTCACACGAACCATTTGGGTTCAAGTTGCAAACTTGAACCCGCGAGAGACTTTTGTTTTTTTACTACTTACTCCTTACTGCCTACTGCTTACTTATTTAAGCTGCCATTCCAATGCCGCGCTTCCCACAACGCCTGTAATTATAAGCCTGAAATAATTAGCATCCTTTTCGGGGAGCGGTTTTTCTCCACCTACCATATACTTTGGAAATCTTATGACATAACCCGAACTCCACAGATCAAGATAGGGATAAAACTCTCTTATGAGGGGGCTATTTACATCCACCTTTTTAATCTCGATCGGAGAGGCCCTGTCACCCTTTTCATCTTCCAGATAAATCTTCCATATAGATTCAGGTGTATTAAAATCATTCCACCTCTCTTCGGGGGTATATACTGCAATGAAGAATTCGTTGAACTTCTCATCCATCTCCATTTCTGCCTTGGCAAGTCTATCCTTCTGGTGATCATCCATCTTGTACCGCCTTGCGTATTCGTCAATATACGCCTCTCTCAATGCAAGGCTTTTATAGGTCGCATACACAAACAGCTTGCTCTCAAGACGGTCTATGACTTTTTCATGTCTTGTCATCCTCTGAAGACCAGCAAAATAATCCTGTACAGGCTGCGCAACATCCGCATTTTTTGCAGCACAACCTGTAAAAACAGTCATGAGTGATAAGTTGAAAGTGATGAATAAAAGCAGAAATAAAAGGCCTGTAAATTTTGAAATTTGAAATTTGAAATTTGAAATTTTCCTCATCCTATCCTCCAACAACATCCCTTTTTGTAAATATCGCTTTAAACTCATAACCAGCCTCTCTTATCTTTTCTGCACCGCCTTCTTCCCTGTCAACCACGGCAAAAACAGCAACAACCTTCAAGCCTTCCTCTTCAATCCTCTTAACTGCCTGAAGCGATGACCCGCCTGTTGTTACCACATCCTCAACTATAGCAACATTTGCGCCCTTTTCAAGGTTTTTCTTCCCCTCTATCCATTGACCAAGGCCGTGTTTTTTGGGCTCTTTCCTTACAATGAACGCAGGCAGGGGATTCCCTTCAAGATGGCTTATAATTGATATGGCGGTTGCAATCGGATCAGCGCCCATCGTAGGCCCGCCAACAGCCTCTATTTGTAAACCCGATTCCTTTATCATAGCGCAAAGTATCTTGCCGACAAGATATGCCCCCTCAGGGTGCAGTGTCGTCTGGCGGCAGTCTATATAAAAATCGCTCTTTTTGCCTGAGGCAAGGACGACCTCTTTTTTTTCATAAGATTTTTCTTTAATGATTTGAAGAAGCCTGTCCCTGCAGGCCTGCCCTCGAATGTCTCTATCGGGGGCATTAAGCAGGGAACGGGATTTTAAATTATTCAGGTCTTTTATCATTTCTTTAATCTCTCCACATCTTTGCAAAGTAGTAGAGACACGCCATTGGCGTGTCTCTACTACTACCTTTTCAAGATATACACAGTTGTTGCCTCTGCCCAGTCGGAAGGTTCAAGCTGATTAAGCCTCTTTATCAAGTCGCTTATCATGCCTGTTGATTTCGCATCGTAAACCTTGAAAAAACCTTGCTGAAATCCGAGCGGTATTATATCCTCTTTCTGCCTCGTTGCGATAATCTTTATTTTCTCCTCTGCTGTCTTTTCCTTATACTCCGGCAGAAACTGCACCTGCAATTTTATTTTTTCATCAGAAGGAAACTGATAGCTCTTGCCTGCCTTGACTATGTTATCCTGATTTATTGAATTGGGCAAGAGCAGCGTCACAGAACCGTCTGCTGCGACTGAAAAGATATAAATATAGCAGTCGCTGCTTGCCTGATAAAATATCTTTACTTCCTCGCCTTCTTTTAAATCAGTCTTTGAAAGAGATAATTTTATGGATATGCCCTCGCCTTTTTCGGGATAAACAGGTTTGATAAGGGCCTTGAGTTTTACCCTGTAAAGATTTCTCTCCTTTTCATCCCACCCGTCTTTAATTATCTCAACCTTATCTATCTTTCCTCTAACCGCCGCATAAATCAAATCCTCCGCAATCTGATAATTTGAAACGAGGGTATGGGATTTTATAAATGTCCCAACCGCCTTTCCAATAGCCTTATTTTGCGCATCTATCTTTGCCCGTTCTTTTACTTCCTTCTGCGTCTCAATCTCACCCATATATGCC
>Ga0209726_10006156_pt1 | contig 14099 bp, 18 predicted proteins | sample Subgrocontami54m_FD_187453 | JGI IMG/M metagenome (GOLD analysis project Ga0209726, IMG submission 187453) | Subsurface groundwater microbial communities from S. Glens Falls, New York, USA - GMW46 contaminated, 5.4 m (SPAdes) (version 3) | ecosystem: Environmental > Aquatic > Deep subsurface >... | reverse complement strand
TCCCGAATGCGCTTGAGTGTCGCTTGATCGGGAAACGCTTTTTTTCTCCCCAGGGACTTCATACAATCTACCTCCGAAAACAGTTGATCACGCCCAGGAACGGCGACGCGTCCCGCATACACCACACGAGCCGATACCGCCTTCCTTGATGCTCGATCCGGTCCAGCATGAAAAACTCTCATTCGCCCTCGCGCTCTTCGGGCTGGAACTCCTTGCCTTCCAGGCCTCTGACCAACTCCAGGATAAGGGTGTCATTGATATCGGGGTGCTTGACCTCGTAGTGCGGGTCAATGATCACCTCATTGATCGGGCGGCCATTGACCACGAGGCTCACCGCGTAGCTTCGGCGCTTCCTCATGTTGCTAGAGAATAGCCGAAGTTGCCAGATTTAGCAACATCGATCAGCAGACCATGGCCAGCTCGAGGTCGTCGCTTCTTCTTCTACCAACGGAACCCGAGGACTGCGACCGCAGCCTTGAGGACAGAGAGGGCGACGCCGAAGAAATAATACCTGTAATGCAACGTCGCCCTCCTCGTCCCCCTCCTCCGGGCAAGTCTCGCGGCTCGCCGACTTGGCATGATTCGTCGCTTGACCGCTCGGCTGAGCTTGCGACGAAGCCGCCTTGACGAAAGTAAGGAATCCTTGTATCCTTACTTTAGGGAGGAACCTTCATGTTGGCAAAAAAGACGGTGAAGAACCAGATCACGCTTCCCAAGGTCATCGTCCAACAACTTCCAGATGTGGACTACTTTGACGTGTCGGTCCGGGAGGGCGAGGTCGTCTTGCGGCCGGTCGTGATGAGCGCGCCGGGAGAGGCCCTGAAGATCGTGCGGACCAAGATCAAGGCCCTGGGGCTGACCGAGAAGGATGTGGGGGACGCAATCCGGTGGGCGCGAAAGCAGCGGCGCTGATGCGTGTTGTCCTGGATACGAACACAGTCATCTCGGCCCTGCTTTTTTCCGGTACGGCATCTCACCTTGTTCCCCTCTGGCAAGCCCGTCGCGTCACGGTCCTCGTTTCTAAGGACATCCTCCAGGAGTATCTGCGGGTCCTGGCCTATCCCAAGTTCAAATTGAGTGATGAGGAGATCAGGCGATTGATCGAGGAGGAATTGCTGCCCTTCGTTGAAACGGTCCGCGTGCGCCGTCACTTGGCCGTCGTCCGTCGGGATCCCGAGGACAACCGGTTCCTCGAGTGTACGGTGGCGGGCCGGGCAAAGCACCTCGTGACGGGCGACCAGGACCTCCGCGAACTGGGTTTCTACCGGGGAATTGCCATCCTCACTGTCGGCGAGTTCCTGGAACAGACCGGCCTTTACGGCAACCCCGGCTCGTGACCTGGGCACGGCCCCTGCCGGGTCGGCTCGGCGCTATCACGAACAGGTCGAAATGGTCTGCTACATCCCATCCGACATCCCACATCGCGCGCCTCCTGGCGGAAACCGGGGGCAGAATAACCGCGATAACCGCGCTACGTCCCGCCTTCCTTGCCAGCACCAACGACATCCCTCTCCAGTGCCTCAAGAAGGCGAAGTCCTTTCAAATTTACGATTGAGTCACCAAGATTCTCAACGGATGCCACGTACTCCGTGATGATCTTGTCGACGTTCCTCTTGGAGATAGTGTCGCTAGACTCGTGCATAGGCGGTTGTGTGGTGCCTAACGGAGCGGCGGCTGAGCCGCAGGCGCGTAGGCAAGCTTGCTTGCCAGAGCGGCCAGGATCACCCGCCCGCGTCAGCGGCGCGATTCCATCCGGTAGTCAGACCGTGCTCATCGTTGCTCGAGCAAATCATCCACGGTCAGCCCGATGTCCTTGGCAATCTGTCGCAGGAGCAGTGGCGAGATGTCCCGCCCGGGGTGGAATGGTACCGTCGTGCCGCGTCCATCCGGATGCCGATATTGTCTGTGCGACCCCCGCTGGCGCACCTCGATGAAGCCCAGACGCTCAAGGATTGCCGCGACCTCCCGGGGCTTCAGGGCCGGCGGTTTGGGCATCGTCAGGCCACGGAAACGGTGTGCGTGCCGATGAACTCAGCCTGTAGCCTGGGTTCGCCGTCCTCAAGGAGCATCTCGATGACCTCTCGAAGATTCTTGTTGAGCTCGTCGAGGGTCGCAGCCTGGGAATGAGCCCCCGGAAATCCGGGGACGTAGCCCACGTAAAGGCCGGTGTCGGGATCCTTCTCGATTACTGCGGTGAAGGTCCTCATCCAACCACCTCCTTCGGATCGGTCTAATCGACATAGGTAGGCGGTCGCCCGCTTTCCCTGTCACACCACCGTACGTACGGATCACGTATACGGCGGTTCGGCGGATTAAGTGGAAGGGCTCCCTTCCACCGGAGCGCCTGCTCCCCATGTCCCAGCCGCGGGTTCATCCCCATGGACCGTGCGGCCCAGGGGCAGCGTGAGCTGCCTGACGGATGCGCTCCCGCGTCTCGACACGAGGTGACTGCTCCTCTCCTTCAATCCCCTTTCGGGGCACCGTTCGGGCCTTCGGTTCGATGCGGTGCGGCTCGGCCTATCTGTTGCCCCGCCTTTCGGCTTTGGGGTGCCTCACTAGCCTTGCCTGCTTCTAACCTACTATGCCCTCTGCTGACTTCTGCCGACCGGTCAGGGCGGCTCCCGCCACCCTCAGTCCCTCGCCGGGACAGCCGACAGATCTCCCAGGGTAAGACACAGAACGTTTCGCGCGTAGGCGCCGGATTTATAAAGCACACCCCGCTGCGGATGGAGGACTTCGCGGTCACGTGCCCGCTCGTCCCGGGTGTACCACACCTCGTATCCGGTTCCTGTGCGTCGCCCCGCGCGTTTGGATTGGGCTTCCTCCAGACCCCACCTCGCGGTGACGCCCTTGCCCTTCTCCTAGCCTTCGGCTCCGCGAGAACCTGGCGCGAGGACTCTCACCTCGCTCGTTCTGTGCCATGCCTGGCACACACGCTAAGCTCAGCCGCGCCGTAAGGCGTCGGTCTGAAGCGGAAAGTTAGGTTCCGATAATCTCGTTCAATCCCTCAATAACCTGAGCAACTTCTTCTGGAGACGCCCTTCCAATCACTTTCCCAACCCTTTCAACCGCAAGCGTTCGAATCTGGCTAATTTTCACCCACGATTTTTTCGGAAGCCCTCTGGCATGAAGTTCAAGCGTCAAGGGAAAGCTCGCGCGTTGGGGCTGGCTCGTGAGAGCAACAGCAATGACAGTTCCGGAACGTTCATTGAAAACATCCTGGCTCAGAATCAAAACCGGACGTAGCCCTGCTTGTTCACGTCCCCGTACTCGATGCAAGTCGGCCCAGCGGACCTCACCCCTCAGTATTCGGGCCATTCTGCTAGATCCTCAGAAAGACCCTCTTCCGCAAGCGCTTTCTCAAACGCCGGATCAAGTTTGGCACACTCTTGGGCCAGACGACTTCTCTCGAGGCGGGCGAGTTTCTCCGCAACCGCTTCCTCAATGGCCTGACTTCGACTGGGAAAGACGTGTTTCTGAACCAGTTTATCGAGACGGTTCAGGGTGGACTCATCTAAAGAGATCGCAACTTTGGACTTTCCCATGGCTCGCCTCCTGGTATGACGATACTTCATACCAGCATATGTGTCAAGGCAACATGGTAGCCATGGATCTCCTCTCTAAGGCTAACCGGCCAACACCCAAAAAGGGGACAGGTGGGCAGCGGGATTTTTCCGCCGCCAGCCTCGTTCAGTCAACCATTCACGACCCAGGTCCCCTTTCACCGGCAAATGGGGACGCGGCAATTGGGGACGCAATTGGGGACGTTGCCAAGAACGACAAGTTGCTCAACTCAGATCGAAGGCAAACACAACTTGCTACACTTGGCAACGTCCCGGATTCCATCAGGGCTATTCTTCGGACGAGCTTTTTGCCTTAAACTCATTGGCAATCTTTTCCAACACCTCCCCAAGTTGGGGCCATTCTCCTGGAAATCCCTGACGCAACGTGTCCTCGAAAAGCTGGATGCGTTTCAGGGCATCGCGACGTGTGCCTTCAACCGTTAGATAGCGATCGCTCGCCCACCGGATCTGCTCCTGATAAGCCACTAGCAAATTGAGCCTGAAGGCGTCTCTGGATTGCTTGACCAACGCCGTGGTGTGCTTCGCGCCCAGCCGGGTGACATTCCAAAGAGCCAACGTAAAGATCGTATAGACGCAGGTTGCGACAGCGGTTGCCGCGCCAGCGTTCCGATTCAACCAGTCCCAGATCTCCATTTCGCCATTCCCTTTCCGAAGCGTGCCCTCGAACCCACCGAAAAAGCACGTCTATGATTGCTCACCATGTGTCAAGCCGCGCCGACTCATGCGCGAACGTGGTGGTTCGGAACGGGGGAGAACCAGACCCGATTTGGGATCACGGACCGGTTTGGATTCACAGGACGGATCGCAGAAAGCGGAAGTCCAAGTCATCCAGAATCTTGCGAGCCGAGTCAACGTCCTTCGTCAACGCAGCACAGAACCGTCCATTGTCCCGCACGCGTACTCCAGGAAACACCTTCGTCAGTTCCCGCCATTCCTCATCAAATAACGGAATGTCAGCACGAGGGTTGAAGAACCACATTACACCGGTGGCAGCCGTTCCGTTCGTTACACCAAGAACACTGAATGTTCGGAAATCTCCCTCAGCATTGATCGCCTCCAATATACCCATGGTTGTCGTGACCGCATCCGGTCCGAACCCACTGTAGGCGATAATTACGCCCTTTGGCGCGTTTCTAGCCACACGGAGCTGCGGGGCTTTACATCGGATCTTCCCGAGGACAAGATTGACGTCCGGATCCACAGAGGCCGCAACGGCCCTACCTGATTTGAACCGATGGTGGTGATCAATCATAGTACGGGTTATGCAAAGGCAGTCTAAATGGACCCGTCGACGTAGCGTTAGGAGCACCAGGTCATGGTTTTTTCCATTAACAGGCTCGTAGGGACGGAAGCTGTACCCATTTCTGTGGGTTGCTCCGAGCACGGATATTTCGACGAGAGCCGGCATCCATGTCTCGGGTGCAGGATCCGCTAGGCGACGTAAGGCATCGCGGTAATGCTTCGTTCGTCTTGCGTTCCTCGCAGCCTCCTCAGCACGGGGCAAGGCTTCCTCAAGGATAGCGGCAGATCGCCTCTGTGAGGCGATCTTCGCGACAAGCGGATAGGCCCCCCAGGGCGCGGCTATCACAGAACGTCTGTCACCGGAGGTCTGGGCCTGTTCGATCTGTCTGACTGCGACCTCAAGGGCATGGGGCGTGAGGACGGCTGACACTGCTGGCAACGATGGGATGACTTCCACGAAATCTCGGATGTGCTCTTTGGTCCAACCGTGCTTGATTACTCTCTCTGCGCGTTTGAGAACCGCTTGATAGGTGGACATCGTGCTTGACGCCTCCGTGGGCAGCGCATCGAAGCCCGGACGGATTGCGAGGTTCTTGGGGGACGGCACCTACTGAGTCATTGGACAACAGATTCACCAGCGTTGTCGCCAGACTGTCACCACTTCGACGACCCTACGCTACTCTAGTCGGATCGGCCTGATGCGACGAAGGCACCCCAGGCGTGCGGGGCGGAATCTCCCATTGCCCGGGAAGCCTTCAGCATCTCGAGTTGTGCGGCGCGGAGGGCGGCGGGCACCGAGACGCCATTCTCCCACAGGGCGGTGTAAAAGCGGGTCATCAGGGTCGCCGTCTCAGCGTCGGGCACCGACCAGAGTGAAGTCACGAGGTTCCTCGCCCCAGCGTAAGCGAAGGCCCAGCGGAGGCCGAGGAGTTCTTGCCCCCGAGCGGGTGTGCCGAGACCCGTGTCGCACGCCGAGAGCACCACTAGGTCGGTCCCCCGGAGATCCAGGGCGGTCACTTCCAAAGCCGTGAGTATCCCGTCACCCTTCTCGCGGTCGTTCGCCCCGGCAAGGGCAATCCCGGCCAGTAGGAGGGGATTGTGGCCGAGGAAGGCGCGAGGTTCCCCGCCAGGCCTGCGTTGTTCAGGCACCAGCCCTGCCGGGGTGCAATCTTCCCCGCCAAAGTAGGCATGGGTAGCCAGGTGGAGAACGCTGGCCTTCGGGGCCTGTTCCAGGAAAGCGGCCTTGGTGGCCTGTGCCCCCTCCAGCACCGTCGCTGGACTCGTCGGGTTCGTTTGTTGGTAAGCCCTTGTGATTGCCTGAACCTCTGCCCGTGTGCCGGGGAGAGGGAGAAAGGGATCCTCCGGAGTCCCGCAGCCTGCTCGTTGGCTCCCCGCCTGCGCCACCTGGACTGGAGCACGGTCGAACGCCGGGGCGCCGACGGCGAAAAGGCCACCGGAAGCTGAGGAGGAAGGAGCAGCCCGGAGGAGGTCGCGGCCGCTCGGAACGTAGCTGATCGTCCTCGTCTCCAGGAGGAACTCGTGACCGTCCTCTCCCTGGAGGAGAGCGAAGGGCAGGAGGGCCAGGGCTCCATCTGGAGAGATGAGGAGCCGCGGCTTCCCCTCAATCGCAGCCTGGATCTCCGGGGGAAAGAGTTTCGCTTTCAGGCGCGCCGCCAGCGTCTTCCGATAGCGGGCGCGTAACTCCCGCGCAGGCGGGTCGTAAGCCTCTCGGCTAAGGGCTTCTCGAAACTTCCGCACATCCTCATCAACCGGCGCAGCGGGACCGAGATCCAAGCGGATGGGCTCGGTGCATTTACCCCCGCGGAGGATATGGGCAATATAGTGAGGCGTCCAAGTCGGGCGCGTCCCGGGGGAAGCCGGCGGCATGTACCGGACGTACCAGAACAGATCAATAAGGGCAGCATCCATGGGTATAGCCGCACACACATCCGATGGTCCGGCTCTCGCCTCGACCTGGGCCTGGCGGAAGGCGGCGCTTGCCCGGCTGAGATCTGCCTCGAGCGCCTCCAGGCGTTGGCTCAAGGTGGACGTTTGCAGTTGGTATTGCTGAAGTCCCGAAGGATCGGGGACCCTGACGGTGAGGCCGGCCAGTTGGCGACGGATATCGGTGTACTCCCGCAAGAGAGCGATCACGTGGGGACCCGGGTTCGCCTCGGTCAGGGTATGCTCTGCCGCGAGAGTGCGAAAGAGGAGGTTCTTCCGATCAAGGACAGATCCGTAGGCATCGGCACTTGGCACCAGCCCTGGGGGCAGGCTCAAAAAACTGTCCGCATAGTGAGAGGTGGCCTCCATGAAGGCCAATTTCTGACGGTGGCTAAGGCCGACCAGTCCCCGAGCCGTATGTGCGCGCATAATCGTCACCGCCCGAGCGAGCTTGGGTGAAGCATCATGGGGACGTCCGGCTTCCCAAAGGAACCCGCCGAGGTTGTTGAGCCTCGTGGCTACATCGGGATGAAAAGGACCGAGGGCGGCCTCCGTGATTTGCAGAGCTCGCTCATAAAGTGACCGGGCCACTGTGTACTCGCCAGTTTCCATAAGAACGAGGGCGAGGTTGTTAAGAGCCGCGGCCACATCAGGATGGGTCGGGCCAAGGACCTGCTCTGCGACTCGGAGTGCTCTTTCATAGAGGGGTTTGGCAGCGGCGTAGTCGCCAGCACTTTGGAGCAACACAGCGAGGTTGTTGAGAGTCACGGCCACACTGCGGTGGGTCGGGCCAAGCGCCTGCTCCACAATCTTGAGTGCTCGCTCGTATAGAGGCAGAGCTGCTGCATAGTCACCCGTGGTCCGGATGAGATTCGCCAAGTTATTCAGGCTTGTGGCCACATCGGGGTGGGTGGGACCGAGAGCCTGCTCGTTGATCCCCAGCGCCCGCTCGTAGAGCGGTCGAGCCGCGGCGTGGTCGCCAACTTCCACGAGAAGGAGGGCGAGGTTGTTGAGGCTCGTGGCCACAAGAGGGTGAGCGGAGCCGAGGGTTTGCTCGTTGATTTTGATCGCCCGCTCGTAGAGCGGTCGAGCCGCGGCATAGTCACCGGTGGTCCGGATGAGATTCGCCAAGTTGTTGAGGCTTGTGGCTACATTGGGGTGGGTGGGACCGAGAGCCTGCTCGTTGATCCTCAGCGCCCGCTCGAAGAGGGGCCGGGCTCTGGCGTAGTCGCCGGTGTCCTGGAGCACGGAGGCGAGGTTGTTGAGGCTTGTGGCCACGTTGGGGTGGGTGGGACCGAGAGCCTGCTCGTTGATCCGGATTGCGCGCTCGTGAAGGAATTTAGCTCCGGCGTAGTCGCCGGTGGCCTGGAGAAGATCCGCGAGATTATTGAGGCTCGTGGCCACACTCGGATGGGTAGGGCCAAAAGCCCGCTCGAAAATCCTGAGGGCTTGCTCGTAAAGCGGCCTCGCAGCGACATAGTCGCCAGTGGTATGGAGGAGAGCGGCAAGGTTGTTCAGGCTCAAGGCCAGATCAGGATGGGTGGGGCCCAGCGCTTGCTCCTTGATCCGAAGCGCCCGCTCAAGTAGCGGTTTGGCTCCGCTGTAATCGCCGGTGTCCTGCAAGAGCTCAGCAAGGTTGTTCAACCTCAAGGCCAAAGTTGGATGATCCGGCCCGAGGGCTTGCTCGTCAATCTTGAGAGCGCGTTCGTACAGGGGCCTGGCAAGAGCATACCCGCCGGTATTGCGTAACAGCTCGGCGAGATTGTTCAGACTCGCAGCCACATCAGGGTGGCTGGGGCCAAGGACCCGTTCCCGAAGGGCGAGCGCCTCGCGGGCTCTTGGTACCGCCTCCGCGTAGCGTCCCTCTTGGTGCAGTCGGATGACCTCCTGATTCAAGGCGTCAGCTCGGGCCAGGGGATCGTTTTGGGCGAGAGCGGGTTGGCCCACGATCGCAAGGGCAACTAAGAGCGCGGACAGAGATATGGCAATGACGAGGGCTACCGTTCGTATTCTGAGTTGCCAAGTTCTAAGCGCGTCGACCATCATTGGACACCCTTCGGGTGGCCTACCGCCGGGCTAGGCTCTGCACCCAGTCGCGGACCTCGCCGACCGCGACCGCCAGACCCAAGGTGGGGTCCTTCATGGCGGTGATGACGCCCACGACTCGCCCGCCACCATCAAAGAGGGCCCCTCCGGAACTCCCATGGTGGATGGGCGTCTGCGTCTGGATGATCGTTGCCTGGTGTGCGGAGCCTTCTCGGTAGGACCACTGATAGTCAGGCCGGATCTGGCTCACCACCCCCTCGGTGTAGGACCAGAGCATTTCACTCGGATGCCCAATGGCATAGACGTCCTGCCCCACCTCGACACCTCCCGGCTCGCCCAGCGCCACATAACGAAGCCCGGCAGGAATGCTCGTGATATGGAGTAGCGCGAGATCTCGCCGGGGATCTGTGGCAAGTACCCGCGCCACGATAATGTGTTCCTTCCGCAACTGTCCGATCCCCTTGAGTAGCTCCTGAGATCGGGCGACAACGCCCACGACCTCGTAGTCGCCTGCCACATGCCAGTTGGTCAGGATGTGGCCTTTCGCCGACACCACTACCCCCGAGCCAATGGAGTCCTTCGTGACGACCAGGACCACGCTGTCCACTACACGCCGATAGAGCTGTGGGCCGGTTGGCGAGCGTTTTCCAATGACGACCGGCGCGTCAGCTATTCGGGCGCTTCCCAGCTCCCGCTTCGCAACGTCCAGGAAGGCATCGCGGAGGTCCTCTGCAAAGACGGGCGAAGTTCCAATCGTAAGTAGAGCACACAGCATTCCAACGGCCAGTCGCATGGTGAAACCTCCCTGGGATGCGGCGAACGCTGCCATACCGAGAGCCCCCCTCACCCCGGACCCTCTCCCTCGATGGGGCATATGCGCTAACTTAGAAGTCTTTCTCCTGTTATCCCCCCTTTATCGAAATCCCCCCTCCGCCCCCCTTTGGCAAAGGGGGGGACGGGGGGATTTCTGCATTCAACTGTTCGGCAACGGTCCGATAGATAGCCTCCGCCACAGCATCACTTTCTTCCAGAACTTCTCTACTGTTAAAGCGCAACACCTTTAGACCAAGAGAGACCAAGTACCCATCACGACGTCTGTCTTTCAGGGCGTGATCGCCTCCCAGGTGCTGTGAGCCATCCACTTCCACGACCAGTTTTGCCCGTGGGGCGAAGAAATCCACAATGTGCTCACCGATGGGTTTCTGCCGATAGAACTGGATGCCAAGAAGCTGCTTATTCCGCAAGCGTGACCAAAGAGCTGCTTCACTGTCTGTCAAATTCTTCCGCAATTGACGGGCTTTGTCTTTGAGATGCGCATTGTACTTCAACATGGCTCAGCCCCTAGCGAAATCCCCCCTCCCCCCCTTTTTCAAAGGGGGGCTTAAGTTAGCGCATATGCCCTCGATGGGGAGAGGGTGTGGTTGGGGCGGCCGGGCCGATGGTCCCCCTCACCCTGCGCCCTCTCCCATCACCCGTTGCATCGGGAAGAGCAACGGGTCCCCGGGAGAGGGAACGAAAGGAGCACTATGGCTTCGGTGGTGGCCGGAGGAGTGCCCGGAATTCTCGGAGGAGAACCTCGGCGCTCTGCCGATCCCTTCCGGTCTTTGTCTCTACTTCCTTCTCCAGCTCTCCTATCCGCTGCTTGATTCTTACGCGAAGCTCGACGCTGGCAAATAGGCCGTCAAAGGATGGAGCCTCCGACTTTGGAGTTTCCGTACCGGCGATTGTCCGTTCGCCCCTCGGGAGCCCCAAAGGAACAACGGAGGTCGAAGGGCTCAACCTTTCCAGCCGGGCAACCAGCGCCTGATTCTGTTGTTCCAGCCGCCGCACCTGCACGTAGAGCAGAACCTGAAGCCCGAGCAGGAGGACCACAACTGCGGCGGCCGCGAAACGCCAGCGTCCGCCCACCTCGGAAACAGCCATGCCACGGAGAAGATCCCTGCCCGCCCTTAAGATACGGCGGTGAAGCGGCAAGTCTGCGGCGCCTGCTCGAACATCGCCCGGGGAACCGGCGCGCGTTCGGGCCGCCTGAGATTCAGGCGCAACCTGCCGGGCGATCTCCTCGCGCACGAAGGTATCCAGGCGTTGGAGGAAAGCTTCGCGTGGCGGCGGGACCTCCTGGTGCGCCGCTTTCAATCGGCGCACGAGGGCCAGCATCGTCATGAGTTGCGTTCGCTCGTCTTGATCCAGGCCACCGACGTCCTCAGAGAGCCGCGGCCTCCGATCCGCCATGAGATCCTCGGTATACTCAGCGAGCAAGTCTTCCAGTGGCTTCCTCGGTGTCACTTGACGCCCCATTCGCCCAGATCGGCCTGCAACCGCTTGAGGCAGCGCTGATACCGCTTCTTGACGGCCTCGTGAGAGTCGCCGAGCTTTTCGGCGGCTTCCTTCTGGGTCAGTCCCTTCCGAAACAAAAGCTCAATCAGCTCCCGGCAGGGCGGGTCCATCGTGCGCAGGGCTTCCTCGACCGCCGCCAAGCATTCCCGCTCCAGGGTGTCGCTATCCGGTGACTGGGCGGCACTTGCCACTCCGGCTGCACCAGAAAGGAGGGGATCGTAGATCTTCGTGACCTTGAGCTGTTTCTGCCAGTGATCCGCAACCACGTTCCTGACAATCGTGGTCAGCCACGGTCCTGCCCCTTGGCCCCGGACCTGCCAGCGCGACCAGCTCCGGATGAACCGGGCGAACGCCTCCTGGGTGCAGTCTTCGGCTTCGGGGAGATTCTGCGTGAGGTGGTAGGCAAACCGAAAGACGGTGGGATAGTGGCGACGGCAGAGGGCGTTGAGGGCTTCCCCCTCCCCTCGATCGAACCGGGCAGCCAGGTCGCTATCCGATAGGCCCGCGTAGGGATCCTCCACGGCCACCTCGGGAGCATGTGGAACGACGCCTGGTAGGGTCCATGTGGCCCGAAGCCTACCAGAGACCGACACACTCCACAACCCCGAACCTCTGCGAGAGTAACCATGGAGCCCCTCGATAGGATTAACCGGGGTGCGCCGGAAAAGGGACATGGGGGTGCCCCGGTTCTTCAGCCCGAACAGTGCAGTTTAACCGCAAAGCACGCGAAGTTCGCAAAGAAACTCCCCATATTCAAAGCACTGACCAGGGAGAACTCGGAGATGCGGTTCGGAAGATTTCGGTCCGGCAGCTCCGCTGACCTGATGAGCGTTGGCAACTCTTTGCGATCTTTGCGGTCTTGGCGGTGAAATTTTTGGGTTCAGTGCTACTTTTCCCACGTGGCAATGCAGAACCCTGGTCCCCTTTCACCTGTGCCAGGCGTTAACGTAGCAGGATGGAGGACAGAGAGATGATGAAGCGTGCAGAAGGGAGGAGGACCATGGGAAACTTCGGCAGGTGGCTGTGCGGGTTGGGCGTGGCCTCGGTTCTCTTGGCATTCAGTGGGGAGGTCGAGGCTCGGGGGGGCGGGTTTCGGGGTCGTTCATTGGGCCCCGGATTCGGCAGCAATCCGCGGTCCCACGCGGTGCGGCCCTACACGCGCCGAGACGGCACGTTCGTCCCGCCCCATCGGCAGTCGAACCCGAACAGGGAGTGGCGAGACAACTGGTCGACCAACCCGAACGTGAATCCGTTCACCGGAAAGGAGGGCTCTCGGATCAATCCACCGCGACCATGACGAATCTTCAGCGGAGCCTGGTCCTGAGCAACTTGAGGGGACAGGTCTTCCAGGTTACCCGTTTTGGAAAGCCTGAGCCGCAACCTTCGATTCTTTCCCCTCGCGGCTCTCGGCTCGCGGCTCGCGGCTCATAGCTGGTGGCTCATGGTCCGAAGCGTTCTTGCTATCAGCCTTTCGCCGTCCGTTTCGCGGCTCTCGGCTCGCGGCTCTCGGCTCGTCTGTCACGAGGTCACCGCGCCCTCGGAGGCAGAGCCGACGAGGCGCGCGTACTTGGCCATGACGCCGGTCGTATAGCGCGGCTTGGGGGGCTTCCACGCGGCCAGCCGCTTCTTGATCTCGGCGGCCGGCAGCTCCACGTCCAGGCGGCGCCGCTTGATGTCGAAGACGACGATGTCCCCGTTGCGGAGCGCGGCGATGGGACCCCGGGCGGCCGCCTCGGGCGCCACGTGGCCGACCATGAAGCCGTGGGTGGCGCCGGAGAAGCGCCCGTCCGTCATCAGCGCAACGGAATCCCCCAGCCCCGCGCCCTGCAGCGCTCCCGTCACGGCCAGCATCTCCCGCATCCCGGGTCCGCCCCTGGGCCCTTCGTACCGGATCACGATCACGTCTCCCGGACGGATCTTCCCGGCCTTGATGGCGGCAAAGGCGTCTTCCTCGCGGCCGAACACGCGGGCCGGGCCGCGATGGATCGTGCGGGTCTGTCCCGAGACCTTCGCCACACAGCCCTCGGGGGCCAGGTTGCCCCTCAGGATGACTATTCCGCCGGTGGGTTTGATCGGGTTCTTAAGCGGGCGGATGACCTCCTGCCCCGGCGTCTCCCGCGCGGTCTTGACCTCTTCCCCGATCGTCCGGCCGGTCACGGTCTTCTCATCCGCATGCAAGAGTCCCGCGTCCAGCAGTCGCCTGGCCACCACCGCCATCCCGCCCGCCTGGTACATCTCGGGAGCCGTGAAGCGCCCCCAGGGTTTGAGGTCCGCCAGCAACGGCGTCCTGCCGCTGATCCTGCCGAAGTCGTCGATGGAAAGTTTGACGCCGGCCTCCCGGGCCACCGCCAGGAGGTGCAGCACCGCGTTGGTGGACCCGCCCGTCGCCATGACCCCCGCGATGGCGTTCTGGAGGGCCTTCCGGGTGATGATCTGCCGCGGCGTCACCCCCTTGCGCAATAGCTCCATGACCAGCCGCCCGCATTTGAAGGCAACCTCCTCTTTCCGTGGGTCCGTCGCCGGCACGCCGTTGTAGCCCATGGGAGAGATCCCGAGCATCTCGAAGGCGGTGGCCATGGTGTTGGCGGTGAACTGGCCTCCGCATGCCCCGGCGCCCGGGCACGCGTGGGTCTCGATGTTGCGCAGCTCCTCCGCGGAGATGCGGCCGGCGTTGAAGGCACCCACCGCCTCGAAGACGTCCTGGACCGTCAGGCGTCGGCCCTGGTACTCGCCGTACATGATCGAACCGCCATACAGCATGACCCCGGGAATATTGAGGCGGGCCAGGGCCATGACGATGCCGGGGATCGTCTTGTCGCACCCCGTGATGCCGACCACGGCGTCCAGGAGGTGGCCGAGCGCCACCACTTCCACGGAATCCGCCACGACCTCCCGGCTCACCAGGGAGGCTTTCATGCCCTCCGTCCCCATGGCGATGCCGTCGGT
>Ga0209726_10006153_pt1 | contig 14103 bp, 8 predicted proteins | sample Subgrocontami54m_FD_187453 | JGI IMG/M metagenome (GOLD analysis project Ga0209726, IMG submission 187453) | Subsurface groundwater microbial communities from S. Glens Falls, New York, USA - GMW46 contaminated, 5.4 m (SPAdes) (version 3) | ecosystem: Environmental > Aquatic > Deep subsurface >... | reverse complement strand
TGCCGCTCACCTGCGCGGTGGACATTTCCGCCGTCATGGAGACCAAGACGCGGATGCTCGCCTGCCACGCCTCGCAACGCGAATGGCTGCGCGCCGTCATGAACTGCGACGAGTATCTGGACCTGATGCGGAAGATGGCGGCCAACGACGGCCAACGGGCGGGCGTGACGCACGCGGAAGGTTTCATCCAGCACGTCGGCGAAGGCCATCCGCAGGACAACGTGTTGAAACAACTTTTGGGCGACCAGTGCATTGAGTTCGCGGCGGCAAAATAATTTGAGAAAACACCATCCAACCAACCAATGAATTCTAACTTCGCACTCAGCACACTGGACATTGTTGTCATCGTCGTTTCCATCGTGGCCGTGGTCGCGGTGGGATTATGGGCGGCGCGCAACCAGGAGAAATCAGCGCGCGGCTACTTCCTCGCCTCGGGCCGGCTGCCGTGGTACATCATCGGCGCGGCGTTTGTTTCCACCAGTGTATCGTCCGAGCAGATCGTCGGCACGGTGGGAGCCACCTACAAGTACGGCATGGGGATCGCGAACTGGGAATGGTGGCTCGTTCCCACCTACGGCCTGATGACGCTCGTGTTCATTCCCATCTGGATGCGCAACCGCGTCATCACCATCCCGGATTTTCTGGCGCGCCGCTTCGGGCCGGGGTGCGCGGACATTTATAGTTGGGTGATGCTCGTCGCCTACGTTTTCGTGTTCCTGGTGCCGGTGCTTTACAGCGGCAGCCTCGCGCTGACCGAGTTGACCCGCTGGAATTTTTACGCGGTGCTGTGGGGCATGGTCGCGCTCGTTGCGCTTTACACGACCAAGGGCGGCCTCTCGTCGGTCATCTGGACGGATGCCTTGCAGTGCGTGATGCTCGTCGGTGGTGGCGTGATTTTGTTTTTCGTGGCGATGGGCAAAGTGCCGGGCGGCTGGGCCGCGATGGAAGCCGCGAACCCAGACCACTTCCACCTCTACCGCCCACCCGGTGACGAGGCCGCACCGTTCCCCGGCATCGTGCTGGCCACGTTCGGCGTGTACATCTTTTACTCCGCCGGCAACCAGGTCATGGCCCAGCGCATCCTCGCGGCGCGCTCAACGTGGGACGGCTTGATGGGCGTGTGGTGGGCCGGCGTGGTCAACCTGCTCCGTCCGCTGGTCACGTGTTTCCTGGGCCTGATCGTGTTCCACTGGATCAACGTGATGCACGCCGCGCCGCCGCTGAACAATCCGGACGAGGCGTTCCCGTTTGCGCTACGCTACCTCGCGCCCGATTGGGGACTGCGCGGCATCATCCTCGCGGGCTTTCTCGCGGCCGTGATGTCCACCATCAGCGCGCTGGCCAACTCGACGGCCACGATTTTCAGCCTCGACGTTTACAAACGCATCTTCCGCCCCGACGCGGACGACGCGCGGCTGGTGCGGATGGGGCGCGTCGCCTCACTAACCGCGATGGGCATCGCCGCGCTCGTGGCTCCCTCGGTCGCGCACTTGGGCGGCGTCTTCAAGTATTTTCAAAACGGCGTGACTTACCTGGCCACGCCGTTCATCTCCGTGATGCTGCTTGGGCTGCTGTGGAAACGGACCAATCGTCAGGGCGCGCTGTTCGGATTGATCGGCGGCTCGGCGATCACCTTGGCAATGGCGTTCGGCGCACCGGCGTCCGGCATCAAGTTGCACTGGCTTTACGTCGCGGCCATCGCGCAGGCGATCACGATGGTGGGCATCGTGGTGGTTTCGCTGCTCACGTCACCGCCCCCGGAAAGTCAGTGGCGGCCATTCCACTGGACGCTCGCGGCCCTCAATCAATACGACGACGGCGTGAAACGCCCGTGGTATCAAAGCGTCCTGCTGTGGTGGGTCGTTTACATCATCGTTTGGGTGTATCTCTATTGGCGCTTCTGGTGAATGGTCACTGCGCACATGGAAAGGCGGAGCGCCGGTCTCCGACCCGGCGCGTTATGAATCGTTACCAACGCGCCGGGTCGGAGACCGGCGCTCCGTTCGCAAACGATTCGGGTGAACGGCAAACCCCATCGCGTGTTTGACTCCAGAGCAGAAACGATCACCATCATGCCCGGCGCATCGCCAATCAGGCTGCGCGCCAAATTCTGAGAATGAGCCATAAAACTGCGCATCGTCCGGCTTATCCCAACGTCAGAGTGGATCTGAATTTTATCCGGCTGGCGGAGTAACACATCACCCATTTATGAAACACACCCAGCGACTCATCGTTCCCCTGCTTTGCGGAGCGTTCATCACGACCGCCTCCGCCGCCACGAACCTGGCCCGCTACTACGCTCACCCGGCGGTCCTTGATGCGCAGGGCGTGATCGCGCCGTGGTATCGCGGGTTGAACGGCCAGTGCGACTACCGTGTGCGCATCGCCGCCGAAACGCTCAAGCGCTACCCGTGGACGACCCGCACCAACGCCATCGCCGAATATCCCGCCTACGTCTTCAGTGGCTCCTGGCAAATCTCCTCGAACGGCGTTATCACGCCCCGAGATCCGGGCGATTGGGGTAACGGCGATCTCAGCCAGCGTGCGACCAGCGTGCTAAACGGTTTCGTGGATTACTACCGCTACACCGGCGACGCGGCGGCGATTGCGCACATCACTTACATGGCCGACTTCCTCGTGGACCACTGCCAGACGCCGACGGACCACCCGTGGCCCAATCTGTTCATCAGCGTGCCGGTCAAGGGCAAGGCGTTCTTCAAGGCTGACCCGCGCGGGATGATTCAACTCGACCTCTGCGCCTCGACTGGCCAGGGCCTGCTGCGCGCCTACCAACTCACCGGCAACACGCGCTGGCTCGACGCTGCCAAGCATTGGGGCGACCTCCTTGCCGAGCATTGCAATCTCGATCCGAACGCCGATCCCTGGCCGCGCTACGCCAATCCTGAAAGCGCGCCGTGGAAGGACAACAAACAAACCGGCGGCGTGACGATGATCCTTGGATTCTTGGACGAGTTGATCCGCCTTGGACACACGGACAAGGACCAACGCCTCCTCGCCGCGCGGGACGCGGGCCGACGTTATTTGCGCGACAAGCTGCTTCCCGCGTGGGCGGTCAACGACACTTGGGGCCGTTACTTCTGGGATTGGGACAACCCCGTACAGAATTGCCTCACGACGCCTGACGCCGCCGCGTATCTATTGAACAACCCGGCGGAGTTTCCCAACTGGCGCCACGACGCGCGCAACATCCTCACGCTTTTCCTCAACCACACGAGCGTCGCGCCTGAATCCCGCGGCGACGTTTACAGCGGCGCGTGGGCGTATCCGGAGTCGTCCGGCTGTTGCGGTCGCTCGCTCTGGTATGCGCCACTGGATGTCGCGCCCACCATCGCGCAATACGCCGTCGCCGCCGGCAGTTCCTGGGCGCGCGAACTCGCCTACCGCCAAATGGTGCTTCTGACTTATGACGCTCACGAAACCGGCGTGACCGAGGACAACATTGACGGTGGCATCATCGTGAACGGGGACTGGCTGAACATCGCGCACCCAATGCCGCTGCGGTTTGGGCTGGCCGTGATTGGCTGGCTGCCGGAGGAACTCGGCGCCAACCGCGAGAACCACATCGTGCGTTCCACGGCGGTGGTGAACTCGGTCCACTACGGCGCGGGCCGGATTGAATACTCGACGTTCAACGCGCCGGCGGAAACGGTGGAGGTGCTGCGCCTGGCGTTTGCGCCGAAAAATATATCCGCCGACGGTCGCGCGCTCAAACGCTGTGGCAACCTCAAATCAAACGGCTACACGGTTGAACGTCTCGCCAACGGCGACGCCATCGTCGCGATTCGCCACGACGGCGCGAAAACCGTCGTCGTCACCGGCAACGATCCGCAGCGGGAGTTGAAGGAAACGGGGCTGGAGTTCGATGGCGCTTGGCTGACTGAGGCGAACCCGTCCGGCTCGGTTCGCACTACCAGAGCATCCGGTGCTGCGGTCACCGCCCGGTTCGACGGCAATCAAGTCCGACTCATTGGCGGCGTCGGGCCTACCGGTGGTTTGGCCGACGTGTATCTCGACGGCGAAAAACAGTTCGTCCCTGCGGACGCGTGGAATCCCGCGCCGCGCCGCGGGCAGGTGCTTTACTATCGCAACGGCCTGGCGCAAGGCCCGCACACGTTGAAGCTGGTGGCGCGCGGCACGGGCAATCCCCAATCAAAGGGCGCAAGCGTCGGCGTCCAGAGCGTCCAGTATTCCGCTGCGGGTGGCGTGGCAAATTTTCCGTCCGGCACCGGCCCGCGCGAAGCGCAGCGGATGATCTTCGGCTACACGGGCCGGACCGACTACCGCGATGCCGCCGGTCACACCTGGCGTCCCGCGACGGAATTGGTGACGCGCGGCGCGGCGCTGATGGACAGCATCGTTGCATTCTGGTGGACAAACGCCGCTCCCGGCGAAATCAGCGGCACGGCTGACCCGGATTTGTATCGCCACGGCGTTCACGGGAACAACTTCTGGGTGAACCTCACCGTTGGCCCAGGCCGTTACCACGCGCGCCTCAAGTTCGCCGCCACGCGCGGACTGGACACGCGGAGGAACTGCTTCGACATCCGCATCAATGGCCGGCGCGTTGTCGAACGCCTGGACGTTGCCGCCACCGCCGGCGGCCCAAACCGCGCCGTGGATTTGGTATTCGATGACATTGCCCCGACAAACGGTGTGATCGAAATCCGATTTACTGCCGCGCGCACGACCGACGGCGACCAGGCCGTGCGCGGGGAGGCCTTTGTTCAGGCGCTGGAGATCGGCCCGGGCCGCGGGGGCAAGGGAGCGAAACCGATCTCGGTTCCCGCAGCGACGCCCCAAGGCAACCAGCTGCTCAATGCCGGGTTTGAAAACACCGTGGCCGGAGTGCTAGGCGGGCGCGGGGTCAACATCCCGCTCGCGGAATGGAACTGCCAGTTCATCGGGCCGTCGCAGAGTTACGTCTGGCAGGAGGCGGATTATGTGCAGCACCCGGATTGGGGCTTGCCAGAATTTCACGCCGGCAAGGGCGCCATGCGGACGCACACCGACGCCGAAGGCCACACGCAAATTTACCAGGATGTCGAGGTCGGGCCGCAACGGCAATGCACCGCCTCTGTCTGGGTGCGGGCGGTGGATTTGCGCGGCAAGGGCTTTGGCCACCACACGAATGACTCGGCCGGTCTGATCATCTGCGAGCTGGACGATCGCGGCCAACCCCTGCGCCAGCACACCAAGGTGGAACTCAAAACCGCCGCCCCTTACACCCAACTCAAATACGATTTCCGCACGACGGCGGCCACCGCACAGGTGCGTTTGATTCTGGATACCGTGATCCATTGCCACTACGCGGAAGGCCACGTGACCTATGATGACTGCGAACTGCACGCCGTGTCCGACTGACGGACAAAGGCCGAGAACTTCCTGAATGGGGCCGCATCCTGGGGAGAAGTTGGCGAAGCCGGATGAGGTGAACAAACTTTCTTCCCGCAATTTCTCGCAAGGAAATAAAACTCCGTGTTCCGCCAACGAATCTAAGTTCAACCGTGAATCACACGAACCACGCGAAATGATTTGCCGCAATAGAACGCATGGAATGCAAAATCTTTAACCGCTGATTGGCGCTGATCAAACCCGCTGTGAAAACTCTGTGAATGACTTCCAACAAATAATGTGTTGACTTACTTATGTAGCAATGTAGGATTATAGTATGAATGTAGTAGCAAAAGCAGAATCGGTTTACTTCTCGATCAAAGGCCAGGTGGTCATCCCCCGGCGCTTGCGGAAGGAATTCGAGATTGAAGAAGGCACGCGGGCTTACGTTGAGTCCACGCCCGAAGGCATTCTCATCAAACCCGTCACCTCCAAATTCATTCGCGGCTTGCGCGGATCGCTTAAGGGTAAGGGCGTGATGAAGGCGATGATGGAAGATCGCAAGGCGGAACGGGAACTCTGACTCATTTTCCCCTCCCTCTCCGCCTCGAACGGGGAGAGGGCCGGGGTGAGGTGTCGAAATCTGATTTGAACTGAATATGGCAACCAAAGTTTTGGATAGCTGGGCGCTCATCGCGTTCCTGGAGGACGAACCGGCGGCGGAGCAGGTGGAAAAACTGCTGGCACAGGCGGCGGCGGAGAAGCACAAGCTCCTGTTGAGCGTCGTGAACTGGGGCGAGATTTACTACAACACCATGCGCGAAGTTTCGCAGGAAGCCGCCGAACAACAAGCCCGGGCCATCGCGACGCTGCCCATTGACATCGTGGGCGTGGGCGACGACCTCACGCTCGCCCGGCAGGCAGCCATCTACAAAGCCACGCACAAAATGTCCTATGCCGACTGCTTCGCTGCTGCTCTGGCCAAAACCAAAAACGCCGAACTCCTCACCGGCGACCCGGAATTGAAGGAAGTGGAAAAAGAAATCAAAATTGTCTGGCTGAAATGAAACCTTAGTTAGAGATCAACCCCACGTGATTTCTGGGATGCCCAATTCTCTCAAGTAATTGAAGGTCGAATCGTAGAACGCTGGTGAACGCGTCGCGTCGCTGGAGTCGCCGGGCGGAATAAAAACAACCATGAGATAGGTCGGGCCTTTGAAGTTGCGTCAGCAATTGAGAAGGCACTTCGGGCGGAAACAGCAGAAACTTTGGAGCAGTTCGTAACCCGGGCGCTGGCCGTGCTTTTCGAGCGCGGCGAGGAGGATTGCATGAGGATCGCTCCTGTGGCCAATTGGTTAACTCCACTCTGCCTTCACCCAGATTATCACTTGGTTCAAATCTACAGCAAAGCGCGCGACACCACGCAAGGCGGGAAATCAATCGGCATCTCAATGCCTTCCTTGCCCTCCTCCGAGTTTGGTTCAGCCCAGGAATGCATGCGACACTTTGGTTTTGTTCCCGGTCAAATCTCAGCCAGCACAACAGAAGTCCGTGACATGCATGGGCTTGATATCGGAGTGGTGGTGGGCCTCGTCTGCTGTCTGCTTAGAAGAATTCCAAAGATTACCGCCAAAAACGAGATTCTTTGTTGGTTTGATCATGCCAAGGAAGGGAAGCTGGTAAAACGCGTGTTGCATTCAGCGGAAGAACTCGGTGACTGTTTGAAATCGATTTTCATTCATGAACCACTCAGGGTTGAGTGCGTAGTTTTGTCCGAAAATGGAGATCACGCCTTGCTGGCGGTGTGCCGACTGCCTTTCAAGAAAATCCGCCTTCAACTGTATGATCTTGTTCCTAAGAAAAGATCAAAGATACGAGAGATGTTAAAACTGTCCGGTTTTATCTGGCGCAACGATCAAAGCGCAAGCGGTGAGACTCAGGATTGGTCCGGACCGGAAAACCCCGAGCTACTAATAGCCACGGTGCAGCAAATTCTCGATGTCCGTGGTGCGGGCTTGGAATCTAATACCCTGCAAATCGGCCTGCACTGGCCGCCCTTTTTCGATTGATCTTACAACCATTCAACATATGCCAGTCACAATCTCATACGATGTCACGCACATTGATAACAACGACCGGAACTATATCCGAAGCATGTTGGAACGCTTCCATTGGCGACGCCTCGGCGGCAGCGTATTCCGCTACGATGGTGTTGCACAGGCGGACGGCACTCTTCATGAAGATTGGCTCAACCACATCGCGCCTTCGCTGATGTTCCTGCGGTCGTTTTTGATTGCGCGTGGCATCACTCTCAAATTTCTCACTGTTGACGCTTCAAGCATCAGCTTCCTCGACCACAGCGCGCCGGATATTTTGCTGGGCACAGCACCGCAGCAAGGCCCGCAGTTGGTTTTGGCTGACCCGACAAATGTTCAGTCTTCAGAAGCTACGTTGCGAAATTTCATTGATGCCGCTGTTGCAGCAACACAATGACAATCTGCTAACACTTGTTTCGGATTCAACTCTGATAGCTCTCCATCCCCACACACGAGCAAACTGGATTCCGATCTCCAAACACATTGTCCACACGCCCGACGTGCGGCCAGAATTTGAATTCGTGCAGCCATTTGGCGGGGAACGCGGCCTGTTCGCGCGTGTAAGGTTTGTTCCAGTTGTCCGAGGCAATCATGTCAGCGGTATGCGGCGCGTTTTTCAGCAGATTATTCCTGGCATCGGTTGAACCGTTTTCGATGGCGGTCATTTCCGCGTGAATCGAAATCATGGCATCACAGAAACGGTCCAATTCGTATTTCGATTCACTTTCAGTCGGCTCGACCATCAACGTTCCCGCGACCGGCCATGAAAGTGTTGGCGCATGAAAGCCGTAATCCATCAGCCGCTTGGCAACGTCTTCCGCAGTGACGCTCTTAAATGCCCGCAAATCCAAAATACATTCATGGGCAACAAGGTTGTTGCTGCGATACAGGGTTGGAAAATATTTTTCCAATCTCTTGGCGACATAGTTTGCATTCAGAATTGCAACTTTGGTCGCCTCGGTCAGTCCGTCCGCGCCCATCATCGCGATATACATCCATGAGATGGTGAGAATGCTCGCGCTGCCCCACGGCGCGGCAGAAACCGCCCCGATGGGGTTTTCGCCGCCGAGATTGATGACGTTGTGGCCGGGCAGAAATTCCACGAGATGTTCCGCCACGCCAATCGGTCCGACGCCCGGTCCGCCGCCGCCGTGCGGAATGCAAAACGTCTTGTGCAGATTCAGATGGCAGACGTCCGCGCCGATGAAGCCGGGGCTGGTGAGGCCGACTTGCGCGTTCATGTTCGCGCCGTCCATGTAAACCTGGCCGCCGTTCGCGTGGATGATTTCGCAAATCTCGCGGATGGCTTCCTCGAACACGCCGTGCGTGGACGGATAGGTGATCATCAGGCAGGAGAGATCGGCTTTGTGCGCCTCGGCCTTCGCGCGCAGATCGGCGACGTCAATGTTGCCGTTCGTGTCGCACGCGACGGCGACGACTTTCATGCCGGCCATGACGGCGCTGGCGGGGTTCGTGCCATGCGCGGAGGTGGGAATCAAACAGACGTTGCGATGCGTGTCGCCGCGCGATTCGTGATAGGCGCGGATAACAAGTAAACCTGCGTATTCGCCCTGCGAACCGGCGTTGGGCTGGAGCGAAATGCCGGCGAACCCGGTGATTTCCGCGAGCCAGGTTTCGAGTTGCTCGAAAAGTTTCTGGTAACCACGCGTCTGTTTGATCGGCGCGAACGGATGAATCTTCGCGAACTCCGGCCACGACACGGGAAACATCTCCGCTGCGGCGTTGAGCTTCATCGTGCACGAGCCAAGCGGAATCATCGAGGCCGTGAGCGAGAGGTCGCGCGATTCGAGCCGCTTGATGTAGCGGAGCATCTCGGTCTCGGAGTGGTAACGGTTGAAGACGGGGTGTTGGAGGAAAGCGGATTGCCGATTGCCAATTGCCGATTGCCAATTGGCGGAAGCAGAACCGCTCTCATTAACACCGGGCTTTAGCCCGGTGTTGGCTGTGCCGGGTGTGGAAACCGTTTCAACGGTTTTCTGCGCGGACGGGGAAGCCGTTGAAACGGCTAAACGCTCGGCGCGCGATTGGACACCGGGCTGAAGCCCGGTGTTAATGAGAGCAACAGCGAGTTCGTCCACCGTGAAGTTCGGAGCTTTGTCGCCGTTGAAGATTTGCCAGAGTTCGGCCACATCGCTTGCGCTGGCCGTCTCGTCCAGCGAGATGCCGATGGTCTTGTCATCAATGACGCGCAAGTTCATCCGGTGCGCCTCGGCAATCTTCAGAATATCGGCAGACTTCTTGTCGCCGAGATTGATCTTCAAAGTGTCGAAGCGCGGCGTGGTGGCGACCGAGAAACCTAGCCGCTCCAAGCCGGTCGCCAGAACTTCCGTCAGCGTGTGGACGCGTTGCGCAATCTGCTTCAAACCTTCCGGCCCGTGATAGCAGGCGTAGAGCGAAGCCATGTTCGCGAGCAACGCCTGCGCCGTGCAGATGTTGCTGGTGGCTTTCTCGCGGCGGATGTGCTGCTCGCGCGTGCCGAGCGCGAGACGCAACGCCGGTTTACCGCGTGAATCCTTGGAGACGCCAACGATGCGTCCGGGCATCTGGCGCTTGAATTCGTCGCGCGTGGCGAAGAACGCGGCGTGCGGTCCGCCGTAGCCGAGCGGCACGCCGAAGCGTTGCGCACTGCCCACCGCGATGTCCGCACCGAATTCGCCGGGCGGCTTGATGAGCGTGAGCGCCAGCAGATCGGTTGCGACCGTGACCATCGCGCCAGCGGCGTGAGCCTTTTCCGTGAACGGATCGAAGTTGTAGATCACGCCGAACGTGTCGGGATATTGCACCAGCGCGCCGAAGACCTGGTCGCTGAACTCAAACGTCTCGTGATTGCCGATCACGACTTCAATCTTCAGCGCACGCGCACGGCGGCGGACGACTTCGATGGTTTGCGGATGGCAGCGTTCCGAGATGAAGAAAACATTGCGACTATCTTTGAGCCGGGCTGACATGGTCATGGCTTCCGCTGCCGCAGTGGCTTCATCGAGCATCGAGGCATTGGCGATGTCCAGCGCGGTGAGTTCCATAATCATCGTCTGGAAATTCAGGAGCGCTTCGAGACGGCCCTGGGAAATCTCGGCCTGGTACGGCGTATATTGGGTGTACCAACCGGGATTCTCCAGCACGTTGCGTTGAATCACCGGCGGCATGATACAATCCGAGTAGCCCATGCCGATGAACGAGCGGAAAATCTGGTTTTGTGATGCGACGGCTTTCAGGTCAGCCAACGCCTGAGGTTCACTGCGCGCGGCGGGGAGACGGAGCGATTGGCTGAGACGAATTTGCCTGGGCACGGCGGCGTCCGTCAACGAATCGAGCGTGGGTTGCCCCAGCAAATCAAGCATGGCGCGGGTGTCGGCCGCGTTCGGTCCGATGTGGCGGCGGACAAATTGGTCCGGGTGCGCGAGCGAATCGGACAAAAAATTCTGCGTTTCTGAATCTGACATGCCGGGGAAGTTAGATTTGCACGGCCGCAAAGCAAGTTGGATTTGGCGGAGTGCGAACGGTCTCCAGTCGTAGCGCCTGGATGGCCGGGTGCATTTTCCCGGCGCTGCTGATATTGGGCCTGATCGCGTTGGGGGGTCACGCGGTTGTTTTTCCATTGGAAGATTACGTTCGTCTTCCATCGTCGGCGACTTGATCCCAAATCCTCGAATCGGGAATCATTCTGCTGACCGTCGCGACCAATTGCTTTGGCATCGGTTGCACGGCTTTTCAGGTGCGCGACCTCAAATCCTCGCGCCGGGAAAATCGTTTTACCAGCCTGGTTGGCGCTCGTTTCTGATCGCTCTTTTTGCTCTCGAATCCGCTGGCAATGACAGCGGATTTCCCAGCGCAGAGGTCATTTTGACCGGCCACAAGATGTTTGATAAGCAAGACAAAACCGCCACAAGTAATGGTGTTTTTTGACCGTAAATCCCTGAAATAATCATTGTGCGGCAGGGGTGGTTTTTTTACTATTTTGGCAACCTGTCAGCGCGTCAAATCTGCTGCTGGCTTGACCCAATTTATGCCGAATAATTCTGATCCGTCCGAAGAGAAAAACCTGCCGTCCGACACTTCGGTGAAGGCGGATTACGGCTCCGCCCAGTTGGGAAAACTGGAGGGCTTGGAGGCGGTGCGGAAGAAGCCGGGCATGTACATCGGCGGCACGGACGAGCGGGCGTTGCACCATTGCGTGAGCGAGGTGCTGGATAATTCCGTGGACGAACATCTCGCCGGGCATTGCGACAAGATCGAGGTGGCCATTCACGTGGACGGGTCCATCTCGGTCCGCGACAACGGGCGCGGCATTCCGGTGGACATTCATCCCCAATACAAAATCCCCGGCGTGGAGATGGTGCTCACGACGTTGCACTCCGGCGGGAAATACGGTCAGGGCGGCTACAAGTTTTCCGGCGGCACCCACGGGGTCGGGGCAAAGTGCGTGAACGCGGTGAGCGAATGGTTCGAGGTGGAGGTTTCGCGCAACGGCGAGGTTTATCACATGGAGTTTGAACGGGGTAAAACGATTCAGAAGCTGCATGTCATCGGCAAGGCGAAGGGCACGGGCACGTTGATCACGTTCATGCCGGACACGGAAATTTTTCGCGAGACGATCGAGTTCAAGGCGGATCGCATCAGCCAGCGGTTGCGCGAGCTGGCGTTTTTGAATTCGGGTTTGGAAATTGTTTTCCGGGACGAGCGGCAAGCGGAGGCCAAGCCGGAGGTTTTTTATTACAAGGACGGCACGGAGGAATTCGTGAAGCAGCTCAACAAAAGCAAGACGCCGCTGCACCCGAAGCCGATCGCGTTCCGCAAGGAAACCAAGGAGAAGAACGACGACAAGGACATCGAGGTGCATGTCGAGGTCGTGTTGCAATACAACGACAGCTACAACGACCAGGTGCTGTGCTACACGAACACGGTTCACAATCCCGATGGTGGCGCACATTTGTCCGGCTTCCGCAGCGCGGTGACGCGGGCGATCAATCAATACGCCAAGTCAAATGAGTTGCTGAAGGAAAAAGACCCGCAGATCACCGGGGACGACGTGCGCGAGGGTTTGACGGCCGTCATTTCCGTGAAGCACACCGATCCCAAGTTTGAATCGCAGACGAAGGTGAAATTGCTTTCGCCCGAAGTCGAAAAAATTGTTGGCTCGGTGACCTACGAAGGCTTGATGAGTTACTTCGACGGCAACCCGCCCGTCGCGAAACGCATCATTGAAAAAGGTCTGACCGCGGCACGGGCCCGGGAAGCCGCGCGCAAGGCGCGGGAAGCCGTCCGCAAGAGCGCGCTGACGGGCGGCGGTTTGCCGGGTAAGCTGGCGGATTGCTCCGACCGCGATCCGGTCAACACGGAGCTTTACATCGTCGAGGGCGATTCCGCCGGCGGCTCGGCCAAGCAGGGGCGCGACCGGAAGTTTCAGGCAATTCTGCCGATTCGCGGCAAACTCATCAACGTGGAGAAGGCGCGGCTCGACAAGGTTCTTCAGAACAACGAAATCCGTACTATGATCACCGCCATCGGCACGGGCATCGGGGACGGCGAGGGCGAAGGCGCGTTCGACTTGAACCGGCTGCGCTATCACAAAATCATTATCATGACCGATGCTGACGTGGACGGCTCGCACATCCGCACCTTGCTGCTAACGTTTTTCTATCGCCAGATGCCGCAGCTCGTGAAGCAGGGGTTTGTCTATATCGCGCAGCCGCCGCTGTACTCGATCACGCGCAAGAAGAAGACGGATTACATTGACGACGACGTGCAGTTGAACCGGATTCTGGTGCAGAACGGCGTGGAAGAGGTGCAGTTGAAAAGTCTGACCGACGGAAAAGAGTTCACCCAAAAGCAGCTTGAAGAAATCCTGCAATTGCTCGAATCCCTTGACAAGCACACCGCTTATGTGCGGCGGCAGGGCGGTGACTTCGGTGACTACGTTGGGAAGCGTTCGCCCGACGGCGATTTTCCGTCGCATCTGGTGAAAGTGCGCGAGGGTAACGACGAAACCGTGCATTATTTCATCACGACCGACGAATTGGAGCAATTCAAAGCCGCGAACGGCGACCTGTTCAACGGCGACACGGAGACGCGGAAGAAGGACGGGCCGACGCGGCGCGCGACACACGCGGACCTGCACCACGAAAGCAAAGCGGTGGCGGAATTGATGGGCAAGTTATCCCGGAAGGGACTGCAAGTGGATCACTATTCCGCGCAGGACAAACCGTTGTTTGAACTCACCGAGGGCGAAGGCGAGCGGGCGACGGTCACGCCGCTTTTCTCGATTCCCGAAATCCTGAGCGCCGTAAAAGCCGTGGGCAAGAAGGGCATCCAGATGTATCGCTTCAAAGGCTTGGGCGAAATGGACGCGAAGGAACTATTCGAGACGACCATGAACCCGGTCCGGCGCAAGTTGCTGCGCATCGAGCTCACCGACGCCGTCGAGGCCGAGGAAATGTTTGTGCGGCTCATGGGCGATGAAGTCGAGCCGCGCCGGCAGTTCATCGAGGACAACGCTCTGAACGTGCGGAATCTGGACGTGTAAAAAAAGAATTGACGAATGTAGTCACATGTGACTACATTAGCGCCGTGAACACGAAAACAACAATCAAATACCCGGCAATCAAGCCGGCGGCGCGGGCGCTTCGAGCTGGCC
>Ga0209726_10006152_pt1 | contig 14103 bp, 16 predicted proteins | sample Subgrocontami54m_FD_187453 | JGI IMG/M metagenome (GOLD analysis project Ga0209726, IMG submission 187453) | Subsurface groundwater microbial communities from S. Glens Falls, New York, USA - GMW46 contaminated, 5.4 m (SPAdes) (version 3) | ecosystem: Environmental > Aquatic > Deep subsurface >... | reverse complement strand
CGATCTGGGATCCAGAGCCGGAATGGACGATCAACCGCACTCAGCATCTCGGGATCGCGGGCTTCACGCCGTACGAGGGCTGGCCGGCGCGCGGCAGGCCGTGGATGACGCTCGTGCGGGGCCAGATGGTGCTCGGCCCCGACGGCGCCATCGAGCAGAAGCCGGGTTTCGGACGCTACCTGCCGCGGGGCGGGCCGCAGTCGCCCATCGCCGGCAGCGCGCGGTGACGGACTACCTGGACCGCCTCGCAGCCTTCGTCGAGGCGACGCGCCTCGATGCACTTCCGGTGAGCGTCATCGCCGCAGCGAAGCACGTGCTCCTCGACACGCTAGGCGCCATCGTGGCAGGGAGCGCGCTCGACGAGAACCGGCGTCTCGCCGGACTCGCCGCCGCGCGCGCGCCGCACGGCCTAGCCACGCTGCTCGGCCACGGCGAGAAGGCCGATGCCTACTGGGCGGCGCTGACCAACGCGACGGCGGGGGTAGCGCTCGAGGTGGACGAGGGGAACCGCCTGGGCGGCGGTCATCCCGCCATCCATGTGGTGCCGGGCGCTCTCGCGGTGGCGGAAGAGCGGCGGCTCGGCGGGGGCCGGCTGCTCGAGGCGCTGATCGCCGGCTACGAGATCGGCTCGCGCCTCGGCGGTGCCACCACGGTACGACCGAACGTGCACTCGCACGGCACGTGGGGGACGATCAGCACGGCGGCTGCCGTCGCCTCGCTCGAGGGCGCTCCTGCGACGACGGTGCGGGAGGTGATGAACCTCGCGGCGTCGATGAGCCCCGCGAACACGTGGACGCCCGCGCTCGAAGGGGCGACGATCCGCAACCTCTATCCCGGGCGCTCCGCCTTCCAGGGCATCCTGGCCGTCGACCTGCAGCGCGCCGGCTTCACCGGCCTCTCCGACGCGCCCTCTGATGTATACGGCACGATCCTGGCCGAGCGCTTTGACGGCGCCCTCGCAATCGAAGGGCTCGGCGGGAAATACCGTATCGAGGAGAACTATTTCAAGCTCCACGCCTGCTGCCGCTACAACCACTTCGCTCTCGACGCGGTGCTGGCGCTCGCGCGCGACCATCGGCTCGCCTGGGACGAGGTGGCGAAGGTCCAGGTGACCACGATCCCGTTCGGCCTCCGCATGGCCGATCCCGCGCCGACGAGCCGGCTCGCGGCGAAGTTCTCGATTCCGTGGGCGGTGGCGGCGGCGCTGGTGCGAGGTCAAGCGGACATCGCCGCCTTCGAGCCCGCCGTCCTCGACGACGCCCGGATCCGCGCGCTCGCCCGGCGGGTCGAGGTCACGGCCGATGCCGAGATGTCGCCGCGGCGCACCGACCATCCCACTGCGCATGTGCGCATCACGCTCCGCGACGGGCGGGCGCTCATGGCCTCGACCACCGTGGTCCGTGGCGATGCGGCGGACCCGGTCCCGGAGTCGGAGATCGTGGAGAAGTTCGCCGCGCTGACGGCACCGGTGCTCGGCGACGCCCAGGCCCGCCGGGTGGTGGAGGCGGTCCACGAGATCGAGACGCTCAAGGACGTGCGCGACCTCGGCGCGCTCCTGGTCCCCGCAGTCCGAACCCCTTTCCGCAACCAAGGAGGCTCTTCGTGATCAGACGACTCGCGTGCCTGCTGCTGTCGGCCTTGTTCTTCGCCGCTCCCGTATTCGCCCAGGACAAACTTCCACCGCTCAGGACCGGCGTCGACGGCACCTTCGCCCCGCACGCCATGCCCAAGCTGGGCGGCGGCGTCGAGGGCTTCCAGATCGACCTCTTCACCGAGGTCGCGCGCCGCATGAAGCGCGAGATCACGATCGACGCCGTGAGTTTCTCGACCCTGATTCCGGGCATGCAGTCCGGCCGCTACGACTTCATCGCCGCGCCGACGACGGTGACGAAGGAACGTGCGGAGAACATGCTGTTCACAGCGGGCTACCTGTGGACCGCGTTCCAGTTCGGCATCAAGAAGGGCTCGGCACCGATCAAGGACTGGGCCGACCTCAAGGGCAAGTCGGTGGCCGTCAACAAGGGCACGCCCTACGAGACGCTGTCCAAGGCCAAGGGCGCCGAGCACGGCTTCACGGTGCAGGTCTACGACACGCAGCCGGACGCCACGCAGGCGGTCCTCTCGGGCCGCGCCTATGCGACCCTCGGCGGCAACACCACCATCGTCTACGCCGCGTCGAAGAACCCGCAGTTCGTGGCCGACCTCGAGCTCACGGACACGCGCGCCCACTGGGCGGCGCCGGTACCCAAGAACAACCCGAAGCTCCGCGCGGAACTGCAAGACGCGATCGACTGCATGAAGAAGGACGGCACGATCGCCAAGTTTTCCGAGAAGTGGTTCGGCAGGAAGCCCCCGGCCGACGGCCTCGAGGTGGTGATCACGCCGGGCTACGGCCCGCCGGGCATGCCGGGCTACGACCCGACGCCGCACGAGCTCAAGTGCAACTGACTTGAGCGCCAGTGCAACTGACTTGAGCGCCAGTGCAACTGACCTGAGCGAATGAACGGACCGATCGTCGACGCGCGCGGCATCCACAAGCATTTCGGCGCCCTGCACGTGCTGAAGGGCGTCGATCTCAGGGTGGCCGAACGCGAGCTGGTGTTCGTCATCGGGCCGTCGGGCTCGGGCAAGTCGACCCTGCTGCGCTGTCTCAACCGGCTGGAGGAACCGTCCTCCGGCAGCGTCGTGGTGGACGGCATCGACATGCTCGACCCGCGGACCGACATCAACCATGCCCGCCAGCGCATCGGCATGGTGTTCCAGTCCTTCAACCTCTATCCGCACATGACGGCGCTCGGGAACGTGACGTTGGCACTCCGCAAGGTCGCGGGCAAGTCGCGCGCCGGGGCCGAGGCGCTGGGCCGGGCCGCACTGGAGCGGGTCGGCCTCGCCGACCGCGCCGGCCACACGCCGGGCCAGCTGTCGGGCGGCCAGCAGCAGCGGGTTGCCATCGCGCGCTCGATCGCGCTCGAGCCCCGGGTCATGCTGTTCGACGAACCGACCAGCGCCCTCGATCCGGAGCTGGTGGGCTCGGTGCTCGAGGTCATGCGCTCCTTGCGCGAAAGCGGCATGACCATGATCGTGGTCAGCCACGAGATGGGCTTTGCCCGCAACGCCGCCGACCGGGTCGTGTTCATGGACGAGGGCGCCATCGTGGAGCAGGGGCCGCCCGCCGCGATCTTCGAGAACCCGGCCCACGAGCGCACGCGCGCCTTCATCGGCCAGATCCAGCGGCACTGAGAGGCCGCTGCGCAGCCGACCCGATGTCGAACTGGGACCGCTTCACCGATACGTTCTTCAACGCCAAGGTCATGGTCAAGTACCTGCCGGACATCCTGTCCGGCGTGGTGGTCACGATCGAGCTTGCCCTCCTCATCGTCGTCACGGGCATTGCCGCCGGCCTGGCACTGGCGCTGCTCAGAAGCCTCGCCATCCGGCCGCTCAACTGGCTGATCATCTTCATCGTCGACCTGTTCCGCTCGCTGCCACCGCTGGTCGTCATCGTGCTGATCTATTTCGGCCTGCCCAGCGTCGACCTCTCGCCCTCGGGCTTCGTCTCGACCTGGCTGTCGCTTGCTTTCGTGCTGATGGCCTTCTCCGAGGAGATCTTCTGGGCCGGCATCACCTCGGTGGCCAAGGGCCAGTGGGAGGCCGCGCGCTCGACCGGCCTGTCGTTCGGCCAGACCCTGGTGAACGTCGTGCTGCCGCAGGCCTTCCGGCTGACCATCCCGCCGCTCACCAACCGCACCATCGCCATCACCAAGGGCACCTCGCTCGGTACCGTCGTCGCCGTCACCGAGATCCTAGGGCAGGCGAGCTCGGCGATGTCCAATTCCTACAATCCCTCGCCGCTGATGATGGGCGCCGCGGCCTACATCGTGCTGTTCCTCCCCGTCGTGGTGGCGGCCCGCTGGGTCGAGACCAAGTTCGCCTGGAAGCGATGATCCAGTCGCGATGATCCAGACCTTCTTCAACCTGGAGATCATCGCCGCGTCCTGGCCGATCGTGCTGGCGGGCCTCCGGAACACCGTGCTGCTGTCGCTGCTCGTGGTGCCGCTGGGTCTCTTCGGCGGGCTGATCCTGGCGCTGCTGGCGAGTGTGAAGAATCCCGCGGTGCGCTGGCCGCTGATGGCCTGGGTCGATTTCTTCCGCGCCTTTCCGCCCTTGGTGCTGCTCATCCTACTATTCGCCGGACTGCCGTTCGCCGGGCTGGAGCTGGGCGGCTTCGTCTGTGTGGCCATCGCGTTCTTCCTCAACTCCGGCGCCTACTACGGCGAGATCCTGAGGGCGGGTATCGATTCCGTGCCGGCCGGCCAGGTCGAGGCCGCGCGCTCCACCGGCCTCTCCCGCCTGCAGGCCATGGCCTACGTCGTGCTGCCCCAGGCGGTGCGCAACGTGCTGCCCGACCTGCTCTCCAACACGCTCGAGGTGGTGAAGCTCACCTCGCTCGGCAGCGTGGTGGCCGTGCCCGAGCTCCTCTACCAGGCGCGTCAGGCGCAGAGCATCACCTACAACCCGACGCCCATCGTGGTGGCGGCGATCATTTACTTCCTGATGCTGTGGCCCGTGGTGCGGCTCTTGAGCCGGCTGGAGAACCGCGCGCTCGCCGGACGGTAGTGGCCGCCTGCGCTTCGGCCCGCGCTGTGCGCCCCCGTCATGCGGGCAGGCCGGTCTCCGCGGGCGAGTAGGTCTTCGGGAACGTCGGGTACATGACGAGCTCGGTGACAGAGGTGCGCGGATGGAGCGCCGCAACGAACTTCATCGCGTCCGCAAGGTCTTCGGGCTGCATGATTCGCGCGAGCTCCTCGTCAGAATACTTCACCGGCCGCTTCAGCATGATCGGCGTGTTCGTCTCATCCGGGAAGATGTTGCAGGTCCGGATGCCGAACTTCCACGCTTCCTTCACGAGCGAGACACCGAATCCCATCATCCCGAACTTCGCGGTCTGGTAGGCCATGCCCGCGACCCCCGACGGGTTCTTGGCGGCGGTCGAGATGATGTTGATGATCAGGCCGTCCTGCTGCTTGCGCATCGGCTCGAACGCCGCGTGGAACATGTTGTACTGGCCCGTGAGGTTCACGCGAAGCACGGCGTCGAAATCCTCCGGGGTGAGGTTCTCGATCCGGCGGCCGTGTCCGATGAGATTGAGGCCGGCGTTGTTGACGAGGATGTCGACGCGTTGGAGCTTTGCGATGAGCTCGCGCGCGACGCGATCGACCGCTTCGCGATCCCCGACGTCGACGGGGGCGACGGCCGCCCGGCCGTTCTTGGCCGCGATCTCGGCCGCGACCTCGTCCAGCTGTGCCTTGCGCCGGCCCATCAGCGCCACGCCGGCACCCTCACCGGCGAACATCAGCGCGCCGGCGCGGCCGATGCCGGTACCGGCGCCCGTGATCCACACGACTTTGCCGTTGAACAGACCCATGGGATGACCTCCGTTCGGATTCGTCAGGCGGGAGTGATGAACGAGAAGCCGGCCGCCTCCCGTCTGCGGACACGGGCTTCGAGCAGACGGGTCGGGTCCATGCAGGAGCCCTCCTTACAGGCTGGGCGGGAGTCTAGCAGAGTCAGTGCCCGCGGGAGGCGGCAAGAGTCAGAGGGTTCCCGGCGTTGGGCGCTGCGGCCAGCACATGAGCCGACGTGACCATCGCCCCGCGCCCCTGAAGGTCCATGAGGCGGGCACGACGAAACGCCAGGCGTCGCCATGGCGCCGGATCCGGCCCCACGGTCGGATGGTTGAAGTGGGTGCCGAGCAGGGCGATCAGCCCGCCGATCAGCGGGGCCGGTAGCCAGCGAGCTCGGCCGGGTTGACGTGGATCGCGCCGCCGTCCTCGTTGTGGCACGGATCGGCCTTGCCGTGCTTCCCTTGCACGCCCGCCACCGCGTGGCAGAGCTCGTGGGCGAAGACCTCGTAGAGCCACTCCGGCGTGCCCTGGACCCGCGGCAGGAAGATGATGGCGCCCAATGGTCCCGCCTTCGTGCAGGCGGTGCCGTAGGGGTGGCACCCATCCCGCTTCACAATCACCGACGCGAGATAGGTCTCTGGGGCAACGCGCCCCTTCTGGAACACCGCCGGCTGGTTGTCCGGCGCGGCGGCGATGGTGCCGCAGCCTGAGAGGGCCAGCAGGGCGAGGCACGGCAGCAGAGCCCCGGCATTCCAGGCTAAAGAGGGATAGATCGCGTCCCGCCTGACGACTACACGCATGCCATCCGGACCGGAATACGCGCTCGCGCAACCGGCCAGCAGCGGCCGAAGAACCACCGCCAGGAGCCGGGAGATTCTCGTACCGCGTCTTCTCATGGCGATCATGTCGGCTGTCCTTTCTTCGAGTCGGCCACCCCGTGCCGCCGGTGGCACTACTCAAGAGAGGCAAAGCCGGTGCCAACGGTGTTGCCGGGCACGGCAGAAGCGGCGCAATCCCGGGTTGTCTTGAGCAAACGCGCACTTGGCAAGACATCAGCGACGGCGAGCGAGCCTGTCGTCCCGTCGGTGAGGCCCGACGGTTCTGGCGTGGGCGCGAGGACTATAGTGGCGAAGTTATAGCGAGGCGACGAGGGCCGGGGCGCTACGCGTCCTCGAAGTCTCGGGCGGAGATGCCGTAGCGCTTCATCTTGGCGTGCAGCGTGCTGTAGTAAGTACGGAGCAGCCGCGCCGCCTGACTTTTGTTTCCCTTCGCGGCTTCCAGGGCTTGGCGAATGGCCTGCCGCTCCGCGTGGGCGGTCGCGACCTCCGTCACCTCGCGCAGCGACAACTCCCCGGTCACGGTAGGCGCCACGACAGCCGGTTGCGGATCCCCGCCGGGCGCTCCCAAGGGCGGCAGGAACTCGGGTGTGATCAGATCGGTGGCGAGGAGCGCCGCCTTCCGGATCACGTTCTTCAGCTCGCGCACGTTGCCGGGCCAGGCGTGGCGCCGCAGCAGCTCCATCGCGTTGTCCGTGATGCCGTGCACGGGGCGGCGCAGCTCCATGCTGACCTCGCCGAGAAAGCAGCTGGCCAGGTGGGGGATGTCCTCCCGCCGGCTGCGCAGCGGGGGCAGGCTGATGCCGAACTCATTGAGCCTGTAGTACAGGTCGGGCCGGAACCGACCGCCGCGGCTCGCGTCTTCGAGATCCACATTCGAGGCAGCGATGATGCGCGCATCCACGGGCACCGGGCGCGTCGCGCCGAGCGGCGTGACCTGTCGCTCCTCGATCGCACGCAGCAGCTTGGCCTGGGTGGGCAGGGGCAGATTGCCGACCTCGTCGAGGAAAATGGTCCCGCTGCCGGCCACCTGGAAGCGCCCCTCCTTGCGGCGCGCGGCTCCCGTGAAGGCGCCCCGCTCATATCCGAAGAGCTCGGACTCGACCAGCGTCTCGGGGATCGCGCCGCAGTCCACCGCCACGAAGGGCTTGTCGCGGCGGGGGCTCTGGTTGTGGATCGCGCGCGCCACCAGCTCCTTCCCCGTGCCCGTCTCGCCCTGGATGAGCACCGTGAAGTTCGAGCGGGCCACCTGGGCGACCTGCCGGATCACCGCCTCGATGCCGCGGCTTCCGCCCATGCGGTCGGCCAGGGAGATGCCCTCGCCCTGACTCGTGAGCTCGTCGATGCGGGCCAGCAGCGCCTGGCGCTCGAGGGCGCGTTTGACCGTGAGGATGAGCATCTCGGGGTCGAACGGCTTGGTCAGGTAGTCGTAGGCGCCGAGCTGCATGGCCCGGACGACCGTTGGGACGTCCATGTAGGCCGTGCACATGATGACCGGGATCTCCGGCGCGATCCGGTTCAGCTCGGGGAGCGCCTCCATGCCGCCCTGCCGAGGCATGGTCACATCGAGGAGAATCACCCCCGGGCGCTCGGCCTGAACCGCCGCCACCGCCGCGTCGCCGTCGCCGGCCTCCAGGGTCTCGAATCCGGAGGCGGTGAGACATGCGACAAGGACGGCTCGGACTTCGGCTTCGTCATCCACGACCAGTATCTTCAACCCCATGCTCTTCCTCCCCGGCTAGGGCTAGAATACGGGCTTCAGCTGAGAAATGACAGGGACAGGTCAAAGCGGCCCCCGCGACGAAGGTCCCTAACGCATCCAAGGGACGCAGACGGGAGCGGACGGGGGCAAGATCCGCGAGGTGCCGGCATGGCGGGAGAGCCGCCGCTTCACGGAGATGGAGCGCGTGGCGCTCGAGTACGCGGAGGCCATGACCATCACGGGCCAGCGAGCGAGCGACGAGCTGACGGTCGACGTGCACTTCGGGATCGAGAGCCGGGGCTTCTGAGTCCTGCCGAAGGCACCCTGAGAAGCCCCGTCGTCTCCGTGTTATTCTTACCGGCATTATGTGCGGCGTGATGCTCGATCCGAAGCGTACGCCTGCCCTGCGACTGACAGCAAAGTGACGCTCAAGGCCGCCGGCAGCACGTTCTCCATGACCAGCGAGGCCGAGCATCTCGTGCGCTCCGACACGCCGGGAGGCGCTCGCCTCTTGGCGGTGAGCCGCCGGTCGTCTCTGGGCTCGTGATCCGGCGCCCGAGCGCCGAGAGCGCGCTGGTGTGGTCCCTGCTCCTCCTCCTGGGGGCGGGTATCGTGTACCCGTTGCTGCAGGTGCTGTCCGTGGCGGTCATGGTGGACGGCCGGCCGACCGCGGCGCCGCTCCTCGCCTTCTTCGCGCGCCCGCTCTTCCGGGAAGCGTTCGTCAACACGCTGGTGTCGGGCGTGCTCGCGGTGGCGCTGGGCAGCCTGATCGCGGTGCCGCTGGCGCTGCTCACGGTCCGCTACAGCTTTCCGGGGCGTGGGCTGCTGACGACGCTCGGGCTCCTGCCGCTCGTCATCCCTCCGTTCGTTGGGGCCGTCGCGTTCCAGCAGATCCTGGGGCGCAGCGGCACCGTCAACCTCTTCCTCCTCGAGCGTTTTGGCGTGACCGTGCCGTTCATGGAGGGCCTCTGGGGCGTGATCATGGTGCAGACGCTCCACTACTTTCCCTTCATCTGGCTGAATACGGCGGCCGCGCTCTCGGCGCTCGACCGGTCGCTCGAAGAGGCGGCGCAGAACCTGGGATCGTCCGGCTTCCGGCTCTTTCGCCGCGTCCTCTTGCCGCTGTCACTGCCGGGCTACGCGGCCGGAGCGCTCTTGACCTTCATCCGCGTGATCGACGACCTCGGCACTCCCCTCATGCTCAACTACACCAAGCTGCTGGCGCCGCAGGCCTACATGCGCGTGACGACGGTAGGGTTGACCGACGTGGACGGCTACGTCATCTGCGCCGTGCTGGTGGCGCTGTCACTCTCGGCGTTGTGGATCTCGAAGGGGCTCCTGGGGCGGGGGGAGTTCACCGCGGTTGGGAGGTGCGGCGAGACGCCGGCCCGCGTGCTCGGCGCGGGCGGGACGCTCGCGGTGTGGGCGATCGCCATCCTGCTCCTGGGGCCGGCGCTTCTGCCGCACGTAGGGATCGTCCTCTTGTCCGTGTCCAAGGTCTGGAGTCTTTCCCCGCTGCCCTCCGTGTATACCCTTGGCAATTACGACGAGATCCTCTTCCGCGCGCCGCACTTCATCTGGAACACGCTGCGCTACGCGCTCTTGGCGGCGGCGCTCGACGTGGGGCTGGGGGCGGTCATCGCCTGGCTCCTGCTGCGCGGGCGGACCCGCGGGCGGCAGTGGCTGGATGCCATCGCCACCATGCCGCTGGCGGTGCCGGGCGTCGTGCTGGCGGTCGGGTACCTGCGCGTCTTCCACGGCTGGAGCGTGCCGGGGCTGGGGGCGCCGCTCACCTCGACCTGGCTCATTCTCGTCATCGTCTACGCCGTGCGCCGGCTGCCCTACACGGTGCGCGGCGCCTACGCCGCGCTCCAGCAGCTGCCGGTCTCGCTCGAAGAAGCGGCGCAGAACCTGGGCGCCGGCCGCGCGCGCGCGTTTCTCAAGGTGACGCTCCCGCTCATGGGGCGCGGGCTTCTCGCGGGCGGGCTCCTGGCCTTCGTCAGCTCCGCGGTGGATCTCTCCTCGACCATTCTTCTCGTGCCGCACGTCGAGCTCGGCCCGCTCTCGTACGGCATCTATCTCTACATGCAGTCGGCCGTGGGTCGCGGCCCCGGCGCCGCGCTCGGCGTGGTCGCCATCGCGCTCGTCGCTGCCGGCACCTGGCTCGCCACGCGCCTGGCGCGCGGCGGCGCCGGCCTCTTCCGGGCGTAGCGCATGGCCATGCGCGCGCTCCGGGGCGACTGGCGCACTTGGATGCCTCCGGGCGCGGTCTACCTGGTGCCGGCCGGCATGGGGCTCCTGGTAGTGCCGCTGCTCGCGAGCCTGTCCGGGCCGGGGGCATATCCGCCGGGGGCATATCCGCCGGGGGCATATCCGCCAGGGGCATATCCGAAGGAGGCACGCTCGTGACGCAAGACGAAACGCTGATCCGGCTGTCCGAGGTGCGCATGGAAGGGGTGGGCAAGCGCTACGGCGCCGCGTGGGTCGTCAAGGACGTGTCCATCTCCATACGCCCCGGCGAGTTCTACACCCTGCTGGGCCCGTCGGGCTGCGGCAAGACCACGCTCCTGCGCATGCTCGCGGGCTTCGCCCAGCCCGACGAGGGGCGCATCTTCGTGGACGACGAGCCGATCGACTCCGTGCCGCCGTGGAAGCGCAACCTGGGCATGGTCTTCCAGCACTACGCGCTGTGGCCGCACATGAGCGTCTTCGAGAACGTCGCCTTCGGGCTGCGCGAGCGCCGCGTGTCCGGCGCGGAGCTCGACAGCAAGGTCAAGGCCGCGCTGGCGCAGGTGGGGCTCGAGGGCTTCGAGACGAGGAGACCGTCGCAGCTCTCCGGGGGCCAGCAGCAGCGCGTGGCGCTCGCGCGCACGCTGATCGTCCAGCCGCGCCTCCTCCTGCTCGACGAGCCGCTGTCGAACCTCGATGCCCAGCTCCGCTCCCAGATGCGGATCGAGCTGGCGAGGCTCCACCGCGACGTCGGCATCACGACCCTCTACGTCACACACGACCAGGCCGAGGCGCTATCGCTCTCCACCCGGATCGCGGTGCTTTCGGAGGGCGCCCTCGTGCAGGAGGGGCGGCCCGAGGAGATCTACTGGAAGCCGCGGAACGCCTTCGTGGCCGAGTTCGTCGGTGCCGCGAACCTCGTGCCGGTGAGCGTGATCGAGCTGCGCGAGATGGGCGTGGTCGTCCAGACCAGGGGCGGCGCGCGCCTGCCTGTGTCGTCGGGCGGGCACGCCTGGTCGGTGGGAGACCGGGCGCTGCTCTGCCTGAGGCCGGAGGCGCTTCGCGTCGAGGAGGCCGAGCGGTCGGCCGGCGGCATCCCGGGGACGATCGCCGCCCACGTCTTCGAGGGCTCGCGCCAGCTCTACGACGTGACCATCCCCGGCGGCACGATCAAGGTCGAGATGATCACCTCGGCGCTCGTCGGGCGAAGCTTCAAGCTGGGCGACCAGGTCAGGGTCGAGGTCTCGCCCGAGACGTCCGTCCTGCTTCCTGACGAGGGAACCACGGCATGATATCGTCGGGCTCGGAGGACTCTCACCCGTGAGCGCCGACCCACGCCCGTGAGCACCGAACTCACGCCCGTTGAACTGAAGCAGCGGCTCGATCGGCGCGAGCCCCTCGTGCTCCTCGACGTGCGCCAGGACTGGGAGACCCGGCTCTGCCGGCTCGACAATGCCGTGCACATCCCCATCGAGGAGATCGAGCTGCGCTCCGACGAGCTCGACCCGGCCGCCGAGATCATCGTCTACTGCCACCAGGGCGTGCGGAGCGCCGCCGTCGCCGAATACCTCCGCGGCCTCGGGTTCACCAATGCCCGGAACCTGGCGGGCGGCCTCGACGCATGGGCCCGCTCGGTCGATCCGTCGATGCGGCGCTACTAATCCGCATGCGCCCGCTCGTGAGCGTGGAGAGGAAGGCCGGCTGCGCGTGGGTGACGCTCGACCGCCCGCCGCTCAACCTGATCGTCCCCGAGCTCATCGCCGAGCTGCGCGCGGCCTTCGAAGCGCTCACGCGGGACAAAAGCGTGCGCGCGGCGGTCGTGACGGGAGCCGGGCGCGCGTTCACGGCCGGCATGCAGGTGCAGGTGCTCCGGGACCTCACGCCCGCCACGGCCAAGGCGCTCATCACGTCGCTGCACGAGGCGATCCACGCCGTCCACGACGCGCCCTTCCCGACCGTCGCGATGGTCAACGGCCCATGTCTGGGCGCTGGCTTCGAGCTCGCGATGGCCTGCGACCTCCGCGTTGCCGCCTCGGGCGCCCAGCTGGGACTGCCGGAGGTGAAGGTGGGCGCGCCCTCGGTCATCGAGGCGGCGCTCCTGCCCGCGCTCGTGGGCCCCGGGCGAGCGGCCGAGATGCTCCTGACGGGCGAGAGTATCTCCGCCGACCAGGCTCTCGACTGGGGACTCGTCAACCGCGTGGCGCCGGCGGGGGAGCTTGAAGCGGTCACGGCCGCGCTCGTCGGGAAGATCCTCGCGTGCGCGCCGCCGGCCATCAAGCTCCAGAAGGAGCTGATGGTGCGCTGGCGGAACACGGACCTGGCCTCCGCCGTCCGGATCGGCATCGACGCGTTCGCCCAGAACTACACGACGGGCGAAGGGCGCGAAGCCGCGCTGGCGTTCCTCGAGAAGCGCTCCCCGAAGTTCGAGTAGGCGGCTGACGCGCTGACGGCTTTTTCGTGTTGCGTCATTCCCTTGCGGCGGGTAACATCTCTCCCCGTCATGGACGTGGCCTCGCTGAGGGCGAAGATCCGCGATATCAAGGACTTCCCGACCGAGGGCATCCTCTTTAAAGATATCACCACGCTACTCAAGGACGGGCCGGCGTGGGCGGCGGTCATCGAGCATCTGGCCGCGAAGCACCGGAAGGGCTCGGTCGACGTCGTGGTGGGCGTCGAGTCGCGCGGCTTCATCTTCGGCGGGGTGCTCGCGCGCGAGATCGGGGCGGGCTTCGTGCCCGTGCGCAAGAAGGGCAAGCTCCCCGCGGCGGTGATCGAGGAAGAGTACGAGCTCGAGTACGGCCGTGACGTCCTCGCCATCCACGAGGACGCCATCACCAAGGGCCAGAAGGTCCTGGTCGTGGACGACCTCCTCGCGACGGGCGGCACGATGGCCGCGACGCTGCGCCTGGTCGAGCGGCTGGGAGGCGCCGTGGTCGCCTGCGAGTTCCTGATCGAGCTGAAATTCCTCAAGGGACGCGAGCGGCTGCAGGGCTACCGCATCGAGTCCCTGATTCAATATGACTAAAGAGTTGGCAATATGACTAAGGAGTCGGCGGTGCGTTTCCTGGGCACGATCGAGGTCGATCCGGCTATGATGGGGTGGGTGATGGACGATGGTGAACGTGGCGGAGGGCCGCATGACTAGGCGGATTGTGATCGGGCTCGTGCTGTCGGCCGCATTGGCGGGGGGCATCAGCGTCCCCGCGGCCGCCGAGGAGGTCCGCCAGGGCCTCAATGCGCCGGTGATCCTCCAGATGCTCTCGCGGCCCGCCGAGAACCCCGAAGCGGTGATGCGGGAGATGCTCCGGCCCGATGCGGTTCAGGCCAAGCCCGTGCGCTTCGACCAGCCGCAGATGATGCCCGACGGCTCGGTCCGATACGGTAACGGCGCCGCGTCGGTCACCATGACGATCAGGAACCCGTGCCCGCCAGGCGATATCGAGCACGAGATGATGGTCCTGCGGTCGCTGCCCGGCCGCGGCCGCAAGTAGCCCGCCGCCTCGCGCCCCAATCCGCAACTCGCCCTGAGGAGGTCGCTCGCGTATGGCCATCAAGCAGGTCGGTGTGATCGGTTGTGGGCTCATGGGCTCCGGCATCGCGCAGGTCTCGGCGCAGGCCGGATTTCCGACGATCGTGATCGAGGCCAACCAGGCCTTCCTCGACAAGGGGCTGGGCGGGATGCGCAAGAGCCTCGATGGGCTGGTCGCCAAGGCCAAGATGGAGGAGCGGGCCAAGGACGAGACGCTGGGGCGTCTCAAGGGCTCGACCCAGCTTGAAGACCTCAAGGACTGCGACCTCGTGATCGAGGCCATCACCGAGAACCAGCCGCTGAAGAACGAGACCTTCGCCAGGCTCGACGCCATATGCCGGCCCCACGCGCTGCTGGCGTCGAACACCTCCTCGTGCAACATCACCGCGATGGCGGCCGCCA
>Ga0209726_10006148_pt1 | contig 14107 bp, 11 predicted proteins | sample Subgrocontami54m_FD_187453 | JGI IMG/M metagenome (GOLD analysis project Ga0209726, IMG submission 187453) | Subsurface groundwater microbial communities from S. Glens Falls, New York, USA - GMW46 contaminated, 5.4 m (SPAdes) (version 3) | ecosystem: Environmental > Aquatic > Deep subsurface >... | reverse complement strand
ACCTTGCGCAGCAAGATCGATCGTCTCGGGCTGGTGAACATGATGGCGATCGAGCAGTTTGACGAGCTCGAGACCCGTCATACCTTTCTCACCACCCAGCGCAAGGATCTCATCGACGCCATTGCGCAGACGAGCGAGGCGATCAAGCGGATCGACCAGACCACCCGGCAGCGATTCACGGAAGCGTTCGCTGCAATCAATCGCAACTTTCAGGAGACCTTCAGCACGCTCTTCGGCGGAGGGCGCGCGGGTCTGACGCTTCTCGACGAAGACGATCCGCTCGAAAGTGGTATCGAGATCATCGCGCAGCCGCCCGGAAAGCGCCTGCAAAGCGTGCAGCTCCTGTCCGGCGGCGAGAAGGCACTCACGGCCATTGCTCTGATGTTCGGGCTGTTCAAGTACAAACCCAGTCCCTTCTGTCTTCTCGACGAGATTGACGCGCCCCTCGACGATGCCAATATCGGTCGCTTCGTTGAAATGCTCCGCGGCATGCTGCAGCACACGCAGTTCATCCTCATCACGCACAACCGCAAGACGATGGAAATCGCCAATCGCCTCTATGGTGTGACGATGGAGGAACCGGGCGTGTCGAAGCTGATTTCCGTACAGATGAACTAGGACGGGGGACACACCCAAATTGTGAATTGCAGATTGCAGATTGCCAATTGCAGATTCAAGCTGAGCGGCAGCCTGCAATGAAATCGGCAATTCGCAATCTGCCACCTGCAATTCCCGGAGACATGCTCATCTCCTCCCCGGAGTTACAAGTGCAGCAGGACTAGCCTCGGCTGTGAATGAAGAGAAGGCCAGCGTCTATCATCGACTGAAGCGCCGAGCGAGCATGGCATCGCTCGCGTGGAACGTTGCGTTGCTGACGGGACTCCTTGCGAGTGACCTGAGCGTTGGGCTCCGGACGGCGGCACAGTCGATGGCGGGGACGATCGGATCGGCGGAGCCGTCTTCGGGGCTGGTCGTGGCGATTTATGTCGTGCTCCTCATGCTCTTGCATGAGCTTGGCGGGCTGCCTCTGGCTTTTTACAATGGGTTCCTGCTCGAGCGCCGCTACGGCCTGTCGAACGAGCGGCTCGCCGGCTGGGCGAAAGATCAGCTGAAGTCGCTGGTGGTCGGGCTGTTCCTCGCCGTCGGCGCAGCCAGCGTCGTCTTCGCCTTTATCCGGCAGATGCCCTTCAACTGGTGGCTGCCGACCGGTGCCGTCTTCGCGGTGTTGGTGGCTGGTCTGACCAACCTGGCTCCTGTTCTGATTTTGCCGCTGTTCTATCGGGTCAGGCCGATCGAGCGCGAATCCCTCCGCCGGAGGCTGTTTGGACTCGCTGAGCGCGCCGGTGCCCGTGTCCTGGGCGCCTACGAATGGGGCCTGTCGGAAAAGACGAAGAAGGCCAACGCCGCGCTCGCGGGCCTGGGCTCGACGCGGCGGATTCTCGTGTCCGATACCATGCTCGCCGAGTACTCGGACGAAGAGATTGAGGTCGTGCTGGCGCACGAGCTCGCGCACCACGTGCACGGCGACATCTGGAAGGGGATTCTGTTCGAAGTGGCGCTGATTCTCGTGGGCTTTTACGTCTCGGCCCGGGTGCTCGGCCTGTCGGCCGGCCCGCTTGGACTGAGCTCGCCGTCTGACGTTGCGGGCCTGCCGGTGCTGGTACTCGTGGCGGGAACGGTGTCGCTCCTGATGCTTCCCGCGGCACTCGCCCTGTCGCGCGCATACGAGCGCCGCGCAGACCGGTTCGCGCTGGAACTGACGCGCAACCCCGACGCCTTCGTGTCGGCGATGCGCAGACTCGGCGCACAAAATCTGGCCGAGGAAGCCCCTTCGATGCTCACGCAATGGCTGTTCTACAGCCATCCGCCCTTGCGCGATCGGATCGCCGCTGCGCAGTCGTTCAACGAGTGACGACTGCGGCGAGATCGCGCGCCGAACCCACGATCGCGCGAAGAGGGTGGTGAGAAGAGCTACGAAGCGGCGGCGCCGCTGTCCTGTTGCAGGAGTGCTTTCCGGCTCAGACGAATCTTTCCGGTGGGGTCGATGTTGATGACCTTCACCATCACCTGTTCGCCTTCCTTCAACTCGTCGCGCACGTCCTTGACGCGGTGGTTCGCGATCTCGGAGACATGAAGAAGTCCGTCGGTGCCCGGCATGATCTCCACGAACGCGCCGAAATCGGTGATGCGCTGCACCTTGCCGAGGTAGGTCTTGTTCAGCTCCGGCGTGGCCGTCAGCTCCTGAATGATCGAGATGGCTTTCGCCGCCGACTCGCCGTCGGCCGAAGCCACATTCACGCGGCCGTCGTCTTCGACGTCGATCTTCACACCGGTGCGCTCAATGATGCTGCGGATCATCTTGCCGCCCGGTCCGATGACGTCCCGGATCTTGTCCACAGGAATCCGGATGGTGACGATCCGTGGCGCGAAGGTGGAGATATCCTTCCGGGACGCCGCCAGGGCCTCTCGCATCTTCTCGAGGATGTGCAGCCGGCCGCGCCGGGCCTGATCCAGGGCCTTGCGCATGACTTCGGTGGTGATGCCTCCAACCTTGATGTCCATTTGCAGGGCCGTGATGCCGTCTGCGGTACCGGCGACCTTGAAGTCCATGTCGCCGTAGTGGTCTTCTGCGCCGGCGATGTCGCTGAGGACGGCGTACTTGCCGGTTTTCTCGTCCATCACGAGGCCCATCGCAATACCGGCGACCGATGATTTGAGCGGCACGCCTGCGTCCATCATCGCCAGAGATCCGCCGCACACGCTTGCCATCGACGACGATCCGTTCGACTCGAGGATGTCCGACACGATGCGGATGGTATAGGGGAATACCTCTTCGGTCGGTAGCATCGGCGTCAGCGATCGTTCCGCGAGAGCGCCATGACCCACTTCACGTCGCCCAGGGCCGGACATGCGGCCTACTTCGCCAACCGAAAACGGCGGGAAGTTGTAGTGGAGCAGGAAGCTCTTCCAGGTCTCGCCCTCGAAGCTCTCGATCTTCTGCGCATCGTCGGCCGTACCGAGCGTGCAGGTGACGAGCGCCTGTGTTTCGCCACGCGTGAAAACGGCGGAGCCGTGCGTACGGGGCAGAACGCTGGTTTCGATCCAGATCGGTCGCACTTCGTCGAACGCGCGCCCGTCGAGGCGATGACCGCGCGTCAGCACTTCCTCGCGCAGGACCTTTTCCTTCAGATCCTTGAAGATCGCCTTGGCGTCTGCCTTTCGCTCAGACTCGCTCTCGGGGATCGATGCAACGAGGCCCTTCAGCGTGTCTTCCACGCGTTCGTAGTTCTCGAGCTTCTCGCGGATGCGCATGGCCTCGGAAAGCGGCGCGAAGACCTTGCCTTCGACCTCGCGATAGAAGTCCTGGCTGATCTCCTTCCGGGCGACGACCATCTTCTTCTTGCCGGACACCCTGGCCAGGTCGTCGATGGTCGCGACGATGGATTTGATGGCGGCGTGCGCGGTTTCGAGCGCGGCGACGACCTGTTCCTCGGTGACTTCCTTCGCCCCGGACTCGACCATCACGAGTCCATCAGCGCTGCCGGCGACGACGAGATCCAGCTTGCTTTCTTTCCGTTGCAGAAACGTCGGGTTGACGACGAATCCACCGCCGACGAGGCCGACACGGACGGCCGCGATGGTCTTCTGGAAGGGAATCTCGGACAGCGCGAGCGCGGTCGAGGCTCCTGTGATTGCCAGCACGTCGGTGTCGTTCTCTCCATCGGCCGAGAGTACAAGCGCGATGATCTGCGACTCGTAGCGCCAGCCGCTCGGGAACAGCGGCCGGATGGGCCGGTCGATGCAGCGGCTCGTCAGGACTTCTTTCTCGGTCGGCTTGCCTTCGCGCTTGAAGAAGCCGCCAGGAATTCGTCCCGACGCATAGGCATTCTCGCGGTAGTCCACAGTCAAGGGCAGGAAGTCGATGCCTTCGCGGATGCTCGCTGCACGGCACGCCGTCACGAGGACGACGGAGTCGCCGCAGCGGACGATGACGGAGCCGCCGGCCTGCTTGGCGAGCTTGCCTGTTTCAAATCTGAGGGTCTTGTCACCAACGGTCAATTCGCGCGTTTGCATAGGATCTCTCGAATATTCGAACGGCGGGCCGGCACGCCGGAGTGGCGCGCCAGTACGACGATACGCTGCGGCTACTTTCTGATGTTCAACCGCTTGATCAAATCAGCGTATCGATGCGCGTCTTTTGTCTTCAGGTAGTCGAGCAACCGGCGCCGGCGTCCGACGAGCATCAAAAGGCCGCGGCGCGAGTGATGGTCCTTCGCGTGCGACTTGAAGTGTTCCGTCAGGTAGCTGATGCGTTCACTGAGAATGGCGACCTGGACTTCGGGGGAACCCGTGTCGCCGTCGTGAGTCTTGTAGGAACCAATCAGTTCGGTCTTGCGGTCTTTCGTCAGCGCCACCACGTGCCTCCACGAGCGCCCCAGATGTACCGGCAACCGGGTGCGCCGTATAGCTTGAATTCTGTTAGTCGAACAAGCTCAACATGTTACTACATCAGGACCACGAAGGGATGGAAAAGTCCTGGGGTGCGCGCGGGCGCGGCAAGCCCCACGAGATTTCCTCCGAGATCCATGAGGCGATAGTTCATCGGACTGAGCGGGTCTGCTGGGTTCAGCGGACTTGCTGGGGACAAGAGGTCTGCCGGTGTCAGCTCTCGTCCGTGTACCGCGGCGCGAAGGCCGGTCGCGGTCAGCACGAGCTCCGGCAATGCAGGCAGCATTCGAGAGAGCGGGATCATCGCCGCAATTGCCCGCTCGCGCCCGCGCTCACCGTCTTCAATCAGATCCAATGAAACGGCATCCTGGAGCCAGGCATCACCGCTCCGCGTGCGCCTGAGAGACGCGAGGTGCGCTCCCGTGCCGAGCCGCTGGCCGAGATCGTGCGCGAGGGAGCGCACATAGAAGCCGGCAGAGCACTCCATCCGGAGAGTCACGCGGTCCGCATCGAGCCGGAGAATCTCGATCACGGTGGCGGACACGCGAGCCGGGGTGAGCTGAGGCGCGGCGGCTTCCGCCGCAGCCATCCCGGTTCCCTCCACGCCGCGGGCCCGCAGACGATCGGTCCGGCGTGCGAGCTTGTAGCTGGCGAGCCCGCCGATCTTCTTGGCCGAGTACGCCGGCGGCTGCTGCATGAAGGCGCCTCGGTACTCATCGAGCGCCGAGTCGATTGCCTCGCGAGAAGGCAGCGTGCCAGTGTACGGTTCGCCCACGGCCTGGCCCGCGGCGTCGTAGGTATTTGTCGACACACCGAGGCGGACGACGGCCTCGTAGCTCTTGTCGGCGCCGCTCAGAAAGCGGGCGAGGCGTGTGGCGCGCCCAATCACGAGCGGGAGGACGCCAGTGGCTTCCGGGTCCAGAGTACCGGTGTGCCCGATCCGATGTTCGTTGAGGATGCGTCGCACGCGTGCGACGACGTCGTGGGAACTCGGGCCCGAAGGCTTGTCGATGACGAGCAGACCGTCCAACTTATGCAGGGCCTTGCGGCAATCCGATCGCGTGGTCCAGTTTCTGGATGAAGAGCGTCCGAAGCGATGCAATGGCGCCGGTCACCGTGCACCCGGCGGCGTTTCTGTGGCCGCCTCCGCCAAATTCCTTCGCGATGGCCCCGATGTCGACGTCACCCTTGGATCGCATGCTGACACGGTACTCGTCGCCCGTGTTCTGCTTGAAGAACACGACCGCCTGGATCTCTCTGACCGTCAGCGGAAAATTGATGAGGCCTTCCGTATCGTCGTAGGTGCCCCCCGCCGCGCGGGCCATCTCGGGCTCCAGGTGCAGCACGGCAACCCGTCCGCCCCCGGCAATCTGCATCGAGGTGAGAACGAGGCCAAACAGCCTCAGCCGCCCGAGGGTATTGGTATCAAACACGCTTCTGGAGACCCAGACCGGATCCACGCCGGCCTCGAGCGTCTCGCGGCAGATCTCAAACGTCCGCGGAGAGATGCTGGAGTAGTGGAACGATCCCGTGTCGGTGAGGATCGCCAGATAGATGTGCGTGGCGATCTCCACCGAGAGCGGCACACCGAGCGCGTGAATGAGGTCGAATACCATCTCAGCGCATGCGGCGGCGGAGCCGTCGAACCAGTTGATCTGCCCATAACCGGTGTTGCCGGGGTGATGGTCGATGTTGACCACAAAGAACCGATCCAGGCCCGCCACACCCGTACGCGACAGATCGCCGCACTCCATGATGATCGCGGCGTCGACCTCGTCGTCGACATGATTCGCGATCCGGATGTCACTTACGCCAGGAAACGCCATGATCGGCGGCGGAGCCGCGTCTTGGTTGACGACCTGAACGTCCTTCCCAAGATGGCGCAAGGCGTACGCCATGGCGAGCTGGGATCCGATCGAGTCACCGTCGGGCCGGGCATGCGACGCGATCACGAACCGGCGCCTGGCTCGAATGGCTTCGACGATCTGGCCGATCTCAGGCGGCTGGGTCGTCGTCATGCTTGTTGTGGAGCTCGTTCAGAATCTGCTCGATACGATCCTGCCCGGCGATCGAGTCGTCGTAGATGAATGTGATGTCCGGAGTTCGCCTGAGGCGCAGTCGCGATCCGATCTGGCGCCGGAGAAACGGCGCGGCCCGTCCGAGCGCGCGCTCCGAGTTGCTGCGCGCCTTCTCGTCGCCGAGGCTGGTGTAGTAGACGCGGGCGTGCTGCAGGTCCGGTGTCACCTGCACGCGGGTGAGCGTCACAAAACCGATGCCGGGATCGTGCACGTCGCGCGCGAGCAGCAGCGCGAGCTCGCCGCGAATCTGGTCGGCGACTCGGTCTGGACGGGACCCCTGGGCCATCAGGCCGTAACAGCGACCCTTTCCATGGCGAACACCTCGATGAGGTCGCCGACCTTGATGTCGTTGAATCGTTCGAAGCCGATGCCACACTCGAAGCCGGTTCTCACCTCGCTCGCATCGTCCTTGAACCGGCGCAACGAGCCAATCTTGCCCTCGTACACGACCACGTTGTCGCGTAGGAGGCGAGCCTGCGAGTCGCCCGATCGCGTGATGCGTCCCTCGGTGACCATGCACCCGGCGATTGTGCCGAACTTCGGCGTCTTGAAGATGTTGCGCACCTCCGCGACACCCAGCCGCACCTCCTTGAAGGTGGGTTCGAGCAGCCCGACCATCGCCTTCTTCATTTCATCGGTGACGTTGTAAATGATCGAATGCGGGCGAATCTCCACGCGCTCGCGTGTGGCAATCGCCTCGGCGTTGCGGTCGGGCCTCACGTTGAAGGCGATGATGATGGCGTTCGATGCCGAAGCCAGAAGCACGTCGGACTCGTTCACGGCGCCGACGCCGGAGTGAATGATCCGGATCTTCACTTTCTCGTCGGTCAGTTTGGTCAACGTATCCGCGAGCACTTCGGCCGAGCCCTGTACGTCGGCCTTGATGATGATCGGCAGCTCCTTCATGCCGCCCTCGGCGATTTGCGCCTGAAGGGACTCGAGCGTGAGGCGTCCGCCTTTGGCGCCGAGCGCCCGGTTCTTGGCCTGCTCTTCTCGGAATGCCGCGATTTGCCGTGCCTTTGCGGCCTCAGCAACCTGGAACACGTCGCCGGGTTGGGGCAATCCCGTGAGGCCGAGCACTTCCACGGGCATCGAGGGCCCGGCGGCCTTCACCGGCCGCCCGCGGTCGTCGATGAGCGCGCGAACGCGGCCCACGATGGGACCGGCGATGAAATTGTCGCCAACGTGGAGCGTGCCGTCCTGGACGAGCACGGTTGCAACAGGCCCGCGACCCTTGTCCAGTTTGGCTTCGAGCACCGTTCCCGTAGCGCTGCGCTTGGGATTGGCCTTCAGCTCGAGGATATCGCTGGAAAGCAGGATCATTTCGAGGAGCAGGTCGATGTTCTGCTTCTTCTTCGCCGACACCTCGACGGTGACCGTCTTGCCGCCCCATTCCTCGGGCATCAGGTCGAGCTCCGTCAGCTCGCGCTTGACGCGCTCGGGGTTGGCGTTGGCCTTGTCTATCTTGTTGACCGCCACAACGAGCGGTACGTTGGCGGCTTTCGCATGATCGATCGCTTCGCGCGTCTGCGGCATGACGCCGTCGTCCGCGGCGACGACGAGCACCACGATGTCGGTGACTTTTGCGCCGCGCGCGCGCATCAGGGTGAAGGCTTCGTGGCCCGGTGTGTCGAGGAAGACGATATTGCGCCCGCTGATCGTCACGTGGTACGCGCCAATGTGCTGGGTGATGCCGCCGGCCTCTCGCTCCGCAACGCGCGCCTCGCGGATGGCATCGAGGAGACTCGTCTTGCCGTGGTCGACGTGTCCCATGACCGTGACCACCGGCGCTCGAGTCACGATGTCTTCAGCCTTTGCGCCTCCCGCGTCCACCTGCAGCAGCTCCTCCTCGAAGCTGCGCATCTGGACCTCGGCGCCGAACTCCCGGGCCAGCATGCTGGCCGTTTCTGTGTCGAGCGTCGAATTGATCGTCATCATGAGCCGCTTCATCAGCAGCTTGGCGAGCACGTCCTTCACACGAACGTCGAGCTTGTCCGCAAGGTCTTTCACGGTCATGCCCTCGGCGAGCGTAATCGTCCGCGTGACTGGCGGTGGCGCGGCGACGGTGGGCGCGGGTGAACGCGGTGCGGGTTCACGGCGCACCGGGGATGCCGGTCTGGCCGGACCAGGCCGCATCGGCGGCCGCGGCGGCGGCATGCCTGGACGATGCGGGTAGGGCCCGGTCGGTCGTGGTGGCATCCCGGGCTGCTGCGTGCGAATCGGCTGAGAAGGCAGCGGACGCGGGCCGCCCGGCGTCGGACGCGGTCCCGAATAGGCAGGCCGGGGCGGGACTCCGGGCCGCACGGGCGGCTGACCCGGACGAGCCGCACCCGGCGCGCCCGCCCCTGGTTGAGCGGCGCCACCCAGAGCCGCACGAGCGGCCACTGGCGGCGCGACACGCGGCGTCGGCTTCGTGACGACCCGAGGTGCCGGCTGCGTCGGGAGTGGCGGCGTTGGCGACGTCGGACGCTGTTCCTCGATCCGGAGGCGCAGTGTAGGCGGTACAACGCGGCCTGGGACGGTGGCTTTTGGTGGGACCTCAGGCGCTTTTACCGCAGCGAGTGCCGGCGGGTGCGGCTCGGCGGCCGGCGCCTCGAGGGGAGGCGTCACTTCGGTCGTTGCCTCCATGTGAGCAGGCGGCGCATTCTCTTCGACTGGCGGCCCTGGTGCGACCGCTGGCTCCAGTACGTGCTCCTCAGGGGTGACTTCCGCCTCGAAGTCCTCTGGGGGCGGAGCGACGGGCAACACCGGCTTGACCGTCTTGACCAGCCGTGGCGGCGGCAGTGCCGGCGTTACCGGCTTGACCGGTTCGGGCGCCTTCTTGACCGGAACGCCCTTCCTGTTCTTTACCACGGGCGTCTCGGCAAAGAGGTCGCCGGTCGGCAACGTGATATTTCGCTGACGCGCGAGGCGATCGACGAACTGACGTGCCACCACTTCTTCGATCGTGCTGGAAGCGCTTTTCGCGTCGATCCCGTGATCGCGCTTCAGCAGGGCCGTGACTTCCTGGCTCGTCGTGCCGAGCAGTTCAGCGACTTTATAGATCCGGACAGTTGCCAAGCTATGACCTCAAACGTAGGGTGGATCCGGTGGATCCGCCGTGTGGCGGCCCTGAAAAGAGCCGCCCTACATGTCGCTCGCCTTCTCCGCCGCAGGCTCTTGCTCTCCGCGCGTCGCAGCGAGGATCTTCTCCGCCGTCTTTGCGCCAATTCCCGGAATCTCTGACAGCTGTTCGGCGGTGACGGCCGCGAGCGCCTCGCGCGTCGCGTACCCGGCCTCCACGAGCTTGCGCACGGTCTTGTCACCCACCCCGCTCAGCGTGTACGGCAGCACGCCCGCGTCCTCCAATTCCGTCGAGGTGTTCGCCTCGCCTTGGGCCGATTCCTCGCCGGCTGCCGCGTCTTCTGAGGGGGCCTCGAGACCCTCGAACTGCGCTTCGACCTCGCGCCGTTTTTCCTCCTCGCTCTTGATGTCAATCCGCCAGCCGGTCAGCTTTGCGGCGAGCCGGACGTTCTGGCCCTTCTTCCCGATGGCCAGCGACAGTTGCTTGTCCTCGACAATCACTTCCATCACGTGCTCGTGGTCGTCGACGATGGAGACACGCTGGACCTTCGCGGGACTCAACGCGTTGGTCACGAAGGCGATCGGATCCTCCGAGTATTCGACGATGTCGATCTTCTCCCCCCGGAGCTCGCGAATGATCGACTGCACGCGGGTGCCTTTCATGCCGACGCATGCGCCGACCGGGTCGACGTCACGCTCCCGCGAGAACACCGCCACCTTGGCACGATCGCCGGCTTCGCGCACCGCGCCGCGAATCATGACCGTGCCGTCGTAGATCTCCGGCACTTCCTGCTCGAATAGCTTGATCAGGAGGGCCGGATCCGTCCGCGACAGGACGATTTGCGGACCCTTGGCGCTGCGGTTCACCCCCTTGATCACGCTGCGGATGCGATCGGAGGGGGCATAGCTCTCGGCCCTGGACTGTTCCTTCCTGGGCAGGACGGCTTCGATGCGCCCCACTTCCAGGATGATGTCGCCGTTCTCGAAGCGCTTGACGATGCCATTGACCACCTCGCCAATGCGCTGGTTGTATTCGGCGAAGATGTTCTCGCGCTCGGCCTCGCGGACTTTTTGAAAGATGACTTGCTTGGCCGTCTGCGCGGCGATGCGGCCGAGCACCTCGGTCGCCTTGGGAAACTCCATTTCATCCCCAAGTTCGATGCTGTTCGCGACATCGTCGCCGTAGAGTGGGCGATACATCTGCCGGGCGTCGTCAATCGCAATCTCGGTGGCGGAATTGGCCACTTCCTGCACGACCTGCTTGACGGCGAAGAGGTCCACCTGGCCGGTGTCGATATTGAACCGGGTCTTCAGGTTCTCACCGGTCTTGTAGTACTTGCGCGAGGCGGTGGCGACGGCTTCCTCAATCGCGCTGATGACGACATTGGGCTCGATGCCCTTCTCTTTTGCCAGCGCCTCAATTGTCTGCTGCAACGGATTGGACATATCCAGTCTCAGAACTCCACTTCAAGGTTCGCCCGCGCGATGACGGCGATTGGCACGCGATGCCGCCGGCCGTCGTTGCCGTCGATGAGCACCTCGTCGTTCTCGACGCCGCCGAGACGGCCCCTGAAAAAACCTTGGCCGTCGATCTTCCCGCGGAGCACGACCTTCGCCTGCCGCCCGCGAAAGCGGCGGTAGTCGTCCGCGCGCCGAAGCGGACGGTCGAGGCCCGGCGACGACACCTCCAAGGTGTAGGCCGCGGTCAATACATCTTCGACGTCGAGCAATGCGCTCAAGTCCCGGCTGACCCGCGCGCAATCCTCAACGCTCACGGATTCCTCGGCCGTCGCAGCCGGACCGGGCCGATCGATCTGGACCCTCAGCACCATGCCGCTCGATTCGCGGCGATACTGCACGTCAAAGATCTCAAGGCCATGCGTACCCGCCGCGCGGGCTGCGACCATGCGCACGCGTTCGACGACGTCTGTCGCGGCCATTTGCAGGCCCTGAAACAAAAAAAGTGGGCACACGCCCACTTCGGTCCTCAACCAGAGCTCCGAACGTGAAATCATACCACAAGGGTCGAGGCGGGAAGCGGGCGGGCAATCAAATCATAGTCTCGCGACCCGACGATCTCGGCCTCGACGAAGCCGCCTATCGGCAGGCTGGACGGATCGCAGTCGGTCAGATAGACGCTGGCATCGATGTCGGGCGCTTGGGTCGCCAACCGGCCCTTCAGCACGAGCTCATGATCGCTTGCGGGGCCGTCAATGAGCACCCGGACGCGCTCCCCAACTCGGGAACGCTGCCGCCGCCGGGCGATCCGTTTTTGCAGGCTCATGACACGGTTGCGGCGTGCTGTTTTGACGGCCGCCGGCACATCGTCCGTAAGATCATGAGCCGACGTGCCTTCTTCGTGCGAATACGTGAAAACGCCGACGTGGTCGAACGTCTGTTCGCGGACGAAGCTGCAAAGCTCGGCCGCGTCCGCTTCGGTTTCCCCTGGGAAACCCACAATGAACGTGGTTCGCAGGGCGACCCCAGGGACGCGATCGCGAATACGAGAAAGCAGCCGGTCGTATTTCTGACGTGTCCCGGGCCGTTTCATCCGCTTCAGCACCGGGTTGGACGCGTGTTGCAGCGGTAAGTCGATGTATTTGCAGACCTTGTCGCATTCTGCCATCGCGGCCAGCGTGTCATCGTCGATGGTGGTGGGGTAGAGGTACAACAAGCGGATCCACTCGAGCCCGTCGATAACGTTCAGGTCGCGGAGGAGCCGGGCGAGAGATCCACGCTCGTGCCGGTCGATACCGTAGAACGTCGTGTCCTGGGAAATCAGCAGCAGTTCCTTGACGCCCCGCGACACGAGCGCGCGGGCCTCGCGGACGATCGAATCGGCCGGACGGCTCCGATACGCGCCGCGGAGCGTCGGGATGATGCAGAACGCGCACTGATAGTCGCAGCCTTCGGCAACCTTGATGTACGCGTAGTGTCGTGGTGTGGCCAAGAGGCGTGGTGTCTCGGCGTCGTAGATGTATGTCGGAAGGGAGTGGGGATTGGGGACCAGGGATTGGGGACTAGGGATGAGGGATTGGGACCCGGTCCGCGTTGTTGAACCGGGTCGGTAGAAGTGCAGGGGCGTCGATCCCGTGCCGGCGTGTCCGGCTCCAAGGGCGTTCACGATGTCGGGCACTTCGCCGGTGCCGAGGATGGCATCAATCTCGGGGATGTGCGCGCGGAGCTCCTCCCGGTATCGCTCGGCGAGACACCCCGTGACCACCAGACGCCGGCAGCCGCCGTCCTTCTTGTGCTGAGCCATCTCGAGGATCACGTCGATTGATTCCTGCTTCGCCGAATCGATGAAGGCGCAGGTATTGACCACGAGCACATCGGCAGCCGCGGGGTCGCGGGTCAACGCGTGCCCCGCCTCCTGCGCAAGACCCAGCATGACCTCGGAATCGACGAGGTTCTTCGGACACCCGAGCGAGATCAAGCCAATCTTCATGCGTTTCTTTTCACGAAGGACACGAAGCACACGAACCTCAGTTGAAGAAAACGCTTCGTGATCTTCGTGATGAACGTCGTTTCTTATGGATATAGACGATACAACATACGGGGATACGGGATCGTTTCGCGCACGTGCTCGAGACCGCAGATCCATGCCACCACTCGCTCGATGCCCATGCCGAATCCCCCGTGCGGCACGGACCCATATCGACGCAGATCGAGATACCACTCGAAAGCTTCCTTCGGCAGTTGATGCTCCTCGATGCGCTTCAGCAGCAGGTCCAGATCCGCGAGGCGCTCGCCACCCCCGATGATCTCGCCATAGCCCTCGGGCGCCAGCACATCGACACCGAGTGCGAGTTCGGGTCGTTCTGGATCAGGTTTCATGTAGAACGCCTTGATTGCCGCCGGATACCGGTGCACCATCACGGGTCGATCGAACTGTTGTGAGATCGCCGTTTCATCGGGTCCGCCAAAATCGCCGCCCCACTGCATGGGCAGCCCCTGCGCCTGAAGACGCGAGACCGCCTCATCGTAGGTGATCCGCGGGAATGGCGCCTGCACCGACTCGAGCTTCGTCGTGTTCCGTTCGATCGCCTTCAACTCGGTGCGCCGCTTGTCGAGCACGCGCGCGACGACCGAGACGACCAGGCCTTCCGCGAGATTCATCACGTCGTTGAGATCGGCATAGGCCATCTCGGGTTCGACCATCCAGAATTCGGTGAGATGGCGTCGTGTCTTCGACTTCTCCGCCCGGAAGGTCGGACCGAAGCAGTACACGCGGCCGAGCGCCATCGCGTTGGCCTCGACGTACAGCTGTCCGCTCTGTGTGAGGAAGGCCTTCTGGTCGTCCAAATACTCGACCGGAAACAGCGTTGTCGTCCCCTCGCACGCGGACGGGGTGATGATGGGTGTGTCCGTGAGAATGAATCCCCGCGTGTTGAAGAAGTCTCGCACCGCGTTGACGATCTCGTGCCGGATCCGAAGAATGGCCTGTTGCTTCTCGCTGCGAATCCAGAGATGCCGGCGGTCGAGCAGGTAGTCGACGCCATGCTCTTTCGGGGTGA
>Ga0209726_10006143_pt1 | contig 14112 bp, 12 predicted proteins | sample Subgrocontami54m_FD_187453 | JGI IMG/M metagenome (GOLD analysis project Ga0209726, IMG submission 187453) | Subsurface groundwater microbial communities from S. Glens Falls, New York, USA - GMW46 contaminated, 5.4 m (SPAdes) (version 3) | ecosystem: Environmental > Aquatic > Deep subsurface >... | reverse complement strand
TCCGATCTGCAATCCCGGGCGCGATGATTTCACCCGAACGGTAGAGATGGCTCTACGAGCGCTCATCAACCTGGCCCTCCCGATCGCCGTGGGCACCACGATCCTCGCCGAGCCGATCATCGGGCTCTTCGCCGGTGAGAAGTTCCTTCCACACTCGGCCATCGCGTTGGCGATCCTGATCTGGTTCGCCCCATTCAGCTTCGTCAACGGCCTGCTGCAATACGTGCTGATCGCGGTCAACCGACAACGGTTCATTACGCTCAGCTTCGTCATCGCGACCGTGTTCAACGTGGCTGCAAACGTCGTCGCCGTCTCGCTCTGGAGCTACGTCGGCGCTTCGGCCGTGACCGTGGCGTCCGAATTGCTCCTTCTCGTCCTCTTCTCGATCGCTCTGAGGCACGAGGTCCGCCCGACACGTCTCCTCGCTCAGAGTTGGCGCTCGGCACTCGCCGCGGCCATCATGGCGCCCGCCGTCTGGGTTGTCGCCGAGGGGTCGCCGATACTCGCGGTCGCGGTCGGCGCCATCGTGTATGGGTGCGTCCTATTGCTTCTTCGGGGGGTGACGAGCGAGGAGCTCGCAGTTGTCCGCCGTGCCCTGCCCTTCCACTCCCGATCGGCGGAACGATGACAGGGAGGACCTGGTTTTAGCGGCGTATACTGTGGGGTGGGAGTCTGCGGCGAAGGATGCGCGTGATGGCGGGTTCGCTTAAGTACACATCGGGCGACCTGGAGCTCATGCCCGACATCGAGGGCGTCCGGTATGAGCTCATCAATGGAGACCTCTACGTGTCCAAAACGCCGCACAGCTACCACCAGTACACGTCGAACCGGTTTGGCGCGGAGTTGGACCACTGGGATCATCAAGCCGGGACTGGTGTGACGCTGACCGCCCCTGGCCTGGTTTTCAGCCCCGAGAACGACGTGGTGCCGGACGTCGTCCGGATCAGCCGCGAGCGACTCCGTGAGGCGCTCGACGACGCCGGCCACCTCCGCGCGGCGCCGGAGCTCGTCGTTGAGGTGCTGTCGCCGGGGCCAGTGAATGAGCGGCGCGATCGCGAGTTGAAGCTTAGCCTCTATTCGCGGCAAGGCGTCCAGGAGTACTGGATCGCCGATTGGCGCCTCCGCACCGTGCAGGTCCACCGTCGGCAAGCGGCAACGCTGCAGCTCGTTGCTACCCTGGGCGACGGCGACTTGCTGACATCGCCGCTGCTGCCCGGCTTCTCGTGCGCAATCTCCACCCTATGGCCCCCACTACCGTAGGGAGGGGACGGGGTCACTTGAAATATCCGTCCGAAGCGGCCTTCCGAGATCAGGGTGCCTACCTCGCGTCGAGGGCGGCTCGCACGCCGGCGAGATCGCCCACCAGCATCTTCGGCACCGATAGGCGCAACCCGGGGAACTCCAAGCTTTTGATCACGCCATCCCGGTCCGGCTCCACCAGCACGTATTCACCATCTTCGTTGAGCCTGAACCACTCGATTGCGTCATTGAACACACGCCACACAACGTACTCTTTGACGCCATTTCGGCGATAGGCACGGAACTTCTCGTGAAGGTCGTACGACGCTGAGGTGGCGGAGACTTCGACGACGAGTTGTGGCGGACCCTGGATATACCCGCCGGCGAGCCGCGGGCCAGCGGGTTCTTCCCGCCAGAGACAGGCGTCGGGTTGAACCTCATTGTCCGCGTCGAGCACGACAGTCGCGTTGTCACTCACGTGGAGCTCAGGATGCAACGCGCGATAGCTGTTCAGCCAGAAGACGACATCCCCGTGGGGTTCGCCGTGAACGTCCGAGCGTACGGGAGAAGCCACGTATACGACTCCTTCGACGAGCTCAGCTTTCCGGATGTCAGGGCGAGCGCAGTAGCGCTGGTGGAACTCGATCCGGGTCAGATGGTCGCCCGAATCGAGCGCGGGCATCGGAGCTGTGGAACGTGGCATCACGGGTCTCCAGGAGGCCTGATTGCTTTCAGTGTAGCGCCTACTCCAGGCCGCGCGCTTCCGGCTTGGCGAGGAGCCAGTCGGGCTCGTCGCCGACGGGCGTCTGGCCGGCCACCCACAGTATGAAGGTGAGCAGCCAGCACCTCCGCCAGTCCGATCCGGGAAGACGGGTAGCAACAGCTCTCAGGCGCATCCTTCGGGGTCAACGGCACGCGGCCCCGCTTCATCGCGGCCGATTCTAGCACCTAACGGCTGCCATGAATCATTGACGCGCGGCGGGGCGAAGGGCTATTACTAGACCGTTGGCGCCCGGCGCCTGGTGAACCGGGTCACAGAAAGCTTCCGCAAAAGGAGCGTGTCGCATGGAGCAGGTGCTCGTCCCCGAAAGCGGTCGACGCAATGTAGGACTTATTCCGGTTGCTCTCATTGGGCTCGCGGCCTTGTACCTCGTGGCTCTCGACCAGGGCCTGCTGCTCAGCGTGGTCCAGGGCAACGTAGCATTCGACATGAACCTCATCCATGAGTTCGTGCACGATGCGCGCCACGCAGCCGGCTTCCCATGTCACTGAGCGACCCCGCGTCGAGCCTGTCTTTTGGCGGCGTCCTGAAGTCGGCGCTTCTGGCTGGAATTGTCGCGGCTTTGATCGTTGCAGCCTTCCATTTCGTGATCACAGAGCCGGTCATCGAGCAAGCCATAGCGATCGAGGAGCTGTCTGACCCCGGACACAGCATGGAGCCCGCGCCGGTGAGCCGCGAGGTCCAGCGGGTCGGCCTTTTCGTCGGGTTCGTCCTGTACGGCCTGACGTGGGCGCTCTTCTATTCCGTGGCCTTCCAGCTCACGCGAGGCCGGTTCAATAGCAGCTCTCTACGCAAGCACAGCTACGTCCTCGCGGCCGCGGCATGCTGGGGCGTCGCTCTCCTGCCGTTCCTGAAGTACCCGGCAAATCCTCCCGGCGTCGGCGAGCCTGAGTCCATCGCCTTCCGGCAAACCGCATACGTCGGGATGCTGGCCCTTTCAGTCGCCGGCGTGATCGTGGCGGCGATCGTTGGTCGCCTGGTCGCGCAGCGAACCCGGAACGCGCTGGCGCCGTGGCTGGCCGGCATCGCCGTGCTCGCGGTGTACAGCGGCATCATCTTTGCGCTCATGCCAGGAAATCCAGACCCCATCAAGATCCCCGTCTGGATGGTCGATGGATTCCGCGTTCGATCAGCCGCCGGATTGGTTCTCTTCTGGATCCTCATGGGCGGTGCATTTGCATTCTTTGCGCAGCGCTCTGCACAGCCACGCACCGCCGCGGCGCCGCGCACGGCCTAGCCGAGCCACCTGCCGAATTCAGACTGAGGGGACGCATTGAGCGTCCCCTCAGTCGTTTATGCACCCGCTATCATCTACGTTGACACGGGGGGCGTTGCGATGAATTTGACGGAGGACTCACGATGGATGCCAGCATTCAACAGCGGCTGCTACGGCTCGACACCGGCGCCGTATCGGACGCGCTCGACTCACTCAAGCTGAAGGGCGCAACGCATGGCATCCGTCCGATCTGGCAGTGTCCTCGGATTGCTGGTCCCGCCGTGACCGTCAAGGCGGTCGCCGCCGGCCCCACGCCACCTCCCCAGCACATCAACATCCACGCGATCTCGACGGCCGAACCGGGCTCGGTGCTCGTGATCGACAACTCGGGCCGCCCGGACGTCTCATGCCTAGGGGACCTACAGTCGCTGGCCGCAAAGATCCGCGGCCTGAGCGGCGCCGTCGTCGACGGCGCGTGCCGTGACGTCGATCAAATTCGGGACGTGGGGTTCCCGGTGTGGACCCGTGCCGTGGTGCCGATCACCGCGCGCGGACGGATCCAACAGGAGGCGTGGAACGTCATGGTGCAGTTCGGGGGCGTGCAGGTACAGCCGGGAGACTGGATCATCGCGGACGGCAGCGGCGTTGTCGTCATACCGCAGGGAAACCTCGAAGAGGTTGTCGCCGCGGCGGAGGATGTCGTCGCCCGCGAGGAAGCGATGGCCGACGCGGTCCGACAGGGACGCTCCATCCTCGACGTGATGACGAATTTCAACTACGAGACAATGTTGCAAGAGAAGCGGAAGTGACAGCGGAGATGGACTCGCCACCGCCCTTCTCCATACGAAAACTGGGCCACATCGTACTGAATTGCGTCGACCTGGAGGCATCGGTCCGGTTCTACCGCAACCTGCTCGGTTTCCAACTCTCCGACCGTTATCCGGAAGAGATGGCACCGGGCGGGATGGTCTTCCTCCACTGCAGCACCGACCATCATGGTATTGCCCTGGTCGGAGGCGCGAAGCCAGGACAGCGCGGCGAGTTGAACCACTTCGCTTGGGAAGTGGGAACCATCGGAGAAGTGTTTGCGGCTCGCGAGCACCTACAGGCGAACGGGGTGCCGATCCATTTCGAGGGCCGGCGACGGGCTGGATGCCAGGTTGCCGTGGAGTTCACGGACCCCGACGGCAACAACGTGGAGATCTATTGGGGACTGGATCAGATCGGGACGAACGGCATCGCCCGGCCCGCAAACGAATGGCGCCCCGCCTCCAGCCTCGAGGAGGCCTTGGCGAATCCTGTCCCGGGTCAATCCATTCTGCGAGCCGCAAACAGCGAACTGAGAGCGTAGGGGGTAGCGACCATGCCTGAGTCACGGAACGCAGCGGCCCGCGTTGATGGAGCCGCGACGCTCGAAGACATCACGGCGGTGCTCGACCAGCCCGAGTACCGGATCGAGGGTCCGCTCAAGGTTTCGGGCCGCGCCCGCTATACGGCGGACATCCAGCTACCAGGCATGCTCTACGCCAAATTTCTCAAGAGCCCACACGCCCATGCGCTGATCCGCTCTGCCGATACCTCCGCCGCTAAGCGGCTACCTGGTGTCCACGCCGTGCTCACGGGAGCAGACATCGGACCCAGACGCGCCGGCAAGGTCCTCTGGGACTGGCCCGCGCTGGCATACGAGCGGGTTCGCTACGTTGGGGAGCGAGTCGCGGCGGTCGCCGCAGAGACTCCCGAGATCGCCGAGGCTGCGCTGGCGCTGATCGAGGTCGAGTACGAAGAATTGCCCGCGGTTTTCGACGGCGAGGCGGCCCTCGCAGAGGGCGCGCCGATCCTTCACCCCGAAGCGGCCGAGTACCACTACGAGCCCGGGAAGAGGCCACCCGTCCCGCACCCGAACCTCCAGGGATACCGCCTGATGCAGAAGGACGACGCGGACCTCGATCGCTTCTTCGCCACAGCCGACTACGTCGTTGAGGACGTCTACGAGATGGCGCGGCAGCACCAGGGGTTCATCGAGCCGCGGGCATGCGTCGTTGCCATCGAGCCGGACGGGACCGTGCGCGTCTACTCGACGAACAAGTCCCCCTTCGGGCTTCGCCATCAGCTCTCGAAGGTGACCGGAGTGCCGCAGGAGCAGATCGTCGTCGACGCCATGTTCATCGGTGGCGACTTTGGCGGCAAGGGGCATTCCATCGAAGAGTTTCCATGCTACTACCTGGCGAAAGCCGCGGGGCGTCCCGTCAAGTGCGTGATGAGCTACGCTGACGAGCTCGGCACAGGTGCGCCGCGCCATGGGGCGAAAGCCTACCTGCGAACCGCTCTGTCCAAGGATGGGCGCATCATCGCACACGACTCCAAGGTCTACTACTCGGACGGCGCCTACGCGGGCGCCAGGCCGCTCCCAGGCCCGATTCTGGACGGTTGGAGCGCGATGGAGGTCTATGCCGTGCCGCACGCGCGCATGGAGACCTTCATGCCCTACACCAACACGGTGCCGGGCGGGCAGATGCGCGCTCCGGGAGCGGCCCACACCGGCTATATGGGCGAGTGCCACGTCGACCACATCGCGCGGGAGATCGGCATGGACCCGCTGGAGTTCCGCATCTTGAACGCCGTCCGCGAGGGACACACTGGGCCGACGGGAGAGCGCGCGAACAACCCGAAGGCCGTCGAGGTCTTGGAGGCGCTCCGAGCTGAGACGGATTGGGGCAAGCCGTTGCCGCCGAACCACGGCCGCGGGCTTTCGTTGCGCTCTCGCGACGTTGGCGCCGGCAAGGCGGAGATCCTGTTTCGCTTGGCCCCCGGCGGCGTGATCGAGGCAATCCACAGCGCCGTGGACCAGGGCGGCGGCACGTCCACCCTGGTCCGGCGCATCAGCGCGGCCGTCCTCTCGGTCTCACAGGAACGCATCCTGGCGCGGTTCGGCACGACGGCTGAGGCACCGGAGAACGGCGGACCGGGCGGGAGCCGCCTTACTCGTGTGCTCGGGAAAGCCACCATCTCCGGGGCGAGCGACCTCAAGCACAAGCTGGAGGATCTGGCAGCGGAGGTCATGGGCTGGCCGGCCGCCGACGTGCGGCTTCAGGGCGACCGCTTCGTCGTGGGCGACGGGACGGGTGAGACTGCCGCCTTCGAGGATGTCTCGGACCGTATCCTGCGCGGGGCGCCGGTCGAGGGCTATGGATCCTACGACAGCGCCGAGCACCGCGAGGAGGACGAGGGGCTCGCCAACTACGTCGCTTACATGATCGAGGTCGAGGTTGACCCAGATACTGGCCACGTCCGCCCAGTGGAGGCCGTGGAGGTGGTCGACGTCGGGACGATCATCAACCCGATTGCGCACTCAGGCCAGTTGGAAGGCGGATTCGTCTTCGGCCTCGGGAACGCGATGATGGAGGAGCTCGAGTTCACCGATGGAGCGGTCAGCACCCTGAATTTCGGCGAGTACAAGCTGCCGACGCAGATGGACGTGCCACCCTTGCGAACGGTCTTACTGCCGATCGCGCATGGCCCCGGCCCCTTTGGGGCCAAGGCGGCGGGGGAGCTGACCAACAACGCGGTTGCACCGGCGGTGGCGAATGCGGTGGAAGACGCGGTGGGGGTACGGATCCGGACGATGCCGGTCACGGCGGAGCGCGTCCACGCCGCGCTCCAAGCTCGGCGCGCCGATCCGCTGCCCCATCGAGGTACGGATCCTTCGCTCCACTTAGAATGACGGAGTGCAGCGAGCTATGGTAGCAATTTGCTACCATCCCGAATCAGCGTCCGCCCTCGGGCGGTCCCGCCTCGCACGCACCCTGATTCTCATGTTGTAAGGGGACGACTGTGCCACCAACGAAGGATGAGTTTCGCCAGGTCATGGGCCATTTCGCGACCGGTGTGACGATCGTCACAACGAAGAACGGGAACGAGGTCCGTGGGATGACCGCGAATTCGGTAGCTTCCGTATCCCTGGAGCCTCTGTCGGTCTTGGTCTGTGTGAACCGGGAGGCCATCACCTACGGCATCCTGGACGCAGGGCAGGTCTTCTGCGTCAACGTTCTCGCCGAGAACCAGGAAGCACTATCGCGGGCGTGTGCGCGACCGGATACACCCGAGGCTGCTCTGCAAGGGGTTCCCTACCGCCTCGGACAGTCCGGGGCGCCGATTCTCGAGGGCGCGCTCGCCTACCTGGACTGTCGTGTGGTGTCGTCGATGGACTTCGGCACGCATCGGATCTACGTCGGAGAGGCGGTCGACGTGTCCTCCAGCGAGGGGCGACCGCTGCTGTTCTATCGCGGGAAGTACATGCAGGTTCCGGACGGACTTCCGGCCTAACCCATCTTCCGCAGTGTGGTGTAATTTACGCACGGATTTTGGAAGATTGGCCGCTCATGATGTTCGAGGAGGCCACCGGCACGAAGGGTGTGTCCGACACGCTGCCCGTTCAAGACGTGGCCGAGCTCGTCGAACAGTCCCTCAAGCCGAACCAGTCTGAGCCGACCGCCGGAAGCTAGCGAGCCCGATTATCCCCGAACGGGGACCCAGTGCTCTCCCTATGGGAACCCGTACGACGCGGTGATCAACAGCCCGTTCCTTCCGGCGGCCGATTCGTACCTGGGACTGATCCCCGGCGTGCTGGAAGGGTATTTCGGGTCGGTGCCGGCGATCCATCAATACCGACTGACCGAAGGGATGGCGCTGCCACCGACGATGCGGGCTTACACAGACCCGCCGGATATGTTCGACGGTGCTGATGGTTGGACCGTGTTTTTCGTGGCGAGGCTGAACGAGGCGCCGGTTGGCAGCGGACGCATCGCGGACGGAAAGGTCGAGCGGCTCTTTGGTTCCAGGGACGGCCAGCTCGCTCTCGGTGTTGCTTCCGAAGACGGCGCGTACTACGCGAAGGTCAAATACGGATCGGTCGAAAAGTCGCTGCTCATGCCGACGATGATCGGGCGACCGCTGATCTTCACGGTCATGTTTGATCCACAGAGCGGGCAACTCTCGCTCGCGGAGATCTATTCGGGAAGGACGCAGGTGACGATCAACAACCCACTCACGTGCTCCGGACTCGAGATCCTCAAGCCAGCCGATCAAGCCAACGCGGCCGGCGCCTATGCGGCGGACAAAGACTTCTTCGAGCTCTTGTCATTCTGCAGCGCCCTGGATCCTGCGGGTGTTCAGGGCGACGTGGCTTACCTACAGGAACGCTACGATCTTATTGACCCGCCGGCCCTGGGGATGACAAGCCTCAACATCGCGGTGACGCCAGAGTGGATTGAGAATCTCAACGTTCTGGTTCCCCAGTTGCCCGGCGGCGGAACCAGTTGCGTGCGCGTCACAATCGATAACGTCGCCAGGACGAACCCGACCGCGGTTCTCAATACCATCCACGCGTACGCCGCCAGCGGCCTGGTCGTTTATGTGCTGTTCCCTCCAGAGTTTCTCGGCAGGGACCAGCGGGCGTGGAGCGCGCAGTGGGACCCCGAAACGATTTCGAATCAATTCAATAGGGACTTCGCCCTGGCGGCGGCCGATTTCGCGTCGGCGTGCCAAGCTGATTGTCAGAACTTCATCATTTGGAACGAGTTTAACGCGCCCCCAACGTGCTTTACGCGCGTGTTCCCCGCGAACGGTGTTCCGCCTGACACTGAACTGCGGAGCGCGTGGAATGCGGAGCATTTCGTCGCGCTCATTTGGGAATGCTGGCAGAGGTTTTCGGCTCAAGTTCCCGGGGCAAGCGTTCACCTGGGTGGGGTCCAAATGCCGTCCCAAAGCGCACCAAGGAGGTTCCAAGGCCCCGGTGATGACGACCCCGAGCTAGCCGAAACCCTGCTGTACCTCGGCAACGTGTATGCGGCTTGGGAGGCGATCAAACCGACGTCGGCACCTCCACGGCCCTGGGGCGGAATCAATGTCCACATTCACGAGTACCGCGACGTTAGCAGCCCCGGCACCCCCGGCTGGGCGAGGCGGGCCCAGGACGAGATCGCCTACATGAGCGACTTGTTTCGTCGGATTCGAGAACTCATTGCGGCTGATCCTTACTTTGATCAGGAGTCGACCGTGGTCGTGGGCGAGACCGGCGTCTCCATAGAGTTCGAATCAAATGACGCCCGCGCCCGCGACGACATGAGCCTGTTGCTGTATGGGATTTATCACAGCGTTCCGGAATTCCCCGACGTAATGTTCTACTTTTCGCACCAAGCCAACACAGATGCCAATGATTTCAGTTGGGGACTCATGAACTACAACATCGACGGACAGCCGGCCCGCCCAACTGGTGGAACGGACCTGTATGTCCCGTACGTTCGGACACTCAACCTTTTGCGGACCGGGCAGCCCGACACCGGATGACGAGGGGGGAACGTGATTGATGCGAAAACGCGGCCAGTCAGGTGGCGTGCGCCGCACCTAGGCGTTGCGGCGGCCATCCTGTTCGGCATTCTCGCGGTGGACGCTCACTCGCTAGCAGCGGAAAGAAGTCCAAGCCTAGGTCAAGCAATGCTATCCGCCAGCCGTGTTCCCCGATTATCGGTGAACGCTGCGTCAGACTGCAGCAGCCAGCCCGATGGGGAATGGTCTCGGATTTCAGAGATCGGGGCGCCATCCTCGCGCTACGGCCACACCGCGGTCTGGGACGGGATCGAGATGCTCGTGTGGGGCGGCGGCGGACCGGTCGGCTACGTCCGGGACGGGGGCAGATATAACCCGCTGACAGATACGTGGCGCCCGATCTCCACTGTGGGGGCCCCAAGCCTGCGTGGCGACCACTTGGCCGTGTGGACAGGCAAAGAGATGATCGTCTGGGGCGGGAACGATCCCTCCTCCAGGTCCAATGCGGGACTAGCGGATGGGGCCCGCTACGACCCGGTAGCGGACACGTGGCGGCCCGTGTCCACAGATGGCGGCCCTGGCATAGACAGCCGCTCGACGACCGGGGAGACCGCAGTTTGGACCGGGAGCGAGGTGCTACTTCTCAGAAGCGAACCCAGGGATGCGAGCCAGCCGGACAGGACGTTTCACCTGTTCCGTTACGACCCAGTAACAGATGCCTGGACCGAAGCGACTCCTGTCCCCGTCTCTGGGCTCTATCTGCCGGTCATGGTGTGGACGGGCGCCCGGCTAATCGTGTGGGGCCAGGTGATAGAAGCGCCATTTCACCTTCTGGAGACCAACGTTGGCGCATTATGGGACCCCGACACCGACACGTGGACACCAATGTCCGTCGCGGTGTCTATAAGCGCGCGGGCGAATTTCGCGGCCGCGTGGACCGGCGCTCGGCTCCTGGTGTGGGGAGGCGCTGGAAGTCGACAGGTTGGCGACGGCGGAGTGTACGATGTCGCCACTGGTAGCTGGGAGGCCCTGCCAGAGTTGAGCGCGCCGCTCGACCGGAGCTCTCCGCTCGGTGCGTGGACTGGCCACGAGATGCTGATCTGGGGCGGTCACTGGTCTGATCTCAGAACCGTGCGTTTGCTGGATGACGGCGCCGCATTCGATCCGATGTCGGCGTCATGGCGGTCCCTCCCGCCGGCGCCAATCTCAGGGCGCACCGCTGCAACTGCCGTGTGGACTGGGGACCGGATGATCATTTTTGGAGGCATGATTTCGCGTGACCCCCGGATGCGCGGCAGCATACCGGTCAACGAAGGCGCGTCGTACATGCCAGCCTGTTCCGTCTCTTCCCCATTGTCCATCGCCGGGTTGAAGGTGGCGCAGGCGTCAGAGGCGTTCAGCTCGTCGGGCCGAACACAGCTCGCCGCAGCGAATGCACCTATCGGCTTCACTGCTTCGGGATGTAGCCCGAAACCCAATGGGGAATGGTCTCGGATTTCGGAGATTGGGGCGCCAGCTCCGCGACGTGGCCACACCGCGGTCTGGGACGGCAGGGAGATGCTCATATGGGGTGGGGGCGGGCCAACCGGCTTCCTGCGCGACGGCGGAAGGTACGACCCGCTGACGGATACGTGGCGAACGATCTCCACTGTGGGGGCCCCAAGCCTACGTGGCGGCCACTTGGCCGTCTGGACGGGTGAAGAGATGATCGTCTGGGGAGGAAACGACTACTCCTCCACTCCGGCCAGACGCTTGACCGAGGGAGCCCGCTACGACCCGGTCGCGGATACCTGGAAAGCCATATCGTTCGACGGCGGGCCCCCTGTGGCGGCCGTCACGTCAACTGAGGGGAGTGCGGTCTGGACCGGGCGAGAGATGCTGATTCTGACGGCCACTCGACCCAAAGACATCCAGAACACCACCTTTGAGCTCTTTAGATACGACCCGGCGACGGACGAGTGGACCCAAGCGGCCACCGTCCCCATTTCCGGGTTGTATTTCCCCGTCGCTCTATGGACGGGTACGCGGCTCATTGTCTGGGGTGCGAGAGCGCTACGCCCGGGCCGTTTTGAGCCGACCAATGTTGGGGCGTTGTGGGACCCGGAAACCGATGCGTGGGCGCCAATCTCTAGCAGCGGCGCTCCGAGCGAGCGAATCTCCGCGGCCACGGTCTGGACAGGAGAACAGATGTTGGTCTGGGGTGGCGGCTTGGGGGGCGGGCTTGACGACGGTGGCGTATATGACTTGGCCGCTGATCTCTGGGCACCGCTCCCCGATGTCAGCGCCCCGTCACAACGGACGCAGCCTGTTGGTATCTGGACTGGTCGGGAGATGCTGATCTGGGGCGGCATCACGCCCATTGGCAGAGGGGCAGTCCGTCTTCTCGACGACGGTGGCGCTTTTGACCCAGCGGCGGATGCATGGCGGTCGCTTTCTCCTGCTGTGATCTCGGGTCGTCGCGGCGCGACCGCAGTGTGGGCGAGCGACCGGATGATCATTTTCGGAGGAGCCGCATCCGACGATCCCAGGCTCCGCGGCGCCCCGGTGAATGACGGAGCCCGGTATATGCCCCCTTGTTAGCCCGGACGAGAACGACGGCGAGTCGACAAAGAGACAGGCGAGCGACACCGCAGGAAAGGCACGAAGGGTGTGTCCGACACGCTGCCCCTTCAAGACGTGGCCGAGCTCGTCGAACAGTCCCTCAAGCCGAACCAGTCTGAGCCGACCGCCGGAAGCTAGCGAGCCCGATGATCCCCGAACGGCGATATCACGATCAGTCGAACGCCCATCACACGGTTTGCGGAGCAAGCGTTGGCGTTCGCGCAGCACAACATCGCTTATTGCCAGGATTACATCGTCTGGAACGAGTTCAACGTAGCGGACACGTGTTTTACTCAGCACTTCCCCGCGTCCAACCCCGGCGACCTTCTGGACGAATACAACGCGGATCATTTCGTCGCCGTACTGCACGAATGCTTCACCCGGTTTACGGCGGACGGGAGTGGTGTGGAGGATGCGCTGCTCTACTGGGGAGGGGTCGATCTGCCGCCGGGTCAGGCTTCAATCACCAACCTCATGAAGTATGTGAACGAGGTATACGCAGCGCGCGCTCGCCGAGGCATCCCGTTTCCCTGGAACGGCGGGCTCAACATCCACATCCACCAGCGGCGTGAGCCTTCGGATGCACAGCCCGATGCAGAGCTCCCCATCGACCCGACCGAGGCGGACTTCATGAGCCCCCTGTTTAGTCGCGTGCACCAGGCGATGGAAAACAACGGTGACGTGGATTACGTCAGCTTCGGGATCATCGCTGGTGAGGTGGCGGTTTCCTTGGAGTTTCAATGCGATGACCTTTCGTCTCGGGACGACGTTGTGGACCTCATCCAGGGGGTGTACGACGCGCGGCCGATATTCCCGGACGTGATGTTCTTCTATTCGCACGCCCTGTCGCCCGAGGGGCCGATCGGCACGTACGGGCTTGTGGAGGCAGGGCCTCCCGAGCAGGGGGTGCCCGGCCAGCCAGCAGTTCTCGTGCCGGGGTGGGCCACGGTCCTATACGAGAGCTTCACCGTCGCGTTGGACAGCGGCCTGCACCTCTCCGTGCAGCCTGCCAGCCCACAACATCTGCCCCGGGATAGCCGCGGGTGCGACGGATGACGAACGCCACTGGCGTCATTGCCCGCCGGAGGGCACGGTACAACTGCCTGCTCCTCTGTCTCATCGTCTCCTTCTTGATATCCGGGCCCAGTCAGGCGTCGGTGGCTGAAGACGGACGCCGGACCGAGTCGAGCCGCGATGCGAGGTCGGTAACCGAGATCACGCAGAGGGCGGCGGTTTGCAGCAGCCAACCCGACGGCGAATGGGCCATGCTCCCGCAGCGCAAGGCTCCGGGCCCGCGAAGCTACCACGCAGCGGTCTGGACCGGTCGCGAGATGTTGGTCTGGGGCGGGGGGCACCTAGTGCGCGACGACCTCGGCGACCCCCGCTCCGTTACATACGGTGTCCCATACGGTGATGGAGGGGCCTATGATCCCGTCGCCGATAGCTGGCGGCCAATCTCCAGCGTCGGCGCGCCGGGCCCTCACTTTCGCCCTCTGGCCGTCTGGACGGGGAGGGAGATGCTGATCTGGGGGAGCTACAGCACTCAACCGGACGGCGGCCGGTACGACCCGGCTACGGACAGCTGGAAGTCAATATCCGGCGAAGGCGCGCCACCGCCCAACGTCGCAGCCGTCGCAGTGGCGTGGAGCGGGGCCGAGATGTTGGTCATAACCGCAAGTACTCCTGGGAACGTTGATCCCACGGACAACATGTTTGACCTGGCTCGCTATGATCCGACGGCGGACGCCTGGAGAGGAGCAGCCCCTCTGCCGCTGGTTGGTCTGTCCCTCGCCGCTGTTGCCTGGACGGGTACGCATCTGCTCGTCCTCGGCGAGCAGCTCTTGCCATACGGGAGCGGCAGGCCGTTCACTCCAGAGATGGTCGGTGCGCTGTGGGACCCGGAGACGGACACGTGGACCGTTACGTCGACGGACGGCGCGCCGGGCCACCG
>Ga0209726_10006140_pt1 | contig 14120 bp, 12 predicted proteins | sample Subgrocontami54m_FD_187453 | JGI IMG/M metagenome (GOLD analysis project Ga0209726, IMG submission 187453) | Subsurface groundwater microbial communities from S. Glens Falls, New York, USA - GMW46 contaminated, 5.4 m (SPAdes) (version 3) | ecosystem: Environmental > Aquatic > Deep subsurface >... | reverse complement strand
TCCGATTTAGTGCTTCGGCTGGGATGCGACGCGACGCTGGCCGTGACCGGCGCGGATCTCAGCGCCATGATGGGAAGCACGCCGATGACGCTGAACCAGCCGATTCAGGCCGTTGCTGGAACGACCCTTCGATTCGGCTCGCGTCGCACTGGTGCGCGTGCCTACGTGGCTTTCGGCGGAGGTGTGGAGACGCCGCTAGTGCTTCGCAGTCGCGCGGTGCATCTGCCGAGCGGTCTTGGAAGCCCCGCACGGCCCTTCCGTGCAGGCGATGCGTTCCAGATCGGCGTCCCATTGGGGAATCCGGTGCGCACGTCTGGATCCCCGAGCGCGGCCCCACGCGGGGGTGCGCGACTCAGGGTGCTGCCGGGTCCTCACGTAGACTCTTTCGATTCGGCGGTACTCGATGCGTTGCAACGGCAGCGATTTCGCATTGATGCCGAGTCCAATCGGATGGGCTACCGGCTCAAAGGTGCATCACACCTTCACACTTCCGAAGCCGACATGATCTCGGATGCGGCGTTCACTGGCGCCATCCAGGTGCCGCCATCAGGCGATCCGATTCTACTGATGGCCGATCGACCCACGACCGGCGGATACCCGCAGATTGCCACCGTTATCTCCGCCGACCTTCCGCTGGCAGGACAACTAGCGCCAGGCGACTGGCTCGAGTTCGTGGTCTGCAGCCGCGCTGAAGCGCTCACCGCACTGATCGCGCAGGAACGAGCACTCCTTGGCGTCGGTTGATCTGGCGCTGCATCAAAACGCGCCCCTTGCGCTGCTGACGACGCTGCGCGTGGGAGGGGCGGCGTCATGGTTCGTCGGTGTGAAGAACACCGAGGAAGCCCTCTCCGCCTTCAGGTGGGCCGCGGAACGTCAATGTCCGCCGTTCATGCTAGGTGGCGGCAGTAACGTCATTGTTGCCGACTCGGGCTGGCGCGGCGTGGTGATCCGGGCGGAGCTCAGCGGATACGCGGCCGCGGTTGCGGATGACCACTTGAGGATTGAGGCGGGCGCCGGTGAGGTGTGGGACGACGTTGTAGCGAGGTCGGTGGCGGTAGGCTTTGGCGGCCTCGAGTGCCTGTCTGGAATCCCAGGCAGCGTTGGAGGAACGCCGATTCAGAATGTGGGTGCCTACGGTCAGGAGGCTGGTGACGTCATCGATACCGTCACCGCCATCGATACAGCGACAGGCGCGCTCGTGCGCTTTACGCGCGAGGAGTGTGGTTTTCGCTACCGGCACAGCCGCTTCAAGGGTGTTGACGCAGGACGGTTCTTCATTACGACCGTGGCATTCCGTCTGCAGGCGCGACAGCCGGTGCTGGCGTATCCTGACCTGATTGCGTACTTGGATCGCGCGGGAATTCGCGAACCCTCACTGGCCGACACGCGCCAGGCCGTGCTGGCGGTTCGGCGGAGCAAGGGGATGGTGCTGGATCCGGCAGACTCTGACACGCGCAGCGTCGGCTCGTTCTTCATGAACCCCGTCGTGACAACGGACACGTACGATCGGCTGATGAGCCGTGCTGGCGGCGCAGCGGTTCCCGGGTTCCGGGTAGGGGACGACGCGGTGAAGATTCCGGCGGGGTGGCTGATCGAGGGGTGCGGGTTTGGAAAGGGTTACTCGGCGGGCGCGGTTGGACTCTCCTCGAAGCACCCGCTCGCGATAGTGAATCGCGGAGGCGCGACGGCGAGCGACGTGATCGATCTGGCGGCCCGCATCAAGCGGCGAGTCTCCGACACGTTCGGGATCGCGCTCCGCATCGAGCCTGTGTGTGTGGGGTTCGAGGACGATCCACGCGTAGAGTTCCTGCAGGGAACGGGGAGATAGACGCGGTGTGGAGCAGCCCTTCACGGCTGCTGACCCGGGCAGCGCTAAAGCGCTGCGCCACCGCGACACAAGTGATTCGGCTTTTCAGAAAGATGTACGAGTAGATGTCGACGTTATTGATCGACGGGGGGCACCGCCTCGAAGGCCGCGTCTCCGTGGAGGGCAACAAGAACTCGGCGCTGCCGCTCCTGGCTGCATGCCTGCTCACCGAGGAGGAGTGTGTGCTCACCAACGTCCCACGCATCGGCGACGTGGAGGTGATGGCGCGGCTGCTGCTCGACCTCGGCGCCGAGGTGCACGGCATCGGCACCACGACGCTGCGCATCCGTGCGCCGCACGTGACCAAGGACAGTCCGGACCGCCTACTCGTTGGCCGCCTGCGCGGATCGGTGCTGCTCCTCGGCCCGCTGCTGGCGCGGACCGGTCGCGCGCACATTGCGCCGCCAGGAGGGGACTTTCCGGCGCGGCGATCGATCTCGACGCACCTCGGCGCGCTCCTTGCGATGGGCGCGCGTCAAGGGGATGGCCCTGACCACGTGCTCGAAGCGCCGGACGGTCTGACCGCCGCATCAATGTATCTCTATGAGGCATCGGTGACCGGGACGGAAACGGCGCTGCTGGCAGCGGCAACCGCGAAGGGCACCACGGACATTCGCCACGCCGCTACGGAGCCGCATGTGGTCGAGCTCTGTGAGTTCCTCAGGAAAATGGGCGCCGATGTGAGCGGCGAGGGAAGCTCGCGCATCCGCATCGGCGGCGCGAAGAAGCTGCGTGGCGCCGAGCACCGGCTCGGGGGGGACTACATCGAGGCAGGCAGCTGGGCCGTGGTAGGGGCGATCACCGGCGGAGAAGTGGCGATCGATGGCGCACGCGACGAAGACATCGAGGTCGTGGCCGCGGTGCTCAAGCGCATGAACATCGAATGCGGGATGCAGCACGGGACCTTTACCGTCCGACCGTCCGCGCCGCGCTGCTGCCGACGGATCACCACCGGCCTTTGGCCTTCGTTTCCCAGCGATCTGGTCAGTCTGGTGACAGTCCTGGCCACACAAGCCGAGGGACGGACACTGGTGCACGACTGGATGTACGAGTTGCGCCTGTTCGCGCTCGAACAGCTCAGCGGGATGGGCGCCGACCTGTTCCTGGCCGACGCGCACCGCATCATCGTGAGCGGACCCACCAAGCTCCGTGGTGGACGCGCGCTGGATAGCCGCGACCTTCGATCAGGCATGTCGCTGATTGCTGCCGGACTCGCGGCCGAAGGACAGACTCGTGTCGCTCCGCTCGAGACGGTGGAGCGGGGCTACAGCCAGCTGGTCGAGCGGCTCCAGGGGCTCGGCGCCAGGGTCGCGCGAATCGAGAGCTAACGATAGGGAGCTAAAAGAAAAGATAGGTGGCTCAGCGCTTTAGCGCTGAGCAGCCCTAAAGGGCCGCTCCACCGGCCTTCACTGCCGCGGCGGAGGCAGCTGCTGCGTGGGAGGTTGCTGCGGCGGCTGTACCGGTTGCACCGGTGTCGCGGGTGGCGCCGTCTGCGTGGGTGGCTGCTGGGCCGGCTGTCCAGGCTGTGGCGCCGCCGGTGGTGGCGGTGGCGCGGGTGCCGGCAGGTCGGGGATGAACGGCAGCTCGATTGAAGCGGTTCCGTTATCGCGGCCCACCCTGAACGGGCGCAAGTCCCCTTCGCTCAGTTCCAGTACGCGGATAATGCGCGGGGTGAGTGTCAGCACGATGTCGGTCTCCTGCGTCTGGCGCCGGGTGTGACCGAATAACGCGCCGATCACCGGCAGATCGCTCAGCCCAGGAATGCCGTTCAGCACCCGGCGCTCATCGTCTCGAATGAGTCCGGCGAGCATGTTCGTTTCGCCATCCCGCAGCCGGATCACCGTGTTGATCTCGCGGTTGCCGAACGTCGGGAGGCCGCCGAACCCTTCGCCGGAGATGCTGCTCACTTCCACCTTCAACGCCAGCGACACCTCGTCGTCGTGATGCGTGCGGGGCGTGATGTCGATGTTCACGCCGATGTTCTCGTAGTTGAACGATGTGATGGGCTGCTGGGCGACGCCGCCCGTTGCGATCGGGGAGAACGTCGTGACCGGCACCGGCACGCGTTCGCCGAACTTTGCCTGCGCAGCCACACCATCCGACGTGCGCAGCTGCGGATTTGCGAGTGTTCGTGTGTTGCTGTCCGTCTTCAGCAGCCGATAGAAGAGTCCCGGCAGGTTCGTCAGAAAGATGTCTGACTGCGTCAGGTTCCGCAGATCGCGAACTGTCAGATCGGCGCTGTTCGCATCGACCTGCCCGTCGATGCCGGGCGAGCCGGGGCTGGCGATTTGAAGACCGTACTCACGAAGGCGCGTCCTGTCGATCTCCAGGAGCTCGACGTCGATGATGACCTCCGGCCGTGCCTTGTCGATGGCGGAAATCACGCGCGCCGCCGCGTTGACACGTTCGAGCGTGTCCTTGATCGTGATGGCGTTGCTCGCACCCACGGGTGCAATCCGGCGCGCGTCGATGACGATGCGGAGCAGATCGATCGTCTCCTTGAGGTCGGCATTGCTGAGGAAGAACGTACGGACGATCTCTTCCTCATATTCACGGCGTTTGGCCGGCGTGTCAGGAATGACGGTGATACGCTGGCCGGTGACCTGGTAAAACGCGCGTGCACCGAGCGAGACGGAATTGAGCGCCTCTTCGAGTGAGGCGTTTCTCAGGTCGACGGTCACCGGCTGATCGCGGAATTCAGGGTCGAAGACGACGCTGACGCCGGCGAGCCGGGCGATGGCCGTGTAGACATCCCGCGCACGCGCGTCACGAAAAATGAGTGAATCAGGCAGCTTGACGTCCGGCAGTTCCATGCCCGCCGGCGCGAGCGCGCGTGTCCGTTCGATCAAAGTTTCGAGCTGCGTCTTGCCCTCGCGTGCGATGGCGATTTTGGTGCGGAGCTGCGTCCGCGTGTCGCGAAGGGCGGCCTCGACATCCGCGCTGCCAGGGTTGAGCTCTGAGGCAAGCTGAAACTCGATCAGCGCCTCATCCAGTTTGCCGGCCGCAGCCAGTCGCCGTCCGCGCGTGAAATGCTCCTGCGAGGAGCGCAGCTTCGCGCGCTCCAGCGCCAGGCGTGCCACTTTGTCGTCGGGATTCCGTCGAAGGATCTTCGTGTACTCGACGATCGCGAGATCGAAGTCGTCCATCTGCTCGGCGCGCTGGGCGTTGCGAAGGGCGTTCGCAGTGGCGCACCCCGACACGAGGAGGCCGACCAGAACGGCAGCGGCCAGTTGGGTCGACGATCGAAGCAGACGTGTCACAGTGTGGTTGTCACGTTCATCACCGCGAGGCTGTCACCACCTCGACGCCGCGCGGTATGCGGAACGCAAAGTCTTTATCGGACAATCCTCGATTTTCCTTCAGGTTAGTGAAGACGAAGGTGGACTCCCCGCCCTGATGATCTGTGGTCGTCAGCGACGTGATCCGAAGGGTTCCGGGTTCGAGGACGACGACCAGCGTCGCGTATTCGGCCTCCGGGCGGCGGGGTACCAGCTTCAATGCCGGCGCGCTCGACGTCGTCGTGTCGGAGTAGCTGGCCGCGAAATCACGGCTGATGTTGCCTTTGCCTGCAAGGAAGAGAGCGGGGGTTGTAGCCGAATCGCCTGACGGCACGGTGCTCACGATGACCTGACGATCCTCCGGGATGTACGAATAGAGCTTCTTCCCATCCGAGACGAACGTCTTCTTTTCAGGGCTGCTGTAGCTCCAACGCATCATCCCCGGCTTCTTGACGGCCATCGTGCCACGTTCGGTGAGTTGCCTGCGGATGACGCCGCCGCGGTAGGTGTGAACGAAATCGGCGGAGAAGTCGCGAATGCTTTGATAGCGCTGCTCCAGCGCCTGCGCGAGCTTCTCTGCAGCCGGGCGCTCTTGAGCGCCGGGGACGGCTTGGACGACGCCGAAAGCGAGAGCGATCATGAGAAGGCGCTTCATGGCTGAAACCACAGAGGTCGCATCCCTACGATAGCACGCGGCTGGGGTACAACCTCCTGCGCCTCAGCTGTTTAACGCCTGGCGAGCTCGGGCAATCCGGCCGCGGGGATTCGGAATCGCGGCGTCTGCGCGTAAAGGCCACCGGCGTAAATCGGCTCCGAGGGTGTACCGTCGGCGTTCCACCAGATCAGGCTGAGGCCTCTCTCGAGGGCGAGCACATGCTGCCGCTTGCGGATGACATGGCCGAAGCCGCCGCGACGGAAGGTCTCGGCTGGCAGCCATCCGTCCATCCGAATCTCGATCTCGCTACCCGCGAGGGTCACTGTGTCTCGGAAGGGTCGGGTCGAGGTTTTCGCGAGCACCGGCGTCTGCCCCGCGACCCCCGCGTATACCGAGTAGACGGGTGGCGTGTCGGCAAGCACCACCTTGTCGCCCGTGAGCGTGTCCATGACGGCCTGGGCGAGCTCGGGGTCGTACGGCTCGCTGCGCGGCGACGCCAGCATGGTGAACACGTACGTCGTACCTTCCGGCAATCGCTCGGCGGCCGTGAGTATCGATCCATACGCTGCCGCGCCGTCAGGAGCAACGGGAAATAGGGGGCCGAAGCTGGCAGTAACGCGTTGAGAGGCGGCAGCGGTGAGGACGATGTCACGTCCGGCGGTGCGGTTGTCGGCCACGAGGAGCGGAAAGTGGAGAAGGACATCGGCGAGCCTCGTCCATGCCACGTCCTTCTGGTCGACTCGCGTGGCGTAAATGAGGGCGTTTTCCACCTGCCAATCGAGCTCGGTCACCATCACTGCGTCCCGCTCATCGACGCCGAACGTTAGGCTCGCCACCAGTCGATCCGCCCTGCGATCTTCATGACGATCGGCCGCTGGGAGCGTGTCGTACCCCCGCCATCCGGCGTAGAGCAGGGCGACCAGCGAAGCGGCCGTCGCCCACGATCCCGCTAAAGCGGGCCCCCACGAAGGATGGGATGTCGGATGGGTCCTTTTAGCCCCGCCGTTCGGCCCAAGGAAGGCACACCCTGCAAGCAGAGCAGTGAAGTAGTGACCCGGAAGGAGAAATACGTGCGGATCGCCGACGTTGTAGGTGGCCGCGAACGCGAGATTGACGCCATACGCCGTGAGGGCGAGCCGCGCCCATCGGCGCCGGGCGCGCCACATTCTCCAAGCACCGATCACCGCCAGCGCGAGCCCGGCGACGCCAAACTGCTGGCGTGCGTCGAACCATATCATCGCCGCGCGATCGGCAAACTGCTGCCTGGGAACGGCGAAGGCCATCGATTCGCGCCAGTCCGCCTTCGTGACATCGAACCAGAATGCGGCAAATGCGTCGATGAGGGGACGCGTCCCGCTCGGATCGTGGCGGGCCGCCAGGAACTGCGGCATGTATTGGGCGGCACCTGCAGCCGCGGCTGCGATCGCAAGTGCAATGACCGGAGCGCTGAAGAGATCGCGCGGGCGCGTTACGCTGATGAGGAACAGCGCAAACGGCAGAAGCAGCAGCACCATCATCAGGTGATTCCCGAACGACAGTGCGTACGCCGCGAAAAATATCGCCAGTCGGGCTCGCGATGGCCGGGTGGCGTACGCATGCAGCAGCGCCAGGCAGACGCCGACGAGCAGCAGGTGCAGTGAGTACACCTCCGCGATGATTGCCTGGTGCCACCAGGTGTACGAGAAGCCGAAGAGAAGACCCGCGACGAGCCCCGCGCTCGCGGAGTTCGCCACGAGACCAGACACGCCAGTCAGCACGCCGACGGCGGCGGCCGCCACGGTGGCTGAAAACAGATTGAGACCCAATGCCGGCCGATCGGGGGCCGTGAGTGCGACAAACGGGCGGGCGAGCGCGTAGTACAGCGGATACGCCTGGCGCGCTGAGATCTCGGGGCTGGCTACGGCGGCTTGAAACCCGCCCGTGTCGCCGAGATCGACGCCTCGCAGCAGGGTGCGGGAGTACGCGGCAAACACAACGGCGGCCGCTACGCAGGCGCACACGATGGTGCCGTGGATCGTGGATCGTGGATCGTGCGTCGTGCCGTCCACGTGATTCGGGCCGCGATCCACGCCGAACCACGATTCACGACCCACGAACCACGTCATGTCCGCGATCTGCCCACGTCACGATCGAGAGCGGGCGCGCTGGCGTGCGATGAACGCACGAATCTCGTCGATGCCGCGCGTGTTCAGCACGTGCTTCGGCTCGAGCCAGCCGCGCCTGGCCGTGCCGATGCCGAACCGCATCTGACGGCCGAGCGCATCGGCTCGATGCGAATCGCTGTCCACGACGATGGTGACGCCTGCCGCTGCCGCCCTCCTGGCGAGCGCTCCGTCCATATCGAGATGGCCAGGCGCGCCGTCGACCTCGAGAGCGGTGCCCGTCTGACGGGCGGCTTCAAAAATTCGGTCGAAATCCACCTCATATCCCTGCGAGTCGCCGGGAGAACGGTTAGCGGGGTGGGTAATCACATCGACGAAGGGGCTGTCGAGCGCCGCGAGGTACCGCTTCGTAAGCTCCCCTGCCGGTTGGCCACCGTGATCGTGGAGCGACGCGAGAATGATGTCGAAGCCGGCGAGCACGCCATCGTCAAAATCCAGGGTTCCGTCCTTGAGTATCTCGACCTCGAGCCCGTGAAGAATCTGGACGGATGGCTGCCGCTGGCGAGCGCGCTGGATTTCAGCCCGCTGATGATCGACGTCTGACGGCGACAGCGTTCGGGCTGCCGCCGCGCGCTGCGAATGATCGGTGATCGCAACGTACTCGTAGCCGAGCTCCCGGGCGGCGCACACCATGTCCTCGACCGAGTCGCGACCATCGCTCCACGATGTGTGCATGTGCAAATCGCCTCTAATGTGGAGGTCGGTGAGCAGCGCGGGAAGGCGCCCTTCCGCGGCTGTCTCGATCTCGTCGCCCGAGTCGCGTAGCTCCGGAGCGATGAACGGCAAGCTCAAGCGCTCGTAAAAGTCTTGCTCGGTTTCGCAGGCCACCACCGCGCCCGTGGCATCGAGCAGGCGTCCTGGCGCGAGCGACAGTCGCTGCGCTGCGGCCATTGCGGTGAGCTTCGTCACGTGCGCGGGTGATCCGGTCAGACAGACGAGGGCCGCACCAGCACTGGCGCGATCGGCAACGTGAAGGGTGACATCGCCGCTGTCCGTCCCGACGGTCACTGAGTGTGGTGTCCGGCGAGTCACGCGACGTACCGAGCGGAGCTTCGCAAAGGCGTCGATCAGAGCAGGCAGAGCAGGCGCCTCGCCGGTCGCCAGCAGCGACACGTCGCCGACGTCCGACGCGTATCGTCGCAAGCTGCCGACCGGCGATAGCGACAGAATGTGAGCTCCGCTCGCCCAGAATTCCTTGCTGATTGAGGAGGCGAGCCTATGTGCCCGCCCGAGGGGAATACGGGTCGAACTCAACCCTTCAACGAGCCAGGCTCAGGGGCAGCCTGTTTTGGCGCGTCCTTGCTCTCGGTGGGAAAATTGGCCGCGAGCCACTCGACGATGCCACCTTTGAGCGCGCTCGCGCGGTAGCCAGCGCGAATCAGATCCCCAGCCACCCGGGAGCTCACGAGCTCGTCCGGGTCCGAATCGTACGCCACAATTTCGCGAGTCTTGGGCAGTTGAGCCAGCTGGGGATCGGGTATGCGCAGTGCGCCGGGGATCTTCATCGTGCTGTGCTCGTAGGGGTACTTGAGCCGCACGTCGAGGATCACGGGACGCGTGGTGGGGTCGAGATCCAACTTGGCTTTGAGATCCTCTCGAGTGATGCGTGGAACGGGCACGGCCGCTATTCTGGCCGTGCCCTCCGAACAGTGTCAAGACTGATGAGGTGTTCACGGCCGGGCGACGTATCGCCGGCGAATCATCATCCGGTAAAGCGCCAACAGCACGACAGCGCCGACAAGCGACATCAGGAAGCCGGCCGCCTGACCCTCGTCATACAAGCCGAGTGCCTGTCCCGCGAAACCTCCGAGCACGGCACCCGCAATGCCCAGCAGGATCGTGATGATGATGCCACCGGGGTCGCGGCCCGGCATCACGAGTTTGGCGATCGCGCCAACAACCAGACCGAAGAGTATCCAGCCAAGAATGCCCATCTGTTCTGCCTCCCACAGTACCGACCGTCGCTGCGGGAAACTGCAAACAGAGGGCCGGGACCAAACGAATTGAGTAAGAGGAAACGCTATGGTCTCTGACAGGGCCTGCCAGCCGTAGCTCGTTCATTGGCTGGGTTCGCCCGCCTTCGCCGAAGGCTACGGCGGGCAGCCTTCGCGTGCATTCATGAGCGAAGGCTGGTGGACGGCAGGAGGATCGAACTCCTGACCTCTGCATTGCGAACGCAGCGCTCTCCCAGCTGAGCTAGCCGCCCGTTTCAGGTGTGAAGTCGAGACTCGGAGGAAGAAGACAGGAGGCTGTCTCCTTCCTCCTACTTGTGGAAAGTCTAGCATATACTCGACTCCGTCCCACGAACCCCTCACCCGTACCTTCTGTCGATCCCAATGCCCACTCTCAAGAAAATCGGCGTGCTTACCGGCGGAGGCGACGCGCCCGGATTGAACGCCGTGATCCGTGCGGTCGTGAAGTCCGCCCACAACTCCGGGATCGAAGTGCTCGGTCTCGAAGACAGCTTCGACGGGCTGATTTATCCCGACCGCTCGCGCGTGCTCACACCCCGGGACGTCACCGGCATCCTCAGGCTTGGAGGCACGATTCTCGGCACCGTCAATCGCGGCAACCCGTTCGCCGAGCCGATGGTGACTCCCGAGGGGACATTCGATTACGCCGATCGCGTGATGGACATGTTCGGCAAGCTCGGGCTCGATGCGCTCGTCTGCATCGGTGGCGACGGCACGCTCGCCATCTCGCACGAATTCCACAAGCGGGGCGTCCCGCTCGTCGGCGTCCCGAAGACGATCGACAACGACATCGTCGGGACAGTGAGCTGCTTCGGCTTCGACACGGCGGTCAGCTTTGCCACCGAGGCGATCGATCGCCTCCACACGACCGCCGAGGCGCACCGGCGGATCATGGTCGTCGAAGTGATGGGCCGATACGCCGGGTGGATCGCACTCCACGGCGGCATTGCCGGCGGTGCGGACGTCATTCTGATTCCCGAGATTCCCTACGACGCCGCGAAGGTTGCCGAATGCATCCGGAGCCGCGATCGCTGGGGCGCGCGGTTCAGCATCGTCGTCGTTGCCGAGGGGGCGCGGCCACAGGGCGGCGAGATGTCGGTCGTGCAGGAAGCGCACGGGGGCAGCGCGGAGCGGCTGGGCGGCGCCGGCATGCGCTGCGCGAGGCAGCTCGAGGAGCTCACGGGGAAAGAAACCCGTTACGTCGTGCTGGGACACCTTCAGCGCGGCGGGGCGCCGACGGCGTTTGACCGGACGCTTGCGACACGGTTCGGCGGGAAGGCGATGGAGCTGCTGATGAACGGGATGTTCGGCATGATGGTCGCGAACCACCCGCCGGACATCGTGCCGGTGCGACTACAGGACGTGGTCGGCAAGACCAAGACCGTGCCGCTCGATTACGACCTCATCAAGACCGGCAGATCCATAGGGATTTCGTTCGGCGACTAGTGTCCGAGAAGATCCTGATCTTTCTTCTTCTGCAGTTCGTCGACGAGTTTGATGTGCTCGTCGGTGATCTTCTGGATTTGGTCGAGGCCCTTTCGCTCGTCGTCTTCCGAGATTTTGTGCTCCTTCAAGAGCTTTTTGAGGCGTTCGTTGGCGTCGCGGCGCACCTGCCGCACCACGTTGCGTCCCTCTTCGGCCTGCTTGTGCACATGGCGTGAGAGCTCCTTGCGGCGCTCGTCGGTCAACGACGGAATCGGCACGCGGACCGCTTTGCCGTCATTGGCGGGATTCAGGCCCAGATCCGATGAGCGGATGGCCTTCTCAATCGCCCCCATCAGCGACGGATCGAATGGCTGCGCCACGATCAGCGCGGGTTCCGGCACCGAAAGGGTCGCGACCTGATTGAGCGGCATCTTGCTTCCGTAGGCGTCAACCTGAACGCCATCGAGGAGACTCACGGTAGCCCGGCCCGTACGCACCGAGGCCAGATCGCGGCGCACACGGTCGATCGCGCCGTCCATCCGGGTCTTGACTTCCGTGAACATTCCTTTCAGATCGTTGAAATCCATAGTCAGGCTTTCGAATTGACGAATTGAGGGTTGACGGATTGACGCACTGCATTGCCCGAGGCCGAAATTGCAATTCGTCAATCCGTCAATTCGTCAATCCCTCAATTCTGTTAGTTCGTCACTGTGGTGCCTATCGGTTCTCCCATCACGACTCGCCGGACATTGCCGGCAAGCCGGAGATTGAACACCACGATCGGCAGATGGTTGTCCATACACAACGAAATCGCCGTCGCGTCCATGACCTTGAGCCGTTTTTCGAGTACCTGGAGATACGAGATGCTCGCGTATTTCGTGGCGTCCGGGTGCAGTACCGGGTCCGCCGTGTAGATGCCGTCCACCTTGGTGCCCTTGAGGATCACTTCGGCCTTGATTTCCATGGCGCGCAGCGCCGCGGCCGTATCCGTGGTGAAGTACGGATTGCCCGTGCCGGCGGCAAAAATCACGACCCGCCCTTTCTCGAGGTGGCGAATCGCCCGGCGCCGGATGAAGGGCTCGGCCACGGCGCGCATCTCGATGGCGGTCACGACGCGGGTCACGGTGCCGTGCTGCTCGAGCGCATCCTGCAAGGCTAGCGCGTTCATGACGGTTGCCAGCATGCCCATGTAATCGCCCGTCGCCCGGTCCATGCCCTTGGTGCTCGCAGCAAGCCCTCGAAAGATGTTCCCGCCGCCGATGACAATCGCGGTTTCAACGCCAAGCGACTGGATCTCGCTCACGTCCCTGGCGATTCGGGTGGCGACCTCTGGATCGATGCCGAACTGCTGCTCGCCCATGAGCGCTTCGCCAGACAGCTTCAGAAGGATGCGTTTATAGGTTGGAGAGGCGGGGGAGGAGGACGACACGAGAAGGGATTATAGCTGTTCCGGTTCCCGTTCAAGGTTCAGTGTTCGTGTTCAGGTTCCGGTGGCTGCGACCCTGAACAGAACGTGAACACGAACGTTGAACGTTGAACGGGAACTGGAACGACGCGTCGGCGCCTAGTCGTTCCCCTCACCCACGCGATACCGCGTGAACCGGCGAATCGAAACGTTCTCACCCGTCTTGGCTGATGTCTGCGCCACGAGCTGGGCAACGGTCACCGCTGTGTCGCGCACCGAAGGCTGGTCGAGCAGCACGAACTGAGCGTAGAACGTCCCGAGCTTGCCTTCCACGATCTTCTCGATGACGGCCGGGGGCTTGCCAGCCCCTTCCATCTGGGCGCGGTAAATCGCCTTCTCCTTTTCAATCGCCTCGGCGGGCACATCCTCACGGCGCACCCACCTTGGATCGGCAGCGGCGATGTGCATCGCGATTTCCTTGACGAGGTTCTGGAAGTCGTCGGTTCGGGCGACGAAGTCGGATTCGCAGTTGACCTCGATGAGCACGCCGATCCTGCCGCCCATGTGGAGGTAGCTGCCGATCGTTCCCTGCGCGGTCGCCCGTCCCGCGCGCTTCGCGGCTTGCGCGAGACCGCGCTTCCGCAGGAGCGTCACCGCTTCTTCCATGTCGCCATTGGCTTCGACGAGCGCCGCCTTGCACTCCATCATGCCGGCTCCAGTCTTGTCCCGAAGCTGCTTGACGATATCCGCCGTAATCGTGACCATCTCGTCCATCTCCGTTGGCTGTGGGCCTTGGGCTTTAGGACTGCATGACGGTCGGTCCCTGTCACACGGGCCGAGCGCCGAAGGCCTAAAGCCGAAAGCCGTACAAAAAAATCGCCGGCTCTCCTGATGCTCGAGCCGGCGTCGCTGGCTGGTGGACGCGTTAGGCGCCGGCGGTCGTCGGGGTTTCGACGCGGCGCTGGGGCCGAACTGCCCGCGTGAGCCGGGCAGCGGCGTCCGCGGCGGCCGCTTCTTCGGCCTGTGCAGCGGCTTCTTCCGCGTGGCGCGATTCGCGCAGACCGCGCCCGGCGAGCACGGCCTCGGCCACACGAGCCGCAAACAGGCGAATGGCTCGGAGCGCGTCGTCGTTGCCGGGAATCACGTAGTCCACTTCATCGGGATCGCAGTTGGTGTCGACCACGCCGATCACCGGAATCTTTAGCTTGCGCGCCTCGTCCACGGCGATCTTTTCCTTCCGCGTGTCGACCACGAAGATGGCATCCGGCAGCCGGGACATCTGGCGGATGCCCTCGAGGTTCTTCAGGAGCTTCCGCTTCTCCTTCTCGTTGCGCGCGATTTCCCTCTTGGAGAGC
>Ga0209726_10006139_pt1 | contig 14127 bp, 16 predicted proteins | sample Subgrocontami54m_FD_187453 | JGI IMG/M metagenome (GOLD analysis project Ga0209726, IMG submission 187453) | Subsurface groundwater microbial communities from S. Glens Falls, New York, USA - GMW46 contaminated, 5.4 m (SPAdes) (version 3) | ecosystem: Environmental > Aquatic > Deep subsurface >... | reverse complement strand
CCCCAGATGTACCGGCGCGCGGCCACCTACGTGGACAAGATCCTCAAGGGCGCCAAGCCCGCCGACCTGCCCGTGGAGCAGCCCACGAAGTTCGAGCTGGTCATCAACCTCAAGACCGCCAAGGCGCTCGGGCTGACGATCCCGCAATCGCTGCTGCAGCGGGCGGACGAGGTGATCCAATGAGGGTGCCCCTGCTCGCCCTCTTCGCCGTCCTCCTGCTCGCCGCGCCGCTCGCGGTCGAGGCGCAGGCGCCGGCGACGGTTCCCCGGGTCGGTTTCCTCGGGTCCAGCGCGCCCGCCGAGTCTGCGGCTCGCCTCGAGGCCTTCCGGCAAGGGCTGCGCGACCTCGGCTACGTGGAGGGTCGGAACATCGCGATCGAGTACCGTTGGGCGGAGGGAAAGGTGGAGCGGCTCCCCGACTTCGCCGTCGAACTCGTGGGACTGAAGGTTGACGTGATCGTTGCGTCGAATACCCCGGCCGCCGTCGCAGCCAAAAATGCGACCAGGACGATCCCCATTGTCTTTGCGACGGCCGCTGACCCCGTGGGGTCGGGGTTCGTGGCCGGCATCGCCCGTCCGGGCGGGAACCTTACGGGACTCTCGCTCCTCGGCCCCGAGATGGTGGCAAAACAGCTGGAACTCCTCAAGGAAGCCGTGCCCAAGGCCTCCCGCGTGGCCGTGCTCTCGAATCCGGCCGGTACACACACCGCCGGTCTAGTCAAAGAGACAGAGGCTGCGGCACGACGGCTGGGGGTGCGGGTTCAATTCCTGGGCGTGCGAGGGGCCGACGCGTTCGACAATGCCTTTTCAGCGGTCACCAAAGAGCGTCCGGGCGCCCTCTTCGTCCTGTTCGATCCGCTGTTTATCGCTCACCGAACGCGGATCGTGGAGTTTGCGAACAAGAACCGCCTGCCGGCGATGTACGCGCACAGAGAGTATGCGGAGACCGGTGGCCTCATGGCCTATGGGGCGAGCCTTCCCGACTTGTACCGGCGCGCGGCCACATACGTGGACAAGATCCTCAAGGGCGCCAAGCCCGCCGACCTGCCCGTGGAGCAGCCCACCAAGTTCGAGCTGGTCATCAACCTCAAGACGGCGAAGGCGCTTGGGCTGAGGATTCCGCCGTCGCTGCTGCAGCGCGCCGACGAGGTGATCCAGTGACGACGCGGCGGGCCTTTATCGGTGTGCTGGCCGGCCTCCTGGCCTCGCCGATCGCGGCCGCGGCACAGCCGCAGACGCCAATCGCCCGGATCGGCATGCTCTCGCCGTTCTCTCCTTCGGATGCCGCGCCCTGGAACCAGGCATTCCTGCAAGGTCTCCGTGATCTCGGTTGGATCGAGGGAACCAACGTGAGCATTGCGTATCGGTACGCGGAGGGAAGGAGTGATCGGCTTCCCGGCCTCGTATCCGAGCTCGTCCAACTCAAGGTCGACATCATCGTGACGTCAGTCACCCCCGATACGCTTGCTGCCAAGACTGCCACGCGGACCATCCCCATTGTCATGGCGTCTGCGGGCGACCCGATCGGAGCCGGGCTCGTCGAGAGCCTGGCGCGGCCCGGCGGCAACGTCACAGGATTGGCGCAGATGGCCCAGGAGCTCGCGGCAAAGCGGCTCGAGTTGCTCAAGGCAATGGCGCCAAAGCTCTCTCGCGTCGGGGTGATGTGGAACCCGGAGGGCCTGGTCGCGGCGCAAATCTGGAAAGACATCCAGCAGCCCGGGCGACAGCTCGGACTCCAACTCCATTCGCTGGAAGTGCGGACCACGCAAGACCTCGACAAGGCATTCGAGAGCGCGACCAAGGCTCGGGTGGGTGCCCTTGTCATCGCGCCGTCCCCTGTATTCGTCACGAATGAGCAACGGATCGCCGATTTCGCCCTCAAGCGCCGCCTGCCGTCGATATTTCATCTGAGGGGATTCGTGGAGCGTGGCGGCCTCGCCGCCTATGGGCCGGACCGCTCGGACTTGTTCCGGCGCGCTGCGACCTACGTGCATAAGATCCTCAAGGGCGCGAAGCCCGCCGACCTGCCCGTCGAGCAGCCCACCAAGTTCGAGCTGGTGATCAACCTCAAGACCGCTAAGGCGATCGGGCTCACGATCCCGCAGTCGCTGCTGGGACGGGCGGAGGAGGTGATTCAATGATGAATCGCCGCGTCTTCATCGCCGCCTCCGTCTGCGTGTTCGCCGCTCCGGTGGCCGCGCGCGCCCAGCGGGCCGGCAAGGTATACCGGGTTGGTGTGCTTCGGCCGGCACCCGACAATCCGAGGTTCCGCACCGACTTCGATGGCTTTAGGCAGGCCCTCCGAGAGAGCGGCTACGTCGACGGAGCGAACCTCACGATCGAGTACCGCATGAAGTCGGCGTCGCAAGAGCAGATGATCGCGCTCGCACGGGAGCTCGTCCGGCTCACGGTCGACGTCATCCTCGCGATCGGCCCGGTGAGCGTCACCGCAGCTGCGGCGCTGGCACCCAGCATCCCGGTCGTCGCGGTGGACCTGGAAACCGATCCCGTTGCCACCGGGCTCGTCGCGAGCCTGGCGCGGCCGGGGCGCAACGTGACCGGGCTGTTTCTCGACTTTCCCGAGCTGAGCGGAAAGTGGCTTCAGCTCCTGCAGGAGGCGGTGCCGAGGCTCTCGCGCGTGGCGGTGCTCTGGGACCCGGCCACCGGGCCGGCTCAGCTGCGCGCCGCAGAAGCCGCTGCGCGCACACTACGCCTGCAGCTTCAGCCCGTCGAGGCGCCACAGCCCAAGGACCTGGAGCCCGCGCTCCAGTTGGCGAACAAGGCGCGCGCCGGCGCCCTGCTCGTTCTCTCGTCGCCGGTCTTCAATGCATTCCGCAAGCAGATCGCTGACCTGGCGACCCGGCACCGGCTGCCGACGATCATGCCGTTTCCGGGGTTCGCCGAGGACGGGGGTCTCATGGGATACGGGCCGCATCTCCTCGAGATGTTCCGGCAGGCTGGCACGCACGTCGTGAAGGTCTTGAACGGCGTGCCGGCCGGCGAAATTCCCGTGGAGCGGCCGAGTCGCTTCTCGCTGACGATCAACCTCAAGACCGCCAAGCTGCTCGGGCTGACGATCCCGCAGCCGCTACTGCAGCGCGCGGACGAGGTGATCCAATGAGCGACGATCTCATTCGAGACGTGTCGCGCACCGACATGGTCGATTCGCGGGTAGCGGCCATTCTCCGAGCCAAGTCCGGGATGGAGCGGCTGCGGCTCGCCCATGAAGCCTGGGAGCTCGCGCACGCCCGGCTGACCGCCTTCCTCGCCGCCAGGCATCCAGAATGGGACAGGCAGCAGGTCCAGACTGCGGTCGCGAAGAGACTCTCGCGTGACTCAAGCTGAGCTGCTGCGCTATGTCGCGAGCGTGTTCGAGGACCTCGGAGTCACGTACATGATCGGGGGGTCCCAGGCTTCGGTCTACTACGGAGAATCGCGCTTCACCCAGGACATTGACCTCGTGACGGATCTGAAGCCCGAGCACATCCCCGCGCTGGTGGACCGCTTCCCCGCCGGTAAGTTCTACATGAGCGTGGAGGCCGCCCGCGAGGCGGTCGAGACGCGGGGCCAGTTCAACATCATCCATGCTGAATCCGCGCTCAAGATCGACGTCTTCGTCAACAAGGACACCGACTACGACCGGCTCCGTCTCGACCGGCGCCAGCGGTTGCCGCTCGTCCCGGGCCGCGAGGCGTACTTTGCGCGGCCGGAGGACGTCATACTCTACAAGATGCTCTACTTCCGTGAGGGCCAGTCGGATGTGCACGTGCGGGACGTCCTCGGGATCCTCAGGGTGTCGGGCCCCGAGATCGACACCGTTTACATCGCGGAATGGGCAGGACGGTTGGGCCTCAACGCGATCTGGGATGCGGTGCTCAGGCGGGCACAGGCGCATGAGTGAGCAGCCACAACGGCCCCCTCACCCTGCCCTCTCCCCAGAGGGGCGAGGGATGAAAAAGAGAGGGTAGGAAGTGTTCAGTCAAGAGCACGGGATGCTGCGGAAGAGCGTGCGCGCCTTCGTGGAGAAGGAGGTCGTGCCGCGCGTGGACGAGTGGGAGGCGGCGGGGCAGATCCCGAGGTCCTTCTGGCGGCGGCTGGGGGAGCTGGGGTTCCTCGGGCTGGAGTTCCCGGTGGAGTATGGAGGGGCCGGCGGCGATTTCCTGTCGAGCGTGGTGCTGGGGGAGGAGATGGCGCGCTGCCGCTCGGGTGGCGTGGCATTCAGCGTGCTGGTGCACACGGATATGTCCTCGCCGTGGCTGACGCGCTTCGGTAACGATGCGCAAAAGCACAAGTACCTGCCCGGCATCATCAAGGGCGAGATCGTCTGCGCGCTGGGCATCACCGAGCCCGGCACCGGCTCCGACATGGCGAACCTCTCCACGCGCGCGGTCCGGAAGGGCGACCACTATCTCCTCACGGGCAGCAAGATCTTCATCACCAACGGAGTCTACGGCGATCTCTACTTCGTCGCGGCGCGGACGACGGCAGGTACGGCCGGCCGCCGCTACGACGGGATCTCCATGTTCCTCGTCGAGCGCGGGCTGCCGGGCTTCGAGGTGAGCCGCAAGCTCGACAAGATGGGCATGCGGGCTTCCGACACCGCAGAGCTGGCCTTCCACGAATGCCCGGTGCCGGCGGAGAACCTGCTGGGCACCGAGGGGCGCGGCTTCCAGCAGCTCGCCTCGGGCCTCCAGCGCGAGCGCATCATGGCGGCGGTCCTGGCGCTCTCGGGGGCGGCGCTGGCGCTGGAGGACACGATGGTCTATCTGCGCGAGCGCCAGGCCTTCGGCGAGCCCTTGAGCCGGAAGCAGGCGCTGCGGCACAAGGTGGCCGAGATGGCGACGGAGATCGAAGCGGCGCGGCATCTGGTTTATCACGCCGCGGCGTGCTACAACGCGGGCGATGACTGCGTCACCGAGGTCTCGATGGCCAAGCTCTTCGCGACCGAGGTGGCGAACCGGATCGCCTACCAGGCCGTCCAGATGCACGGCGGTTATGGCTACATGCGCGAGTTCCCCGTGGAGCGCTTCTTCCGCGACGTGCGGCTCTGGACCATCGCGTCGGGAACTTCCGAAATCATGAGAGAGATCATCGCCAAGAGGCTCCTGTGACGGCACGGTTGACCATGGACGGCGCCATCGCGCGCCTGACGCTCGAGCGGCCCGAGGCGCTCAACGCCCTCAATCGCTCCATGGCCCAGGCGATCGAATCCTGCCTGAAACAGCTCGAGGCGGCTGCGGACGTGACCGTGGTCATCGTGGCGGGCAGCGGCCGCTCTTTCTGCGCCGGCGCCGACATCTCGGAGATGCCCACGTTATCCGCGGCGGAGGCCGAGGCCGGCGCCGAGCGATGGCAGCGCATCGTGGCCGGCTTCGCCGCGCTGCCGCAGGTAACCATCGCCGCGGTCCACGGGCACGCGCTCGGCGGCGGCTGCATGCTCGCCGCGGCGCAGGACCTGCGCATCGCCGACGCCTCCGCGCGCTTCGGGCTGCCGGAGGTATCACTCGGCTTCCCGCCGGGCTGGGGCATCGCCCGGCTGGTGGATCTCCTGGGGGGCGCGCACGCGCGCGACCTGATCCTCACCGGCCGGACCATCGGTGCGGAGGAAGCCCTCCGCCTGGGCCTCGTCCTGCGGGTCGTGCCGGCAGGCGCTCTCGATGCCGCCGCCACCGAGCTGGCTCAGCAGGTGGCCGCGCACCCGCGAGGCGGTCTCGCCGCAGCCAAATCCGCCATCGTCGAAATCCGGGCGGGCCGACCGGGTGGTGAGACGCGATCGTTCGCCGCTCTTCGCACCGACGGGGACGCGCAGGCGCGCATCGCCGGCTTTCTCGAACGCAAGCGCACTCGCAGACCCTGAGAGGACACTCCATGGTTCCCAAGCTCCCGCTGCTGTACACGCACGTGATGGGCAGCCACGGCTTCCCCGGCTGGTTCTGGACCGCGCTCGACAAGATCAAGGCGGAGGAGTACGGGCAGACCGACGTCAGGGAGGCCTTCGACGACGCGACCCAGCTGGCGATCCGAGACCAGGAGCGGGCAGGCATCGACGTGATCTGCGACGGCGAGATGCGCCGCTTCTTCTTCGTCCAGACTTTCTACGGCAGGATGGAAGGGCTGGAGGTCCTGGAGCCGCTCAGGAAGACAGGGCTCTACGCTTACGACAGCGTGCCGCGCTACCGGGCGACGCGGAAGATCACGGTGCCCAAGGGCCTCGGCACGGTGGACGAGTTCAAGTACCTCAAGACTCAGACCGACAAGCCGGTCAAGGCGACGTGCCCCGGCCCCGTGACGCTGTCCATCCACGTTCAGACGCGCCCGGGCGACGCCTATAACAACGACCGCCTCGCGCTCTGCTGGGACCTGGTGCCGGCGGTCAACGCCGAGCTGAAGGCGCTGGCGGCGGCCGGCGCGGACTGGATCCAGGTGGACGAGCCGTCGGCCGCCATCGTGCCCGGCCAGGCGCCCGAGTACGTGAAGATGTTCAACGCCTGCGTCGAGGGTGTGAAGGCGAAGATCGGCTACCACGTCTGCTTCGGCAACCTCCTCTCACGCCCGCGAGGCAAGCGGAGCTATCGCTGGATGTTCCCGGCGCTGCTCGAGACCAAGTGCCAGCAGTTCGTTTTCGAGTACGCCAACCGCGAGATGGCCGAGATCGAGATGTGGAAGGAGATCGGCGTGGACCGGGACATCGCCTGCGGCGTGGTTGACGTGAAGTCCTTTTACATGGAGACTCCGGAGGACATAGCGGAGCGGGTCCGCCTCTGCCTCAAGTACATCCCCGCCGAGCGGCTGTCGCTGATTCCCGACTGCGGGTTCTTCCCCGTGCCGCGGTGGGTGGCGTTCGAGAAGCTCAAGCGGCTGGCGGCCGGGGCCCAGTTGGCGCGCAAGGAACTGAAAGGCTAACTCTCAAGAACGAGGGAGGATTACATGGCGACGACGAGACGCGAATTCCTGAAGGTAGCAGGCGGCGTGGCGGCCGCGGGCGCGGTCGGCTTCCCGGCCGTGGCGCGTGCACAGGCCCGGCCGGGCGTGCCGTCCGACCCGGTCAAGATCGGCATCCTCGCGATCCGTGCGGGCATCGCGGCGCCGGTCGGCACCGCCGGCCTGCGTGGGACGGAGTGGTGGGCCGAGCGCGCCAACAAGTCCGGCGGCATCCTCGGCCGGCAGGTTCAGCTGATCGTCGAGGAGGAGTCCAACCCCAAGGACACGGTCGAGCGCTACCGCAAGCTCATCCTCCAGGACAAGGTCGAGGTGGTCATCGGCGGCATCTCCACGGGTGTAACGCTGGCGCTCGGGCCCGTTGCCGAGGAGATGGACACGCCGTGGCTCTCCTGGGACGGCACGACACAGAAGGGCGTGGAAGAGACCATGCCCAATCCCAAGTGGGCCTTCAAGAGCGTGGACAACGAAGTCGAGGCAATCGTGGCCGGCACCCTCACGCCCAAGTACTTCAAGGGCGTCCAGACCATCGCCGGCATCAATAACGACTACTCCTACGGCCACGACTGCTGGGAGACCTACCAAGCGGTGCTCAAGAAAATGGGCATGAACGTCAAGCCCGTGCTGGAGCTGTTCCCGAAGCTCGGCGTGACGGACTTCACCTCGCACATCGCGGCGATCCAGCAGGCCAAGCCCGATCTGCTCATGTGCTCGTTCTGGTCGGGCGACGCGACCATCATCATGAAGCAGGCGGCGGCCGTCGGACTATTCAAGAACATGAAGGGCGTCTTCACCACGGCGGGCGGCGTCCACGACTCGCTCAAGAAGGAATTCACGCCAGAGGGCCTGCTGCTCGGCTACAACACCATGTACTTCGACGACCCCAAGGGCTCGCCGCTGCTGAAGCAGTTCGTGCGCGAGTACAAAGCCAAATACAACGAGTACCCGGCCTACGAGTCCGACCACGCCTACTTCAACATCGAGTCATACAAGGTCGCGGTGGAGAAGGCGTACGCGCAGACCAAGCAGTGGCCGACCAAGGCGCAGGTGGTCAAGGCGCTCGAGGGCATCGAGGCCGAGTCGCTCTCGGGTACGCGCTCGTGGCGGACGGACCACATCCAGATGTGCAACTTCTACCAGGGCATCACGACCCACAAGAACAACTACGACTTCGCCACCATCAACCCCATCGAGGTCGTGTCCACCAAGACCGCGATGAAGCCCGCGGGCTCCAAGCTCCTCGAGTGGATCAACGGCTGGAAGGTCTGAGGCCAGGTATCGAGCGGTGCGGGGGCGAGTGGTGAGCCGCAGGGCCGTTGGCCTTGTGCTCGCGCTCGCCCTCATGCTCTGCTTTTCATCGTGGGCCGCCGGGCAGCAGGGAAAGACGAGCCGGATCGGATTCCTGCTGTACTCCTCGGCCACCGCCTATTCCCCGCGCTTGGCGGAGCACCGGAAGGCGCTCGCCGACCTCGGCTGGGTCGACGGGCGCAATCTTGTCATCGAGCAGCGCTCCGCCGAGAACCAGAACGACCGCCTGCCCGAGCTTGCCGCCGAACTCGTCCGCGCCGGCGTGAGCGTCATCGTCGCCGAGAATGCTTCCGCGACCCGGGCAGCCATGCAGGCGACCAGCAGCATTCCCATCGTCATGGCGGGCGTGGGCGATCCGGTCCGCTACGGGTTCATCGCCAGTCTCGCCCGGCCGGGCGGCAACGTCACCGGCCTGTCCTTTCTGGCCGGCGAGATGGTCCTCAAGAACCTCGAGCTCCTGAAGGAAGTTGCGCCCCGCACCGCGCGGGTGGCGCTCTTTATCAATCCTACGAACCCCGGCGCTGCTCCCATCGTTGCCGACCTCGAGGCGGCAGCGCCGGCGCTGGGACTCAAGGTCATCTCGGTGGAGGTCGTGACGCCGGACGATTTCGAGCGAGCGTTCGCGACCATCGTCCGCGAGAAGGTCGACGGCATCCTGGTGGGCCCGGAGCAGCTGGTCTTCTCGCAGCGTCACCGGATCGCCGCCTTCGCGGAGAAGCAACGGCTGCCCAGCGCGTACGCGTCAGTTCGTTTCATGGATGCCGGGGGCCTGATGGCGATGGCGCCGAACACCGCGGACTTTCCCCGACGCCTGGCAAGCTACGTCGACAAGCTCCTCAAGGGCGCCAAGGCCGCCGATCTGCCAGTCGAGCAGCCCTCGAAGTTCGAGCTCGTCATCAACGCCAAGACGGCGAAGGCCATCGGGCTCACGCTCCCCCACTCGCTGCTGCTGCGAGCCGACCGCGTCATCGAGTGACGGTCTTCGTGTGACGGGTCTGAGGATCGGCTCAGTCGCTCCTGGACCCATAGCTGTGCTACGTTCGCGACACGAAGTAACACTCAGGAGAACGGAATGCGGGCCACGAAACTGATCACGATTTCGCTTCCGGCGGCGCTGCTCGACAAGACTCAGCGGCTTGCCCGGCAGGACGACCGGAGCCGCAGCGAGTTCATCCGGGAGGTGCTTCGCCAGTACCTGCCCTCGCGCCAATGGCAGCGGCTGCGGCGGTGGGGCGCGGAGACTGCGGATCGTCTTGGCTTGAAGAGCGCAGGAGATCTCGCGCGTCTCCTCGATAAGGCGGGGGCGCGCCGTCGCCGGCCTGCCCAGTGATCCGAGCCGTCGCCAACAGCAATGTCTACGTCGTCACCATCAACCCCGTCGAGGTGGTCTTCACCAAGACCGCGATGAAGCGGGCTCGCAGCACGCTCCTCGAATGGATCAACGGCTGGAAGGTCTGAGTCACCACTTGGTCGGCCCCCGCCCCCTCACCCTGCCCTCTCCCCCTCACGGGGGAGAGGGGTTCGGCCTTTCTCCCTCGCCCCTGTGGGGAGAGGGCCGGGGTGAGGGGGCGTTCCCCGCCACTCACCCATGACCGCGAACCTTGTCAATATCCTGATGGGCGGTGTGTTCCATGCCGCCATCCTCTTCCTGGTCGCGGCGGGGCTGCAGGTGGTCTTCGGCGTTCAGAAGATCTTCAACCTGGCGTGCGGGTCGTTCTACGCGTTGGGCGCGTACACCGGCGTCTCGGCCGTCGCGTACTTCACGAGCCTTGGCGGGCCGCCGGCGCTCTTCATCATCCCACTGGCGCTTGGCGGCCTCGCGGTCGGCCTCGTCGGCGTTGTCGTCGAGCGCGGCCTGCTGCGCTTCGTGTACGACCGCGATGAGACCTTCCAGCTCCTCCTGACCTTCGCGCTGGTCCTGATGCTGGAAGACCTGATCCGCATGACCTGGGGCACCGCGCCCGTCTCGACGGGCGGGCTCTACCTCAACTACGGCCAGGCGCGGATCCTGGGCGCGATCGTGCCCGTCTACAACCTGATCGTCATCGCCGCGAGCCTCGCCATCGCGCTCGGCATCGGGTGGCTGCTGACGCGCACGGTCTTCGGCCGCATCATCCGCGCCTCGGCCGACAACCGCGAGATGGCGGAAGCGCTCGGCGTGGACATGCGCTGGGTGTACGTGCGCGTCTTCACGCTGGGGACCATGCTGGGGACGCTGGGTGGCGCGCTCGTGATCCCGGCGACGGCGGCCATGAGCGAGATGGGGATCGAGCTGATCGTCGAGGCCTTCGCGGTCGTCGTCATTGGGGGCCTGGGCAGCATGCGAGGCGCATTCGTCGGCGCCCTCGTCGTGGGCATTCTCCGCTCAGTCGCCATCTCTGTGTATCCCGAGCTCGAGATGCTGCTGATCTATCTCATCGTGATTGCCGTGCTGATCTGGCGCCCGCGCGGGCTCTTCGGGGCTGCGACCGCGTGAGGACACCCGTCGTCCTGGCGCTCGTGGGGATCGCCTTCCTCGGGCTTCCCGTCCTGGCGCCCGCCTACTACATCACGCTCATGCTGCCGTTCATGGCCTACGGCGTGGTCCTGCTCGGGTTGAACCTCCTCTTCGGCTACACGGGGCTTGTCTCCTTCGGCCACGCGCTCTTCATCGGCATCGGTGCCTACACCGGCGCGGTGCTGACAACTCATCTCGGCGTGCGCCACATGGAGCTGATCCTCCCGGCCGCCGCGCTGGCCGCCGCGGTCGTGGCGGCGCCCGTCGGCGCGCTCTGCGTCCGCTACGTCAAGATCTACTTCGGCATGCTGACGCTGGCCTTCGGCATGGTCTTCTACACGTTCCTCCTCAAGTTCTACAAGCTGACGGGAGGCGACGAGGGCATGCGCATGCTCCGCCCCTATCTCCTCGGCAGCGAGTGGCCGGGGTTCTCCAAGACGGCGTACCTGATCGGGCCGTACTACTACTTCTCTCTCGCGGTGCTCGTGCTGGCGACGCTCCTCATGTGGCGCGTCGTGCGCTCGCCGTTCGGCCTCTGCCTCAAGACCATCCGCGACAACCCGCTCAAGGCCGAGAGCCTCGGCGTGAGCGTGCCGCGCTACCGCTGGTACGCCTTCATGATCTCCGCCGTCTACGCCGGCGTGGGCGGGGCGCTGCTGGCCACGCCGACGGGCAACGTGGACCCGACGCTCGCCTACTGGACGCACTCGGGCAACATCGTTTTCATGGTGCTGCTGGGCGGGTTCTCGTCCTTCTTCGGGCCTCTCTTAGGCGCCTTCGCCTTCATCTTCCTCCAGGACACGGTCATGTCGGTCTTCCCCTACTGGCGGCTCATCTTCGGCGCCGTGCTCGCCTTCATCGTGATCTTCGCCCCGGGCGGGCTCATGGGTCTCTTCGCGAGACGCCGCCGGCCGGTCGAGGTCTCGCGGGCGTGATCCTCGAGGCGCGGGATATCCGCAAGCTCTACGGCGCCTACGTGGCGCTCGACGGCGTGAGCCTGTCGATCCGCGAGGGCGAGTTCGTCTCCATCATCGGCCCGAACGGCGCCGGCAAGTCCACGCTGATCAACGTGCTGACGGGCGTCCTCCAGCCGAGCGGGGGCACCGTCCGCTTCAAGGGCAAGGACATCGGCGGCATCGGGACGGTCGCGCTCACGCGGCTCGGCATGGCGCGGAGCTTTCAGCTGGTCCAGATCTTCCCCGAGCTGACGGTCCTCGAGACGCTCCAGGCCGCCGTCGTCTCACGGCTCGGGCGCGGCGCCAGGCTCTTCGCCTCGCTCGCGGGCGACAGCCAGGTCCAGGCCGACGCCCTCGAGGTTGCTTCTCTCTTCGGTCTCTCCGACAAGGCCCACGCGCTCGCCCGCGAGCTGCCCCAGGGCGACAAGAAGCTTCTCGACGTGGCCTCGGCCTTCGCCTTGCGCCCCGAGATCATCCTGCTGGACGAGCCGACGAGCGGCGTCAGCACCGCGGACAAGCACGCCATCATGGAGATCCTGGTGGGCGCGGCCAAGCGGATCGGGCTCCGCGCCATCATCCAGGTCGAGCACGACATGGACATCGTCTTCGGCTACTCGGACCGCATCATCGCCCTCCACCAGGGCAAGGTGCTGGCCGACGCGACGCCGGCCGAGATCGAGGCCGACGCCCGCGTGGTGGACATGGTCGTCGGGAGGCGCCGGCACTAGCCATGCTTGCTGTCCAGGAGATCGACGTGTTCATCCAGGCGAGCCACATCCTGCGGCGCGTGTCGCTCGAGGTCCGGGAGCGCGAGGTGGTCTGCCTCGTCGGGCGGAACGGCGCGGGCAAGACCACGACGCTCAGGACCATCATGGGCTACCATCGCCCCCGTGGCGGCGGCATCCGTTTCAACGACGTGCCGCTCCACGAGCGGCGCACATTCGAGATCGCGCGGCTGGGGCTCGGGTTCGCCCCGGAGGAGAGCGGCATCTTTCCCGACCTGACGGTGGCGGAGAACATCGAGATCTCGACGTGGACGCGCCCGGGCGGGCGGCCGGCGGCGGAGCGACTGGCCGCGGCGTACGAGATCTTCCCCGTGCTGAAACAGTACGGCGCACGCAAGGGACCGGAGATGTCGGGCGGCGAGAGGAAAATGCTGTCGATCGCGCGGGCGCTGGCGCTCGACCCGGACATGCTGCTGCTCGACGAGCCCTTCGAGGGGCTCTCGCCCGCCATCGTCCCCACGGTCGCCGCCGGCCTGGCCGAGATCACCCAGCGCGGCCACGCCATCTTGATCGCCGAATCGAACATTTACCACGTGCCGGACTTCGCCACGCGCCTCTACGTCATCGAGCGCGGCGAGATCATCTTCGCGGGGCGGCCGGACGACGTCCGGAAGGACGCCGCCGCGCTCCGCGCAATAGGAGGACACGCCTGATGGCCGCTCTCCCGCTCATCCCCTCCGCCGTCGTCGGCTCCCACGGCAAGCCCGGGTGGTGGTTCGCCACCGTCAAGAAGGTCGAGGCCGGCGAGTACGGCCCCGGCGACCTCGAGGAGATGTTCGACGACGCCGCCGACACCGCCATCCGCGACATGGAGCGCGCGGGACTCGACATCATTACGGATGGAGAGGTCCGCCGACTCGACGGCTACGTGGATTCGTACTACGCGATCATCAAGGGCATCTCGCCCCTGCCCGTGCGCCGCAAGGCCGGCCCCTGGGGCTACGACCAGCAGACGCGCTACGAGGCCGTCGGGCGTATCGAGACGCCCGAAGGCGGGCTCGGCATCGTCAAGGAGTTCGAGTACCTCAAGGCGCACACGTCGAAGGCGACCAAGGCGACCTGCGCGGGGCCGCTGACCTTCGGCTCGCGCATTCACCCAGGCAAGATGTACAAGGGCGTCGTGGACGTGGCTGAGCGCTTCGCTGAGGTGATCAACGTGGAGTTGAAGGCCCTCGTCGCGGCGGGCGCCGACCTCATCCAGCTGGACGAGCCGGCGCGCGGCAACGTCTCGGGCGAGGAGATGGCGCGTCTCTTCAACCTGGCGACCGACGGCGTCAAGGCCAAGCTCGGCTTCCACATCTGCTTCGGCAACCGCTTCGGCCGCTCCCGCTTCGACCGGACCTATCGACCGTACTTCCCGGGCATCCTCAAGGCGCGCGCCGACCAGCTCGTCCTCGAGTTCGCCGGGCGCGAGTTCTCCGAGCTCGACCTCTGGAAGGAGTACGGCCAGGACCGCGAGCTGGGCGCCGGCGTCATCGACGTCAAGGGCTTCTACCCCGAGACGCCGGAGGACGTCGCCACCCGCATCAAGCGCGTGCTCGCCGTCTGCAAGCCGGAGAAGCTCTACATCAACCCCGACTGCGGCTTCGGCTGGTCGCCCCGCTACATGTGCAACCAGAAGGTCCGCGCGATGGCGGCGGGCG
>Ga0209726_10006134_pt1 | contig 14134 bp, 17 predicted proteins | sample Subgrocontami54m_FD_187453 | JGI IMG/M metagenome (GOLD analysis project Ga0209726, IMG submission 187453) | Subsurface groundwater microbial communities from S. Glens Falls, New York, USA - GMW46 contaminated, 5.4 m (SPAdes) (version 3) | ecosystem: Environmental > Aquatic > Deep subsurface >... | reverse complement strand
TTGACGACAGTGTATTGGAATCGCCGAATTGGATAACATGGAGGAAGGCGTCGTAGTTTTTGGCAACAGTCGGCACGACCTCAATTCTTCCCCAACCAAGGTATTCGTGCATCCCTTGTGTCATGGTGGGTGCTCCCCAGGGTGTTAAGCCGTCATCATCCCCGCCCTGGAATTCCTTCCCAGGACCTCCCAGCGCGTTAATACGAAAACTGTCCGGAGAAAGCGTTTTCACAAAAAATCTGCCATGGGTTGGGGCCGATTCAAAGTTGGGTGTCTTTAGTGAGGAAAATTGGTTTGTCACGCTCATTGTGTCCGTATTGGTCGAGGTCCACTTGCCTGTCCTTGGGTTTGTAGATGTGCCATTTACAAATTCAGGCTGAGCCGTCACCCAAATTTTCCAAATCTTTTCATCGGTAGACGGATTTTTTACATTCATTCTGTCAAAGACAACAACATATTCTTTATTGAGGGAACCTTTCAAATAAACGAATTCTCTTTGAGAAATATCCGCAGTTGTTGGATCCCAAGAAGCAGAATTGTCGTATGCGATATAGTCGAAATTCACATTATTAATGGTTTCCGCTAAAAGCCTTCCTGCTGTGTTGATCCTGGTGATTCCGCGGGCTCCGAAGAACGGATCGGTCATGTTTCCGTTGAAATTATGCGTGGGGTCGGAAGCGCCTTTATGAAGTCCGATGACATTTTCAAAAAGATTGAATCGAGAGCTTGAAAGGGCGGCATCTCCACTTTTTGAATTCGCCGGTTTCAATATCAGATTTCCAAATTTGTGCAGGCTAAAACTGCCGTAATCGGGCGAATCATGCCCATACATGTTGTGCTCTTTTGCCCAAAAGACAATCTGCGAATCACTGCCATTGTAACCGGACTTCATGACATATTCTCCCAGTCCAAGTTTTTGGGTTTTTGCGATCTTCAAATCCGTTGGGGATTGCGCGGTTATTTCTCTGTCGCCGTAGATAAACCAGAAGAGCACCGCATTCGACCATGTTCCGCCATATTGGGTGACTGCAGTCGAACAGCTGCCTCCCGTTTGTTGGTATAACCATTTGGCTAAGGAAGCGTTTGAATGGTTCGATTTTCTTAGCATCCCGGCGGTTAAAACAGCTGTTTTACACCCGATTCCTGAAATCCCCCCTGAAATTGTGCCCCATCTTTCCAGATATTCAGGACAGGAGACGGTCCCAGAAGCGCCACATTGCGAGAGAAGGCTGTACGGTTTAAGGTTGGCTTCTGCAAAAAGGGGATAATTATAAAAATGGGGAGTTGAAGCGATATAGTCCGTCCCGAGGGCGCTTGAAAACATCCCAATGGGAATGCCTAAATTTGCGAACCCCTCATTGATATAGCCTCCTGACCCCTCATGCCATCCGGTTGCCGTTTTATAAAAATAATTTAATTCGACCAATACCCTATTTATCCATATTGCGTGGAACGCATCGTATAATTCTGATTGTATCGCAGCGCCGGGATAAGGATCGTTATAAAAAGCGACAATGCCTAAAATGTCATGGATATCTGCCGAGGCTTGATTATTCGCCAGCATGTCGAGCCCTGCCACCTCCATATTTAATAAATTTTGTCCCTTATATTTTTTGATATATGCCGCCACAAACGCATCGACGAGTGCTGTTTTATCCGCTGCACTGATATAGGAATAGCACCAATCATAGGCCGCCATTACAGGAAAATAAATAGATTGCGGATAGCCGGTGGCAAGATCGCCGTGTCCTTGATCCGTTGCAGCAGTGATCGGCGCTAAAAAGGTCTTTGCATAAGCAAGCGCTTTATCGCAGTATTCCGGAGCCGTATCTAATGGCGCACTGAAGATGAACCCCCTTTGTTGCATTTGTTGCGGATCGAGCGCGGCCATAAAAGCGTAATTCAAACTTCCCCAATGATTCTCAATTGTTTTTTGGCCGCTGGATAAGACGCTGGTGTCATTCAAAAGATCGATGAAGGCCTGAAATTCCGCGCGATAATGCGTTGCAATCCGATCTCTTAAAGCAGGCAGCTCTGTGACGGTAAAAAACAACCTTGGATGCTCGCCTCTAGAAACCGGGCTGTTTGTCTGAGGAACGGCGGCTTCCCCCGTGGGGGCCAGGATCCAGATCAACAGGGTCATTGCAATCGCGGATACGATCTTCATAAAAAGGTGCCTCCTTTTCGGATGTTTAGCGCTCTTCCCCGCCGCGCCTTAGTTAATCTTCAGCCCTGCAGGCGCGGAGGGCGGCACGGTGTCACTCTTGGGGCCTTTGATAATGGTGAAGTGATCATAAGGTTGTCCATCGGTATTGTTGATCTGTTCGGCGGTGAGCGTCGATCCGTTGACCGTCACCCGGAGGAATCCAAAGAGAGAGGCGCTGCCAAAGGCCGCCCAACTGGGGACAGTCGTTTTGAGGGCCCGTAAATTTCGGCCTCCCGTTCCGACCAACGCATAGATCGTTCCGGTCGGGTCGGTATAGATGTTTTTGGAAGTGTCGGTCACTACTTTGTTTTTCAGTGGGTAGCTCCGTTGGTAGTTATGGGCATGGGCGTCTATGACGAGGTCAACATGATAAAGGTCAAAAAGCGGCACAAACGAGCTGACAACTTCCGCCGTTCCTCCGTGATCCGTGCCGTAGCTGAAAGCGGGAAAATGAAAGTAAACTACCGTCCAGACGCGTGAGGGATTCGCGGCCGCTGCCTTGAGATCATTTTCCAGCCAGGCAAGCTGTGCCGGGTTTTGGGTGGTTCCGGGTATATCATAATCGGTTTCAAGCGCGATAAAATGGGCGTTTCCATAATCAAAAGAGTACCATCGCTCGTTATTGGGATATTCAAAGTGTTCCAAGAAAGCGGCCGGGGTGTCATGGTTTCCGCGGCTGGCCATGGTGGGACGCGTGGAGGAAACCGGTTCCATCATGTTAAACCAGGAGGTCCAAGAGTCGTAAGCGATGTCGCCGGCCACCAGGTTGAAGGCGGGGTTGGCCTCTAAGACCCTCTTGGCGGTGGCCGCTGCTTCCGCCGTGCTGTCATCCTGGTCGCCGTAAGCGGTGAAGACAAAAGGGGTTGTCCCGGAAGGGGCTGTTTTGAACATGTGGTCTGCGCTCCAACCGGCCGAAGGACTTCCGGCTTGATAGTGATAGGTCGTGTTGGGGGAAAGGCCGGTTAACTCAACATGATGATAAATGCCGGTGGAGGTGGTCAATGCGTTGCTGGTTCCGACCACGGAGCCCAATTCATACGAAGCGGTCAGCCCATATCGGACGGTAGGGGTAAAGGAGGTAGAACTCCACCAGGTTATCATCATTGAAGTCCGTGGGTCATTTTTCCAGGAGAGATGGAGTTGAATATTGTCGACAGGGGGTGCAGCAATTCCCTCTCCTGTGGCGATGATCGTCCATGCGAAAAAGGTGACCATCAGCAGACAGAACAGCGATCTTCGGGACCGCATCTCATAAGGAACGTTCATTCCACTTCTCCTTCATCGTTGAACCAGCATGAATCCTCAGGCATGAGAAGATGCCTCAGCATAGAAAACCCTCTTATTTTACGATTAATCCACTTGGTGGAGCCGGCGGTGTGGCGTCTCCGCCGGGATTGAATTCGAGCGCGCCTAGATCGGGGGCCGGACCAATAAATGGAAGGCCGACACCCGTCCCCTGATCGATCACCGGGCTCCCCGCAGTCAGCCTATAATTGCCACTCAAGGGATTTACGAATAAGGGATCCGATCCTGTTGTATCTGTGGTTCGGCTTAATCCGCTGGCAACGGACTGGAACCAGCCATTGTGACCGACATCGACGTTAGATAAGAGGGATGTTCCGGTGGGAGCGCCGCCTGCCTTATAGAAAAGGTTGTTTTTAATGAGGCCGCCATTTACGCTGGGGATCGACGAACCCAGGGAAGATTCAAATCTGAACGATTCCGCTCCAATATCGGCGAGGGTGTTATTTGTGATCGTCACGTTGAGGGTCCCGTCCAACTTTATCGCGAATGAACTCATGTGATGGATGATGTTTCCGGTCATGCGCTGGTTTTCTTGGATGAAACTTGCCCCCCCCTCCTGACGCATTTCGATTCCGGAGAGACCGTTGCTGATCGTGTTTTTCTCTATCGTGATGTTGCGACTCCCTTTTTGAATCACAATCGTTTTGTTATTTTTATATCCGGTCATCGTATTCCCCTTTATCAAGACGGTATCGGCCGCCTTAAAGTCGAGGGCATTTTCGGTGATACCGGATGTCGACGTTCCTTCGAGGAAGGTATTGTCGACGAATTCGATGTTTTTGGCGTAGGTCGAAATCGGTTGACCTGTCACGCCGAAGATCTGTGTGCCGTCTCCGCTGCATTTCTCAATTGTATTGCGGTGAATTTTTATATCCGTGATTGTTGAACTAAGGCCGGTGTCGATCATGATGCAGTGGGCATCGTTGCGCGTCCCGGTAGAGCTAATCCACATGAAGTCGTGGATATATGAATCTTCGATGGTGACAAAAGAGGCTTTTTCGATCGCGATCCCTTCCCGCTGGCCGTTGCGGATTTCGGAATTCCTGATAGTAATATTGCTGGCGTTGATTTTGATTGCGTCAGACGCGATATTTGCCTGGTCGATGATGAGTCCGTCCAAAATCCAGGAATCCCTGTTCAGATTCAACCGGGTGCCGGAGGTCCCGGTCAGGATGACTTTCTCGTTCGGATGCGCTTTCAATGTAATCGGTTGCATTGCTGCCCCGCTGACTGAGAGAGAGAGCGTCTCGTCGTATATCTGTCCAACGGAATCACCGCGTATCAGTAAGGTATCGCCCGGAGAGAGATTGCTGATCCCCTCCTGGAGGGTCTTCCACGGGGCATTCAGTGATCCGTCGCCCGATATTGCCACACGGTTATTCACATAGCGTGTTGCCGCTTGGAGGGTACTTTGTGATGAAAGAAGATATATTGCCGTGGCGGCCGGAACAAGAAGATATCGGGTTAAGAATATATTTGGTCGCATCTGAGGAACCTCCTTCTTACAGAGAAAGGGATCGTTTAGTAGAAAACATCCCAACTTTGACATTGTATCAAAGCCAGGGGATCTTTTCTCTCTTGATAAAATGGGGTCTATTTTATTGGACCACATGACTAGCCTCTTCAGAAAGGTCGCTTTCGTTTCCATCCATGTCAAGAGCGGCCACTGCGAAGTGGTAAGTGCCGGGCTCCAGGCGAGATAAAGTATAGGTGGTGGTATTATCCACACCGATTCCTTGGCTGTTGAATTTGGAGAGAGGCGTGGTTTTCCCGTAGTATACCCGAAACCCGGAGAGATCTTCCAAGGAGGTTCCATCCGCATTGGTTGTCGGCGCTTCCCAGATCAGGGTGGCTTTTCCCGGGCCGGGGTCAACAACTCCGGTTGTCGGGTCGGGGCTGACCAAACCATCTGGTTCACCCCCCCCTCCCCCACAACCAACGAGGAAAAGAAGGATGGCAAAAGCGAGCGGGCGAACAGACCGGCAAGAGAATACGCCGACACGCTGGCAGGCCTGGAAACCTTTCTCGATCGACACCAGGATCCATTTTCCAATAAAGTATCCCATAACGTTACCTCCTGCAAATAAAAAAGCCCCCAAAGAACTTTCCTTTGGCGGCTCGGCGGGCATGGAAGGTAAAATCAGTTGGGAGTGGACTCCTTAACTCTTAACTGTCTTTTCCTTCTTTAGCCCCGTTGCTCTGCGCCCCAAGGTTTCCCCTGGTTTGCTCTGATCAAAGGTTCGTTATCCGAAGATAACTTGATACTCATTTAGACGATCAATACCGCAAAAAAGCAAGTCTAATGCCGTTGTGCTCCTTTCTGGAATCCCCTCATATTTTCAACATGATGGTCCCCTTTTATTTATGAAAATGAGATGAAAATGGACAAAAAGCGCCTTTCTTAAGCGCAAAAAGGTTCATTACTTCCCGGCCGGCATGCGGCGGCTGCTTTTTTGATCCATATCAATACAATAAATCCTATAAGAATTAAAAAGTCGGCGGCATCCCCAGGACCAGGCGGGTTCCCTCCTCCTTTAGGCAAAATCATGCCGCATCCGCCGGCTTCTTTAGGGGAGAGGGGCTCTTGGATTGAATCTTCACTGGGTGTGGCAGAGACCCTGGCTGTTCTGGAGTAGTTTCCCTGAGTATCATAAGTAAATGCGGAATAGTAGTAAATGACGTTGTTTTGGAGGCCGGTGTGATCTGCTTTGTTCGGTTCAGCGGGGAGCCCTTTAAAATCGCTGACAGGAAACCCATCCGTTTCCGTTTCAGGATACGACCCATCAATTCTGTAACGAATCAGAACGCCGGCAAAATCCGGATCGGAGGGGCTTACCCATGAAAGCTGGACCATCCGGTTGAGGCCCTTGGCGGTAAAGCTTTGGATATCCCCCGGCGGAGTGGTATCGGAAATATTCAGTGTGGTGAAGACCTGGTCGGCCGAAACAGAAAGATTGCCTGCGGCGTCGGCGCTTACGATGCGGTAGTGGTAGAGGGTATTCGGCAACAGCCCTGGAAGGCTTTGTGTATGGCTGATCGATAGCGTCGCATTCAGAGGGGTGCTGCTCCCATAGGCCGTTGTAAGGCCATACTCGACTTGTGTCGTCGCAGGTTCGTCGGTGTTCCACTGAATGGTCGCGCTGTCGGTGGTCGCGGTGGCGACCACACCCGAAATGATCGGTCCCGTGGTGTCGGGCGCCGCGGAGGTGGTGAAGGTGCGATCGGTGGAGAGGGCGATGTTTCCGGCGGCATCCCGGCTGGAAACCCGAAAGTGATACATCGTCGATGGGGTGAGGCTGCCGAGTGTTCGGCTGTGGTTCGTCACCAGGGTGAGATTGACGGCTGATGAGGCGCTGTAGGCCGTCGTGGTCCCATATTCCACCTGAGAGGTCGCCGCCTCATTGGTTGCCCAGGTGATGGTGGCGCCGGTACTGCCGATGTTGATGACGGTGATGGTCGAGACGATCGGGGGTGCCGTATCAGGGGTTGCGGTGGTGATAAACGTGTTGTTCCCTGAGGTCGTCGTATTTCCGGCGGCATCCCGGCTGATCACACGATAGTGATAGGTGGTGGACGGCAAGAGGCTGCTCAAAGAGCGGCTATGGCTTGTGACCAAGGTGGAATTGAGCGTGGAAAATAGTCCGTAGGCCGTTGTCGTGCCGTACTCCACCTGGGAGGTAGCGCCTTCGTTGGTGCTCCAGGTGATGACGGCGCCGCTGCTGGTGATGTTGCTGGAGGCGATCCCGGAAATCGCCGGCGGGATGGTATCTGGCGCCGCAAGGGTGGTGAAGGTGTTGTTTCCGGAGGTGGCGAGGTTTCCCGCGGCGTCTCTGCTAAGAACTCGAAAATGATAAGTGGTAGACGGAAGCAAGCCGGTGAGCCCCTGGCTATGTAGGGTCACCATCGTGATACTACGGGTCGTGGAGGAACCATAGCTCGTCGTGGCGCCGTATTGGACCTGTGTATCGGAGGTCTCATTGGTCATCCAGGTAATCGTTGCGCCGTTGCTCGTGATATTGCTGCTGGAGATGCCCGAAATCGCGGGCGCGGTGGTATCGGGCGCAGCGAGTGTGGTGAAGGTGTTGTTTCCGGAGGTGGCGATATTCCCGGCGGCGTCCCGGCTGATCACCCGGTAATTGTAGGTCGTGGAGGGCAAGAGATTTGTAAGAGTCTGATTATGCGCCGTGATTAAGGAGGTATTTAACGAAGTCGACAATCCATAGGAGGTCGTGGTGCCGTATTGGACCTGGGTGTCGGAGGTCTCATTAGTGGTCCATGTGATCGACGCACTGTTGCTGGTGATGCTCGTCGCAGCAATGGCTGAAATCACCGGCGGCGTTGTATCGGTGGCGGTAAACGTCTTACTCGCTTCGCTGGAGAAGGCGCTTTCATTACCCGACGTGTCATAGGCAGTTACGGCGAAATAAAAAGTTCCGACGCCCAGGCCGGTGACGGTATGGGTGGTTTGATTGCCGACATCGATAGGAAGCCCGTAGACGCCGGGGGCCGCTCCAACATAGACCTTAGATCCGGCTAAATCCGATTCCGTATTCGGGTCCCATGAGAGAATCGCGTCGCCCGCAAAAGCGGTGGTGCGACACACCAAAACTAGCGATAAGAGAAGCAATACTTTTGCCGGAAAAGGAATCCCGCATGGTATCTTTGCTTTGATGAGTGATCTGTTCCATTTTCCAATCGTATACTTCATTGGCCACCTCCCAGCCGGCATAAAAATGCCGCCAAAAAATTTCCTTTGGCGGCTCGGCGGGCATGGCCTTCTGCTTTAGCCCCGTGACTCTGCGCCCCAAGGTTTCCCTTGGTTTGCTCTGATCAAAGGTTGAAATGAACTTGGTCTTGTAAAGGGGCTATCGCCTTCGGCGAATAAAAAAAGCCCCCAAAGAACTTTCCTTTGGCGGCTCGGCGGGCATGGCCTTCTGCTTTAGCCCCGTGACTCTGCGCCCCAAGGTTTCCCCTGGTTTGCTCTGATCAAAGGTAAAAAATAAAGTCTATTAAATTCGATCTCAAGAATTTCGTTTGCTGAAATCCAACTGTGGCCCTAATCATATTTTGTTGCGGCATTTCTGTCAATAGAAATTTGTTAAGTTAAATGATAACCCGGCAAGCCTCTCCAGAATTTAGGACACCTTTGTGCTTGATCAGCCCGGTGCGATTCTTGATCAAAGGGTCAGTAGAGTCAGGTCTACTTTCTTGTCATTCTTACTTTTTTAATCTCTCCCGGGTCGAATTCCCCGCTGCTTGCGGCGGGGATCAGTTTTATCTCTGCCTTTTCTATATCCTCCACCGTCAGCAACAGCTAACGCCCCGCGGTCTTTTGCCTTCGTAATCGGCTGAATTTCAAACGAAGGTCTTCCAATTCGGCTTTATGGGATTTTGCGTATTTTTCGCTTAATTTGGCGCGAATGGCCCGCTGTAACTGAACGGCATCAATCTTCTTTTTCACGAACAACCTCCCTTGGGCTGCGAATCTCAAGCACGGGATAGCCCCTCTTCAGGTTCACGGCATTAAATGCGTGAACACGGTCAAGATGTACAATCTGTTTAAAGTTCCAACTGACGAGGACATCAACCCGCTCAATGGACGCAATCGCGATATGCTGTGCATCTACAAGATGCCTGGCGCCCACCACCCCATCATTGATATAAGCATCTGCCAGTTCGATTGCTTCTTCGTCAAGAAACACGTTTTCCACACATTCTTCCGGAAGTGAAGATAAAATTTCCTTTACGCTATCCGGCGCCTCTTCAAGCTCACGTCGGGTCAAGTCGGACACGATCGCCACTTTTGTCCCTGCACGGAACTCGTCAAACAGACGATTGGACCAGTCAGCAAATTCAACATCCAGGCAGCCTCCGATGACTGACGTACCAATGTAAATGCGCGTTCTCATATTTTTTATTCAATCCGGGAGAATCGAGAAAATAGAGGGACACTCCCCGTATTTTCCTGATGTCTTTCACTTTCCTTCCCTTGGTCGTCCTGCCATCATTATAACATTGTAATATAGCACCGATTGCCTTGTGTGACGAGTAAAAGAATTGGGGAAAAGCATTGACTCTGACCCCGATTCTTCTGCAATTGAAATCTCCAATCGGCAAGCCGTCGGTTTCCGCGGATAGACCCGGCATGTTGTCCGGCGGCAGTGTGATATTGTTCAATCGCATGATCTCTGATCCTCCGAAAGTTTTGACTTCCGTTTTTGGGTGTAGTATTGTTCTAGTGTATGGCCATTTTGTTTGAAGTCGTCACCCCGCTGGGCTGCAAAATTCGAACAACGAAAGAGTACTGGCATTATCTCGTTGAGAAGAAACATCCCTATATGATGAACAGGGAAGCGACCGTGATAAATGTTTTGAAATATCCAGATGAAATACGCAAGAGTCTTGTTGATCCACCGATTCATTTGTACTACCAACGCATGGATCGTCTTTATTGTGTTGTAGCAAAACATCAAACAAGCAGTGAGGGGTTCCTTGTTACTGCCTATCCGGCAGATAAAGTGAAGGAGGGAGAAACCATATGGAAAAAGTGATTGTCTATTACCACCGGGAGAGCGATACATTAGATGTATGGTTTGGAGATCCAAAGGATGAGTATTCTTGCGAAGAAGCGGGCGAAGGGGTGATCTTGAAGAAAGACAAAGCGGGTCATGTGATCGGTTTTGAGAAACTCTACTTGCACAAAGGATGGAGTCCACCTTCATCACTTCAACCTCTTCCTTTTGAAGTTGTTGTAGCCTAACCCGGCATAGCCGGAACCAAGAACGGTATTCGTGATGCGCTCATCCGTTTGTCCGGCAGGTCCTTAAAATCCCCAACCAACAATCATCGGTTTCCGTTTCCGGATAGGCAACGTCGGCCCTATATTCGTCATGACAACTTGACCTCGGCAAACCCTGTCCGGATTCGGGCAGCAAGCTTCCTCAGCAACATCAAGAAAATGACTCCGGCCACGGCCACCATCTCCGCCGCCTCCCCCGGCCCCCCCGATTTTCCATTCTTCGGCGTCACCATCGCGCAGCCCCCTCCCCCTCCCTCTGCCGCGCCAGCCACATTCGCTGTGGCGGAGGCATGGGCGGTTCTGGAGAAAACACCCTGCGCATTATAGCTGAAGGCGGAATAGGAATAAAGGACGCCCCCCTCCAGGCCGGTATGCGCCGTGCTCATCCGTTGGTCCGGGAGGCTTTTGAAGTCGCCGAGGGGCGATCCGTCGGTTTCCGTTGTCGGATAGGTTCCGTCGGTCCGGTATCGGATGACCACGCCGACGAAGTCGGGGTCGGACGGATTGGTCCAGGAGAGGTAGATCGTCTGGCCGAGCGGCTCGGCCTTAAAGTTGACCACGTCCGCCGGGAGAGGGCCGGTTTCGGCGGCCACGCCGACCGCCTTGCTCACCTCGTTCGAGAAGCCGCTTTCGCTGCCTGATATATTGATGGCGGTGACCGCAAAGTAAAAGGTCCCTTCTAAAAGATTTGCAACGGTTGCGGTGGGGGTGGCCGGGCTGGGTGTCAGCCCGACATCGACCGTCTGGCTGTAGCTGCCGGGGGCGGTTCCGTAATGGATTTTATATCCCGCCAAATCGGCCTCCATATTCGGATCCCAGGAAAGAATCGCCTCCCCCGCCATCGCCGGCGCGGCCATCCACGCCATAAAGAAAATCGCCGGGACCCACCCGATGAACCCCTGCCGTTTTGCCGCTCTTAAATGATGCATCAGCCACCTCCCAAACAAAGAGGGCCGCGTTTAAAAAGCCGGCCGATCTTTTATGGGAAGGGGATAACGCAAGCGGTGTGCCGCTTAAAAAATCTTGATGAAGATCGTTGTTCAATGGGTTGTTTTTATTCGATATTAATCTACTCTGGTTCATTTGTGCCGTTTTTAAAAAATCCCTTTTTTAGATTAAACTTTCAAGCGCACCCTGCGCAATTTTGGCCCCGCAGATAGCAAAATTCGGCCCCGGCATGTAGCCGGTTACCGTTCGACCGATGCCTTGTGTGCGCCCGGATGCAGGGCAGTAGCCAAGAAAATGGGGCGGCCACCAGACACATAGGTCTTGCCCCTACAGGAACCATCCGGCCCTTACGACTTGATTTTCCTGGTGTACGCTGATAGATTCACTCTGTGACGCTGATCAGGACCGAAAAACAGAAAGACAACACGGCCAAGTTTCTTTATGATATCGCCAAGATTAATTTTGCGGCGCTGGTTATTGCCCAGGTGGCAAATCCGTCCGGGCTTCAATTCTGGATTTTAGTGATGGGCATCTTAGCGACCATTATTCCCTTTATCGTGGTTCTAACATGAGACGGGAAGGAGGTAGAAAAGTGACTTATCTCGGAATCACCTTTGCCATCGTTATCATTATTTCCCTTGCTCTTCTCCTTTGGATTGAGCTTGACAAGAAGCATTTCAAGGATAAAACAACAAAGAGATAAAGAGACAGGTTCAGATCTTCCTAAATAAGAGCAGAAGGCCGCGTTATGTTCAATCGAATTGTCTCTGATCCCACGGTCTGTGGAGGGGAACCCCGTATCAAGGGGACCCGAATCCCGGTCCATATTGTTCTAAGCCATCTTGCTGCCGGCGAATCTGTTGAAAAAGTTCTCCAGGAATTTCCTCGGGTGACCCGTGAAGATGTCTTGGCCTGTCTCGAATATGCCGCGTGATTCTCTATCGTAGGGGTTCAACATGTTGAACCTGGTCAAGATGACGGAAAAATATAACACAGCTCTCGGATGGAAGGAAGCGAAATTGGGATCGGGACAGGAATGTCCCTCCCACAAAGATTGAATGATTCAGAAATCTTTTCTTTCGCCTGGTGGGAGGGGTCTCCAGACCCCGATGATTTAGATCGGATCAGGAAGTTAATTTTTTGCATCTACTAATTTACCGCTGATAAATTTATGGATGATACTTGAAACATACGTTTGATATGGCAATCCTTCAATGATCGCCTTTCTTTGCAGTTCATTCAGGTCTCTTTCTGAAATTCTTATGTTTAATCGTTTATCTTTCTTTAAAGTGTTTCTTGCATATTTTATCAACTCTTCTTTCCTTTTTGCCCATTTCTTAACAGGAATCCATTCACCTTTTTCAAAACTTTCCAATAGTTCTTTCTCTTCATTGACTAATGTTTTTTTCATGTTTTTTCTCCATAATAAATTTCTGTTGCTTTTCTACTTGGTATAATTGTTTTCAGAAATATTTCTTCTTTATTCTCAACATAAGGAACAAGGTATGCGTAATTATTTATGCCGATGACCATGATCCGTTGTCCGGAATATTTTTTTTGGTCTGGATGTTCATAGTCATGCAAAATAGCGCCTGTTTCAATATAGAAAACAACATCCTCAAAACAAATTCCTCTTGATTTTTTAAGCGTTATACTTTTTTCCGTGTTCCAGTTTAGATATTTCATTTATGATGGTCTCGTAAAAAGTCTATTTTGTCACCCTGAACCCTTCGCTGTCATGCTGAACGAAGTGAAGCATCTGCTTGCCTGCGACTCAGGACAGGCTCCGTGAAGGGTCTCTCTCACTCTTTGAGAATACAAGATTCTTCGCTTTGCTCAGAATGACAAATTTGGCGGTTTTCAAATTTTTACGACTGCATCATTTATTGCAAGTTAACACATTGTGTGCATTTTGGCAATCTACCTTGACTTGGTTGAGAATGTCCAAAAAGCAGCCAAGGGGGCCTCGGATTTGACTTTATGTGGAGCTTAATCCGGTAAGAGTGAAACGGGTGGACAGGCCCGAGACGCACCCATGGAGCAGCGCAATCGCGCATCTTGAGGGATGGGATAACGAAATTGTGAAGGTCTCGCCTCTGTTGACAAAGGTATATTTTCGGTATATTTTTTATACATGGAATTTGAGTTTGACGCCAAGAAAAGCGAAATCAACAAGAAAAAACATGGGATTGGCTTCGATGAAGCGCAGGCGTTATGGAACGATCCTGATTTAATGGAGATTCCCTTAAAAGCCAGCGATGAGTCGAGATTCTTAGTGATAGGAAAAATTTCCGAGAAGCATTGGTCGGGTATTATCACTTACAGGAAAGGGAAGATAAGAATTATTTCGATGCGTCGCTCAAGAAAAGAGGAGGTTGACATCTATGAAAGCTATTAAGGCTAAAGAAATTGAAAAAAGGTTTGATGGAGGCGAGGATATTTCCAAATACCTTGACATATCAAAAGCCAGAAGGCCTGAGCAAGAACAGAGAAGGGTGAATGTGGACTTTCCTTTATGGATGATTCAGTTATTGGATAGAGAAGCAAAACGTTTGGGTGTGCCTCGTCAGTCTATCATTAAAGTCTGGCTAGCCGAGCGGCTTGAAAAGGCAGTTTGAGTTCTTATAAACTAAACCTCAAAAATAAATCTCAAAAATGTGTGAAAGCGGCAGATTTGGGCATCGTCTCCGAAACTGCCGGCGCCTCGAACTTCCCTTCTGATATCATATTTTCCGCCCAGTCGATCTTTCGGAAAAAGCAACGCCCTTAGGAGCCGCGACAAAATAACGGGTGCAAAAGTGAGGTGGCCGAGCCGCCCGGCTGGCTAGGCGTGAGGAGCCCGCATACCCTTTGGGATGTAAGCGACGAATAACAAC
>Ga0209726_10006132_pt1 | contig 14141 bp, 15 predicted proteins | sample Subgrocontami54m_FD_187453 | JGI IMG/M metagenome (GOLD analysis project Ga0209726, IMG submission 187453) | Subsurface groundwater microbial communities from S. Glens Falls, New York, USA - GMW46 contaminated, 5.4 m (SPAdes) (version 3) | ecosystem: Environmental > Aquatic > Deep subsurface >... | reverse complement strand
AACTGGGGCCGGCGTCCGAAACGCTGAAACGGGTTTGGGGTCCCTTCGATATCTGCTTCATCGACGCCGACAAAGCAAACTACGCGGCATATTACGAAGCTTGCATGGACCTGGTTCGGCGCGGAGGTTTGATCATTCTGGACAACATGTTGCACGGTGGGCGGGTGATTGACCCTCGGGATGAGGCTACGAAAGCCATCGACACGCTCAATAAACATATTCGCAACGACGCGCGCGTGGAAAACGTCTTGCTGCCGATGCGGGACGGGATCATGTTGGTGCGGAAACTCTAACCAAAGGTATTTGAAATTCGGAAACGAAGAAGAGATCGGAAACGCCATGTCTCCCGCAAAGACGCAAAGGCGCTAAGTTCGGAGAATTCGGAAAATATTTTTAACTTTGCGTCTTCACTTCGACTTGGTCGTAAACCTTGCTCGTTGCGCTTGTAGCAGCTTGAGAAAATCCTGAGCGACGGGGGAGAGCGGTCTGGTCTTGTGATAGACGATAAAGCTCTTGCCGTCTAAGCCGTCTACCGGAAGCGTCAATTCTTTAAATTCGCCTTTCTTGAGACTATCCGAAATCACATCCTTGAATAGAATTCCCACACCCATTCCCCGGCTCACCGCGACCTTGACCGCCTCCGGCGACTCGCAGTGCATCACCACCTTAAGCTTTACACCCTGGTCTTTGAGACGGCCAAGAAACTGCCCGGTTGTGCCACCGCCTGCTAACGGCTGTCGGTAACAAAGCCGTGCCGCCCAAGATCTTTCCAGGTCAATTGTTTTTTTCCTCCCAGAGGATGATCGCTAGCGACGAACGCGACCAAAGGCTCGGTACGGTAAGGCTCCATGGTCAGATGACGGTTCGACGGAGGATTGTTAACTACGGCCAGCTCCACTACGCCCTTAAGAATCAGCCGCTCTATGTTGAGTCTATTGTCCGTGCGCAGGTTGAGTTCGGCCTGAGGGTGGCTCTTTCTAAAACGCGCCATGAGCGACGGCAATAACACGGCCGAGGGACTATAGCTTCCACCCACCGTGAGGGATTCTCTACTGGGTACCGCGGTGCCGCGGAGTTTCGCTCTGAGAGCCTCGACGCGCGAGAGGATGACCTTCACCTCCCTCAAGAACAGTTGTCCTGCCAGCGTCAGTTCGATACCCGTGCCGCCCCTTGTGTAGAGTTTAGTCTTATAGTGTTCCTCCAGGAGTTTTAGATGCTTGGTAACAGCCGGCTGGCTGAGGGAGAGTGCGTCTGCGGCGCGAGTGACGTTACCATGCTTTGCGACAGCGGCAAAAACGGTGAACGAATCCAGATTCATGGAGGCACCCCTCTAAAGCGCACGCGAGCACCTTAAACAGCGCGACCATAGACGACACGGGCATAGGAAATCAAGCCAGGGCGGCAGGGGTGATAACTAGAAGTTATAAAACTCATAAAAACATTCTATTGGACAGGGTTAAATCACTGCGATAGGCATTAAATGTGAAGCTATGAGTAGAAGGGGCCGGCGCGGGCGGGCGCCACGAGGGGGCATATAGAGTTAGAGTTGCAATAGCGGGAACGTTGAGCGTTTTCTCAGGAGGGAATTACGAATGGGAAGCCAGCGGCTTTTGCGAGTTTTATCGCAACGCGCCACTGGCTTTTTTTGTTTTCGATTTGACTAGCCAAGCCGAGAAAGATTAACACAAACGCCATCGAGCGTGGCTCAAGTGAAGCACGCATAACCCTCGCGTTTTAGATAAGAAACGGGTTTCAACTTGGAGGATACCATGAGATTAGTTCCGCTCGTCTTCCTAAGCTTCGCCTTCCTCTCCTGCATGATGCCCCCGCCGCCTTTGCCTCCGCAGCAATTGCCGAGGCAAGACCTCCCGGGTCAGGAGCGAACCGAAATCCAACCGAAGCCTTCCACCCTCACGCCGGGAATGGTCGTGAAGAACATCCAGAAGGGCAAGACGACACAAGCGGAGATCATGGAGGTCTTCGGCCCGCCGGACATGGTGACGAGATCCGGTTCGGGCGAGATGTGGGGCTACGACAAAGTCTCGCGTGAAGTCGCGGAGTCGGCCACCGGAGCGCGAGTAGGAGCGGCCAGTGCTTCCGGGGCGAATGTCGGTGGTGGAGTAGGAGGGTTAGTTGGCGGTGCGGGTGCCGGAGTTCTTGGAGGAGTGGTTGGGCTTGTTGGTGGCAGCACGGCCCAGTCCGCTGCACAAAGCCAGCAGCAAACCCAGCAGCAGTCCCGGCGCACGGAAACGACGACGACTGTTTTTCTACTGGTTTACTACGACGACCGAGGAGTCGTCACCGACTACCGGCTGAGCGCGACGAAGTTTTAACCAATTGAATTCGGAGGTACGGAATCGGAAAAAGGATGTCTCCCGCAAAGGCGCAAAGGCGCCAAGTTCGGAGAAATATTTTTTCTTTGCGTGCTTGGCGTTCCTTCGACTCGGCTCAGGACATGCTTGGCGGGATGAAATCTCTTCAAGTCGTTGTGTCGAAGATCTGAAAGGTAAAATTCTAGGAGACTATCATGAGACAGGTAGCGAAATTTGTAGCTCTGATGGCGATCTTCGGTGGGTTATTGACGGCCAATGTGTTCAGCCAAACCGCCCCTGAAGACCCGACGCAGCTTGGCTCGCGCCAAATTGAAGTGCGCACCCTCGACGTGAACTACGACACAGCTTACCGCTCGGCGACCCAGGCACTGCTTAGTATTGGTTATTCCATCAGTCACTCCGATAAGACATCGGGGATCTTAACCGGCACCAGAGCGGTCGGGGTGACGGAGATGAGGGACCAGATCAAGAAAACCAAGGAAGAGATGACGCAATATCAAGAGCAGGTCAGGCAGGAGCAAACGGCGAGGAGCGTCGTAGGGCTCGTGCCCTACGTCGGCTGGCTGGCGTGGCTCGTTCCCGGCAGCAAGCCGCCGGACCAAAAAAACATCAAAGAGGCGAGCACCTATCTCGTCACAATGCTCTTGCAGCCGATGGACGCCAAGGAAACGCAAATCCGCTTCAAGATGCAAAAAGACGGCGAACCGGTCTGGGATCAAACGACGATCGATCGTCTCTGGGTGACGACGCAAAGAGAAGCGATGATCGAATCGGGTCCACCGCCGGCTGCAAGCGCTCCGACGGGTCAGCAAGGGGCCAGTCCTGAGGCTCAGAAGGCGAAGGAGCCGGGGAAGAAATAGAACCGCTTTGAAGGTCAATTTGCCAGAAAGCTTTTTGCATGGTTGATGAAATCCTGCACCTGCCCGGTAAAAGAGCGGACCCTACCCCGTTCATCATGTATGTGGTGAGGCGGATGAGTCAAAGCACGGCGGCGGTAGTCAGATTGGTGAAAAGGCAGATTGTCTGCCCGAAGAAAGTTGTTGCCCGCGCTGTCGATCAGGTTGTAACTATAGCGGCTTATCTCCAATCCCTGGCGCCCAAAAGCATACTCCTCGCGCAGAGAGAGCGTCAGATTCTCGCTCAGAGGGACAGTGACGTGGAGGACGCCGGTGATGAGAGCGCTCTCCGCAGCGACAGGAAACTCGACATGAAAATCTTCCGGCAGGGTGAAGGCACGGTAAGCGAGAGATAGATGGACCAGCAGCGATCGATAACCGCGGCGCGATGGCGGCCCTCAGACCGCATAGCCGGCTAGCTCTTTAAGGGGGAACTTGGATTGCAAAGCGCGAAAATAACTACGATAGCAGATTGCCCACTGGAGGAAATCCGACTGATCCTCCGCCGGCGTGCCGGGAATGAGCGCGTAAAAGACTTCCGAGCGCATCCCGTACTTTCGTTCGTAGCGCTGCAGCTCGTCCACCATCTTTCCAATGACATGATCGGCCGAGAGCGTGCCATGAGTCACTTGTTTGAGGAATTCCTTTTTGCTTATGCGGTGCGGTCTCCTTCGTATGGCCATTGTTTCCTCCAGGTCGTACAGAGTGTACAGAAAGAGGAAAGCCGAGGCAACCGGACCAAAGGGAGCAATGCCTGAGTTAGAAATAATGGGTGCCGAGGAGTTTAAGAAAGACGGCGAGCCGGTCTGGGACCAAACGACGATCGACCGCCTCTGGGTGACGACGGGGCGAGAAGCGGAAATCGAAACGTCTTGGTGATAGGAGAATCAGCCCGCGGATGTCAATTCGAGTCAAAGGCAGCGCACACTATGAAAAGGCCAGTTTCGTCGAAGATTTCGATGCATTTCTCGATTAAGGTTTCTTCTAAGGCTTCCTCCTCTGCCTCTGACAGGTCCGGGGGAGGAAAAACCTTGAGACGACCGTCCTCGTCTTCATATCGAAGCGTATTCGCTTCTACCCTGGCTTCTGGACAGAGCCGTTTCGCTAGCAAGGTAAGCTCGGTTAGTTTCCGATCCAGGATGTCCCGTTGCGTTTCAGCTGCGCTGTCCTTTTTCACGGCCAATGACCTCCTCGGCGGCATTGACGAGTTGAGCCGCCCGACAGGCCAGCTACCCGGCAACCGCTTCTTGCACGGAAGGACTGAGAAGGATGGCGCTTACTCCTGCGTCTCCCGCGGTGACACCGAGAAACTGGTTAACCGGCGCGGAGCCAAGGACGCTCAGCAGCAACGGCTTAACGTCAGGATGTTCTTCAACTCCTGGCAAGGGGATCTCCCGCGAAGCGACCGCGTGATGAGAGTAATTAAAAATCGTCAGACCTGTTGCGCGCTGCGTGTTAGGATCGAGCCGCAGCAAGATTTGGTCCGAGAGTTGATAGCCGGTGGATGCAGCGGGCTGCCCAAAGGTAACGTACAGGATATCTCCATCGGAGTCATAGGTGATGCGCGTTCCCTTCATCGATTCTTACCTCCCGTGCCGAAAGATCTGGTAAGCGGTGACAATAAAATTGTTCTCGGCGCCGCCCGAAACAAAGCCGAAACGGACAACGGCCACAATCGTAGTGTTGCCGGCGGGCAAAGCTTCAAAGTCTCGGTAATAGAGGAACACATCGGGCCGGACCGAGTCTTGGAATCTCCGGCCTCGTCGAATCGTCTCCAGGACCTGGCTTTCGTAGCCCTGCATTTCCGGATGCTCTTCGCAGATATGGTTCCAGCGTTCATCTGTCAGATAAATCTCATGGCCGAGCTGATCTTTGACCTTTTGCAGCATCGTTCAGGACTAATCATTAAATTCAACTTATTTCGACTCGGGTCTGGCTGCTGTCAAAACATCTATGGCTCGTGACATCTCCATGTGCCCGTCATTTTAGTCGGGAGTTGGAGCGGAAACAAGGGGATGACTGAACGGAATTGGGTGGCGACCTGTCTGCCGCCTGCCCGCTGGCAGGCAGGCGGGGCGCACAGGCAGGTGAACGTGGACACGCGAAGCAACAGGGAAAGCATGAGCTTCAGCCCACAAATCCGCTTCAAGATGCAAAAAGACGGCGAGCCGGTCTGGGATCAAACGACGATCGACCGGCTGTGGGTTACGACCCAAAGAGAAGCCATGATCGAATCCGGCCCACCACCGGCTACGGCGACAAACCCGCCGCCGTCGGGCGCGTCAGAGCAGAAAGTGCAGAAGGAGCAGACGAAAAAGTAGACAACGTCGCCACAAGCGACAATCGTAAGAGAGGTTTTATGAAAAGACAGACTCCATTCCCGTCGCTGTCTCTGCTCGCTAGGTTTCTGAAGAGTAGCCTGTCTTTGGTGGCTTGCCCGACTCGAACTTTTGCTACCTCATGTCTTCTGTTCTTCGGTGCGATTTTTCTTCAACCGAACGTGAATTATGCGTTTTCAGTTCATGTTGATAAGCAGGGTACTTACGTTTCCGCGGTTCGGAGCCTTTCGATCTCAGGTGGTTTTTTCAATGAGCTCAAGGCAGACAAAGGTTTAAAAAAGCCTGATGGTACGTACGAGTGGGATGAACGTGGAAGGGCGCTTGGCACGCGAATTCCTGTTATTCTTATTCATCAGTACAACCGATGTAAGACAGATCCCACACCAGGGGATTGGGATCGCTTGGTAACCAGTTTTTACAAAGTTAGTCCGGATCTCAAGGGTAAGTTCAAAATCTATCGGATGGCATGGCACAGCAACGATGTAAGCGTCTTCGATTTGGGCGGACAACTACGTGACTTCATTGATAAATTGGATGATGACGACGACGCCGGATTTCGAGGAAAGCCGATCATCCTAATCGGTCATAGTACTGGTGGATTGATCGCTCGGTCGTACATGCAAGAACACTGGGCTCAGTCGAGCCATCCGTATGGGGGCACCTCCGGTCCCGGAGGCGACCGCACACTTCGTCTTATCACTTTGGCCACTCCTCACCACGGATCGCCACTTGCCAACAAACCCTATCGTGACGACTACATTAACGACTGGGATGCACACAACACAGGAAACTGGTCTACTACAGCAAACCTTTTTGAAACAAAGGGCTGTAGTGAATCAGTACTACAACTGAAAGGGCAGTTGCCATACGATAAACCAACCCGATCGGATCTTCACTACGACGATAGCGACGGCTTGTTCGGATATTCCAGTGCCCCGGCCGGTGATTACAGCAAAGATAAAAATGATTGGTTACAACGACTGAATTGCGTATCGCCTTTCAACGTTGGTAATAGGCATTGTTACCCGCCCGACCAATCAGGTACGGATTATTCCGCTAAAATCGTTGCATATGGTGGCTACTACCGAGATGTTACAACTTCCAGCTCCGCTATAACCTTGGGCCATTGTAGCCGCTTGTATACCGAATTCTCGGATTCATGGGGTTTATGTATAGTATCGACGCTTTTGTATGCCGTCTTCGATATGTCCAGTGATGGAGCCGTCCCGTTGGGCAGTGCCTTGTTCGAAGGAAAACCAAGTGGGGCAGTGCAGAAGATACGGAAGTGGGATTATAATCACGCGGAAATGGTTCTGGGAAAGACGGGCAATTCGACCGACCAGCTTTTCACCGACGTGTGGGATGACGTTTATTGGGCTCCGATGCCTGCATTGCCCGTAGCTAAACTGACGATGAGTTATGGTGGGAAGACCGGTGGGGAAACTTCGTCGCTTGTTATCACTATTTCCAAGGGGGCCACTGCGACGGTAGCGTTTTCTTCGTCAGGTAGTACGGTGGCGAGTGGATCGATTGCGGCATACGAATGGCGCATTGATGCGATTACGAGATCAACCTTTGCCTCCTTTCCCTACGCGCTTGGCCCTGGGCAGTATACGGTAAAATTAACAGTCACAGACAATCTTGGGAAGACCGACTTAGCAGTCGGTCAGATAACTATTCAAGAAGAAAGCTCGCCATCAGTTCTACCAAGCGTTACAACTAACTTCGCTTCGCAAGTAACTACTACCTCTGCAATACTCAACGGGCAACTCACGACAAACGCGTCTTCAGCGACGGTCTGGTTTCAATGGGGGACGACTGCAAATTACGGACAATCCAGATCGGTGGGTTCCCTTCTGAGTAATATTTCGACTCCGATCGCTCGGGAGCTAACCGAACTTCTACCAAATACGATTTACCATTTTCGTATCGTTGCTCAGAATGCAGCCGGGGTCAGTTATGGACAAGATCGAAGTTTCACTACGAGTGCGGCTTTAGACTTGACTTCTCCTCAGGTTACAATCACTTCGCCAACCTCCAATCCGACTTACCCTACAATTTTCACTGCGGTAGCCCTAGCGGGTAATGCATCGGACGACCGAGGTGTGACAACAGTCACTTGGGTAAACGACCGGGGCGGAAGCGGCACTGCGAGCGGGTCAACGAATTGGTCGATCTCGTCAATACCTCTGGCGCTGGGCCAGAACGTCATCACGGTCATAGCGTGGGACGCCGCCGGCCACTCGGGAAGCGACGTCATCACTGTGACATCCACTCCGCCCGATAGTGTTTCGCCTGATACGCAAATCTTGAGCGGCCCATCTGGGACATGGCCGTCTTCTTCATTTACTTTCGTGTGGAGTGGGAGCGATAACGTTACCGCGACCGGTAACTTGCAATATACGACCCATCTTGAAGGTTACGACTGGAGCAGCACGCCCTATTCTACCGCCACGAGCCGATCGTTTTCCGGAATACCGAACGGTACGTATACGTTTTGGGTGAGAGCCTTAGATGAGGCGGGAAATATCGATTACACGGCTGACACGCGGACGTTCAGCGTTGATGAGCCGGATTTGATAGCGCCTACGATAATCAGTTTATTCTTGAGTGGCGGTGGAGCGAACAATGATCTTTTTCGAACCGGACAGGAGTATCCAATCTTCTTTGAGGTTAGCGATAACATTCGTCCTGCCACCGCGGATCTTTACCATTCGCTTACAGGCGGCGCTCCGTGGAGCCAGATTGCGGCCGGTATTTCTGTTCAGGCTGGGTGGAACGCGTTCGATTGGGCAATTCAAGCCGGCTCGATGACGACGAATGGGGCGGTGCGCTTGGTGGTTCGGGACGAAGCGGGCAATTCGACCGAGCAGATTTTTAGCCCGTTCACGATATTGAATGGTACGCCACCAACGGCTCAGATAATTGCGCCGAACGGCGGTGAGGATTGGCCCTTAGCCAGCACGCAGACAATTACGTGGCAAGCTTCGTCCCCCAATTCGCTTGATGGATTTAAAATCTATCTAATCCAAGACGGCATCGTTTACTTTCTCAATTCGGTGCCAGCGACAGCCAGATCCTATCAGTGGACTCTGCCGCCGACCCCAGCGACGGATAAAGCCCTCATTCGAATCGTTGCAGTTGATACACTAGGGATCGAGTCTGAAGACTTTAGTGATGGATTTTTTAGGATGTCGAATCCGGACGATCCACCGCTTGCGCCTTGGCATGTGCCGCAACTTGTCACAACATTGCCACCACCGCCGCACCCGTCCGCAGACCAAAGTATTTGGGACCCTGCTATTGCCGCGGACCATTTCGGTAATCTTCACTTGGCCGCTGTTTATAAGGAGTCAGACAAGCGTGACGGGGTCAACTTTTACACACAACAGCAGATCGTCTATCGAGGACGGATCGCGGGAGTTTGGGGAGCGCAGACACAGGTTACGAACTATCCGGTAGATGTGGACAGTGATAGCTCGGACGGGTTTGGGCCGTTGCACTCGATCGATCCGGTTCGTGTGGCCGTCGATCAGAGTGGCCATCCTCACATAATTTGGGTTAGAGAAAGACTGGTTCAATCCCCGTCATTCGATGACGATCTGTTCTATGCTTATTTTGATGGGTCGAACTGGGTTGGGCCGATAAATCTTTCTGCTAGTGTCACCAGCGGGGACGGAAGTTCGACGCGATTTCCCGCAATTGCGATCGACAGTATTGGTCGAGTGCACGTCGTGTGGACTGAAAAACTATCTAGCGGATGGACCACGTATCATGCGATCAAGACTGGAGGAAGCTGGAGCCAACCGACTCCAATTACCTTACCTTTTTACACAATCTCTGAGATGGTCGCAGACGGGAGTGGAGGGGTGCATCTGATTACGCCATCGGCCAATGAAGTTCACCACAGCAAGTTTGATGGAAGTCAATGGACAACTCAATCTATCGTTGAAGATTGGCCTGACATAAACGACTCCGCACAGTTAGCCATCGCACCGGACGGTACTCTGCATGCGGTTTGGCATCGACAGACTGTGTTAGGAGGTGTCCCCGAGAACTACTTGGATTATAGCGCCTTCCGTGCAGGTGCGTGGACGTCGCCGAGCACGTTGACCCTTGGGTCGTATTATTCGCTGGGGCTTGCAATTGGCGTAAATGCGCTTGGGGGGGCCACGGTGGCGTGGGTTGATAAGTCCGCTGTGCCGCCTGCCGGAATTTTCTTTATTTACGCCAGTGAACCGTCGGTCACTGGATGGAGTCCTATAAGCCGAATCTCTGACCGTACAACACTTGTCGGCTCCGGCACCCCTATCAGCATGGCCTATGATGGTAGTCAGACTCATGTTGGGTGGCGTGGTGCTGGTGGGGCGATTTGGAATTGGGCCGATTACTCAACTTTGTTTCCCGTGACACCGGCGCAATTGAATTTTGATCCGGTGCAAGTGGGCCAATCGCAGGACAAGGATTTTCTGGTCCAAAATCTCACCGATGTGCCAGTTACCGGGACTGTTCAAGCAACCCAGCCGTTTATCACTCCCTACGGAGCAGAGTTCACTGTCGCAGCAGGAGAGAGTCAGAACATTACTATCAGGTTTACCCCATCGGCATTGGGTAACACAAGCAAACCCGTAGCGTTCTCTACGTCCGTTGGAAACATAGCTAGGACAGTCTTTGGAGAAGGTATACCGGACAGCACGGTGCCCGTAGCGGGGATTGTGACGCCATCCAATGAGTTTGGCGGTTTTGTCGACAGCCCATTCAATCTAACGACCAGCTTTACCGACAACCAGAGTGCGGTAACGGGGTGCGAGTATACGGTTAACGGCGGGACCACTTGGCTTTTTGCGACGCCCTCAGGACTCGCTCCCAACTTCACCTGCACCAAGACCGGGATCACCGGCAGCGACGGCCAGGTGCTCACGCTCAACATGCGGGCAACCAGCGGCGGGGGCATTGGTACGGGGGTGGCTGTGGTGCGCACGGTGGATAGCGCGGCGCCGACTACGACCAACAACGCCCCGGTGGGCTGGGTGGCAACTGATCAAACGGTTACGTTGACGCCGAGCGACGGGACTGGCTCGGGCATCGCAGACACGCAGTATTGCACCGCCACAGCGAATACCTGCACGCCGAGCACAAGCGGGACTGTCGTGGCGGTAAATTGCGCAGCAGGTGCGGTGTGCCAGACCTATGTGCGTTACCGCTCCACGGACCATGTGGGCAATGTCGAAGTGATCAAGAGCGCTTTGGTGCAAATCGACAAGACGGTGCCGGACACAGTGATTGACAGCGGGCCGCCGACTTACACGACTCAAACCGGAGCTACTTTTACGTTCCACTCCACCGAGTCCGGAAGCACCTTTCAGTGTCAGTTGGATGGCGGAGGTTATTCGTCTTGCTCTAGTGGAAAAAGCTACACAGATTTGCTGGAGGGCATCCACACCTTCAATGTGAGAGCCACCGATGCGGTGGGCAACACCGACCCGTCGCCTGGAACCTATGCTTGGACGGTAGATACGACGCCACCGGATACAGTGATAGATAAGGGCCCTGCGAATCCGACAAATCTAACGAGCGCAACGTTCGCTTTCAGCTCAACTGCGGCGGGGGCCACGTTTCAGTGTAGTCTCGACGGCGCTACGTTCACCGCGTGCGTAAGTCCCAAGACGTATACGAGGTTGGGCGCCGGAAACCATAACTTCCAGGTGCGCGCGAAGGATGCGGCCGGCAACACGAACCCGTCCCCCCCGAGCTTTGACTGGCTTATTGATAGAACACTTCCAAATACAACTATTACTTCGCAGCCTCCGACAGTTACAAACAGTACTAGCGCAAGCTTCGAATTCACTTCGACCGAGGCTGGGAGCACATTCCAGTGTAGTCTGGACGGCAGCGGATTCACATCTTGTCCCAACCCGCAGGTGTACAATGGCTTGGGTAGCCAGAGTCACACATTTCAAGTGCGCGCGATGGATGCGGCCGGCAACACGGATAGCACGCCGGCCAAGTTCATCTGGAAAATCGACGCGATTCCACCCGAAACGACCATCATCAAGAAACCGTCGAACCCAACCACGAGCACAAGCGCGACGTTTAAATTTACGTCCACCGAGAGAAACAGTACTTTCCAGTGCAGTGTCGACGGTGGCGCGTTTGCACCCTGTACCACGCCTGTGACTTTAAACGGATTGGGACCCGGAAACCACAATTTCCAGGTGACGGCGACCGATGGTGCCGGCAACGTCGATCCGTCTCCGGCGATTTTCAACTGGACGATTCAATAGGAGGCGTAACATGAGTCGGAAACGTTGGGGGGCAGAGAACTATTTTGCCACTTGCTCTTGCTGCCTCACGCGAAGAGTTTGATCTCGATCTCGGCGCCGAGAGCGCGGGCGACGAGAAGGATGAATTATGTGAGCGGTGTCAGGCTTCATTATGGTGATTTTATTTTCTCTACTTCCCGACAATCCATACTTACGACGCGTTGAACCGGCTGCCCTGGAGGCTCGAACCGCTAAACGGGACCGCTGGGTTTACTTACGATGCGAATGCCAACCTGCTTAGCGTCACCGACGCGCGGAGCACCGCGACCACGTATGCGTACGTCACCATGGACAAGCTGGCGACGCGCGTCGCGGCGAAGCCGCAACAAAAAAAGAAAAAGAGCGTTCACCACAGAGACGCGGAGAACACGGAGAGTTTAGTCAATTATTTACTCGGTGCCCTTAGTTGCGGCAAAAGGACGATCTCTGCGCGTTTCGATCCTATCCCGGTTTCCAGAGGGTGGTGACGCGACTTTTTCGGATGGCCCTATCATGTGTCGCAAGGGGAATCTTATGCGCTCGGGACGAAGAGACAATTAGGCGATCCGCGGGGTCGCCGTGAAACGATCTCGGCAATTTGTCGAGTTGGATCACAACCTCAACATCGAGCGGAACAATTTGCACTACATCTGCGGCCGCCGCTTCTCGTAACCACATTTCGAAGGGCCGATCTAAAGTCAGTCGCCCCTTCGCATGGAGCATCTGTGCTTCCCCTAGGCTTACGGCGGCAATGCGCAACGCGCCCTGTGACGCCAGACGATCGAGTTCTTGTCGCTCCTTATTCGCGATCCGATTAGAGCCGAGCAGCCACCAGACCCAAACATGGGTGTCCAACAGGACTGTCACCTATACGCCTCAAAGTCTCGCTCGCTCAATACGGACTCACCGGGTTGAGCTGACAGCTCACCCGATCCACGCAGGCGTTCCCATGGTTTGCGTCGTCTTTGGCTGGTAGCGGGCGGGGGTGCGAGTCGCGCGACGACTCTCCCACGGCGCTTGATGTCAACCGATTCGCCGACGGTTTCAACACGGCGGATGAGCCGCAAACAACTTGCGCGGAATTGGGTCACTGAAATGTCCATAACCGAATAATACCCGCGAATTTGTCCACGCGCAAACCTCGCTATGGAGAGATGTCAGGCTTCTTCATTATAGTGATTTTATTATCTCTACTTCCCGATAATCCTACTTACGACGTGTTGAACCGGCTGCCCTGGAGGATCGAGCCGCTAAACGGGACCACTGGCTTTACTTACGATGGGAACGGCAACCTGCTTAGCGTCACCGACCGGCGGAGCACCGCGACCGCATACACCTATGACAACATGGACGGGCTGGCGACCCGCGTCAATCCGCTGACGAGGAGCGAGAGCTATCAGTACGATTTGGCCGGCGACATGACGCAACTCATGGACAGAAAAAGCAAGGTGAAAAAGCGTGGGAGGCAGACAAATATTTTACCGGCTGTCGCTGGTGAGCGCGCTACGCGGAGTGTTTGATCTTGATCTCGGCGCCGGGGACGCGGGGGACTTTTTTGAACGTCGGCAAAGACACTCGATCGTAGTTTCCCCCCTCCAGGCGCGCGATGTTGGGCTGTTGCATGCCGAGCCGCCGAGCGAGCTCCGCCAGGGTAAAATTCAAAACTCACGCTTTCTTTATCTGTTTGCCCTCTAGCGCCCGTAAAGTCGCCGCCAAGTCCTCCGGCAGAGGCGCGGTCCATGTTCGTTTCTTTCCCACGTAATCCAGCGTGAGGCTTGCGGCGTGCAGGAACTGGCGCTTGAGACCATATTGTTTGCGGAAGCGTTTGTTGAAGGCGAAATCGCCGTGCTGGTCGTCCATGACCACGGGATAGCCGAGCTTGGCAAAGTGCAGCCGGATCTGATGCATGCGACCCGTTTCGATCCTCACTCGGGCGAGGGTCGTATCTGAAAATCGTTTTTCGACTTCGAACCGAGTGACCGCCCGGACCGGTTTGCCGTCGCGTCCCGGCAGCGGCGAATCAATGACGCCTTCGTTCTGCGGCAGCCGGCCCGCGAGCAAGCAAAGATACGATTTTTCCACCTGGCGCGTCTCAAATAAGCTTTCCAATTGATCGGCAGTCTCTTGCCCTTTGGCGACCAGCAGAAGACCTGAGGTGTCTTGGTCCAGGCGGTGTACGAGCTTGGGTGTGATGCCTTTTTCCCGATAGCGGCTTTCGATAACGCCCAAGACGGACTCGCGCTTGGTGACGGTTCTTCCCTCCTGGACGGC